>Ga0187807_1000322_pt1 | contig 14897 bp, 13 predicted proteins | sample NC_wetland_sal_i_4_FD_132432 | JGI IMG/M metagenome (GOLD analysis project Ga0187807, IMG submission 132432) | Wetland sediment microbial communities from Neuse River Estuary, North Carolina, USA - ASW_2 | ecosystem: Environmental > Aquatic > Freshwater > Wetlands > Sediment | place: USA: North...
CGAGATGCGGTCGCAGGCGCAGCGGATCCTCGAGGAGAGCGAGGCGCAGCGCGCGCAGGCCGAGGCGGAGTTCGAGATCCAGCTCGCGGCCCGTCGCGAGGAGGCCGAGCGGCAGGAGGCCGAGCGGCTCGCCGCCGCGCAGGCCGCGACGCAGAAGCTGGTGTCCGAGGCGGAGCAGCGCGCGTCCACCGCCGAGCAGCGGGCCGCCAAGGCCTCCGCGCAGGCCGACCAGACCAGGCGGGACGCCGACCAGCACGCGCGGCAGCTGGTCAGCAACGCCAAGAAGAACGCCGACCAGATCGTCGCGCAGGCCAAGGCGCAGGCCGAGACGCTGCTGACCGAGGCCAGGACCGACGCCGAACGCCGCCGGGTCACCGCGCAGCGCGAAGTCGACGAGCTGACCAGGCAGAAGGACAACATCGCCAGCCACCTCGCGCAGGTGCGCCAGCTGCTCGGCGCGCAGCTCGGCGGGGCGATCCCGAACATGGAGCCGCCCGTTGCCGCGCCGCAGGCCAAGCCGGCCATCGCGGAGAGCGCGCCGGCGGGCCGCGCCGCGCCCGCGGGCAACGCCGGCCACGTTACCCAGGCCGCTCCGGCCGCGCCGGCAGCCGCCCCGCGGCAGCCCGGGAACGGTACCGCGACTGCCCAGGCTCCCCGGCAGGCCGCCGGGAACGGCGCGCCTGTGCCCGCAGCCGCGCCAGCGCCCGCGGCGGCGCCGAAGGCCGAGGCCAAGCCGGAGAGCGACGAGGACTGGTGGACCGAGTAAGGCTCCGCGGCTAAACGAGTTCTTCACTGCGGTGCCCCGGCCCCTTGCGGGCCGGGGCACCGTGCGTTTGCACCGCGCATTCACACCGTGGTGAGGCCGCCGTCGATGGCGAGGACCTGGCCGGTCATGAAGGAGGAGGCGTCGCTGGCCAGGAAGACGGCGGGGGCGCCCATCTCTTCTGGCCGGCCCCAGCGCCCCATCGGCACGCTAGCGATCGTCGCCTGGCCGCCGTCAGGGGATTCCCACAGCATGCGGTTGAGGTCGGTCGCGGTCCAGCCGGGGCACAGCGCGTTCACCCGGACGCCGGTCCGGCCCCACTCGCTGGCCAGCGTCTTGGTCAGCGAGACCACCCCGGCCTTGGCCGCCCCGTACGAGGCGAGGAACGGCGCCGCGGCCAGGCCCGCGACCGACGCGACGTTGATCACCGAGCCGCTGCCGCGGGCCGTCATGTGGGCACCGGCAGCCTGGCAGATCCACATCGTGGCGTCCAGGTTGAGCCGCAGCACCTTGTCCCAGCCGGCCAGCCGCATGTCGAGGAACGGCACCGCGAAGTTCGAGCCGCCGGCGTTGTTGACGACGATGTCGAGGTGGCCAAGCCGGGTGATCGCCGTTGTCACCACGCCGGCGGCGGCCTGCTGGGTGGCCAGGTCGGCCGGGATCTCGACGGCCTCGCGGCCGAGGTCCCTGACCAGCTTGGCGGTCTCGGCGAGCCCGTCGGCGCCGCGCGCGGTCACCGCGACGTCGGCGCCCGCGTCGGCGAAGGCCACGGCAATGACCCGGCCGATGCCTCGCGAGGCACCGGTCACGAGCGCCTTCCTGCCCGCCAGGCTGAACTGCTCCAGCGTCACGGCTTGTCCTCCCATTCGGTGGGCAGCGCGCCGCCATGGAGCGCCGCCGGGTTGATCGTCGCCGCGATCTCGTCCAGGACGACGCGGACGTAGTTCTCCCCCACCCACAAGTGCTTGGCGCCGTCCACGCCGATGACAGTGGCTTTCGGCACCCGCGCGAACCGCTGGCGCGCTTCATCTGGGCGAAGGTAATCGTCCAGTTCGGGGACCATGACGGTCACCGGCTTGCCCGAGGCAGCCCAGGCGTCCAGGTCCTCGTCGGTCGCCCTGCGCAGCGGAGGCGACAGCAGGATCGCGCCCTCCACCCGCGGCAGCACGCCCCACTTCAGCGTGAGTTCGGTGCCGAATGACCAGCCGAGCAGGTAGATGTGCGGCAGCCCGGCGGTCACCGCGTACCCGACGGCTGCCTCCACGTCGTGTTTTTCCGTCATGCCGCCGCCGAACTCGCCCTCGCTCTTGCCGTGCCCGGACTCGGTGCCCCTGGTGTTGAACCGCAGCACAGCCAGGTCCGCCAGCGCGGGCAGCCGGAATGACGCTTTGCGGATGATGTGGCTGTCCATCATCCCGCCGTGTGTCGGCAGCGGGTGCAGGCAGACGAGCGTGGCGGCCGGCTCGCGGTCCGCCGGCAGCGCGAGCTCGCCGACCAGCTTCAGCCCGTCCACGGTCGTGAGCGTGATCGGCGTCCGCCTGGCCGGCAGCATCGTCGCAGCCCTGATCTGAATCACGGTGTCCTCTCGGGGGTAAACGTCTTAGCCGGGGCGGCGGTTCAGCCGCCGCTGCCAGCACGCGGTGTGCCAGTGCCGCCTGGATGCGACGCCAGCGTGCGCGGGCCACACCACGACATGCGCCGTACCAGGGTTGATCTCCTGGTCACAGCCTGGGCACCGGTACGCCTTGGCGGCCGCCGCGCCGGGCACCGGGCGAACTACCCAGTCACCGTCCGGCCATTCTTCGGTCCGCTCAGGCCCCAGCGGCGCGGCCGGGGCGGCGGGCCGGGGTCGCCGGGTCTTGCGCGGACTCACGGACATCAAGCCTATCGGCGTGCTGACGCGTTGCGATTGGCACTACAGTGACGTTCCGTGCGGCTCGTAATCGCCCGGTGCAGCGTGGACTACGACGGCAGGCTCACCGCTCATCTCCCGTCCGCCCTCCGGCTGCTCATCGTGAAGGCCGACGGGTCGGTCCTCGTGCATTCCGACGGCGGCTCCTACAAGCCGCTGAACTGGATGTCGCCGCCGTGCCGGCTGACCGAGCAGCCGGACAAGTGGACCGTCACCAACAAGGCGGGCGAGACGCTGACGATCACGATCGTCGAGACGATCAGCGACACCTCGGTGGACCTCGGCGTGGATCCCGGCCTGGTCAAGGACGGCGTCGAGGCGCACCTGCAAGAACTGCTCGCCGAGCAGCTGCACATCCTCGGCGACGGCTGGCGCCTGGTCCGCCGCGAGTACCCGACCCCCGTCGGTCCCGTCGACATCATGTGCCGCGACGACTCCGGCGCGCACGTCGCCGTCGAGATCAAGAGACGCGGCGAAATCGACGGCGTCGAGCAGCTGACGCGCTACCTGGATCTGCTCAACCGGGACCCGCTGCTCGCGCCGGTGCACGGGATCTTCGCGGCCCAGGAGATCCGGCCGCAGGCCCGCGTCCTCGCCGCCGACCGCGGCATCCGCTGCGTCACCCTCGACTACGACACGATGCGCGGCATCGAACGCGACGGGACGCTGTTCTGAGGCGGAATTTCATGATCACGAATACTTCGTACACCTATACGATGCGTAACTTACGTGATCATGAAATTGGCGCGGGTCGGTGGCCGCGCCGATGCCGGCTCCGACGTGGACCTGAACCTGGTCTCCGACCTGCTCGTCTCGCCTCTCCTCGCCCGGATGGCGCAGGGCAGCACCGGCCAGCTCGAGCCCGCCCGGGCCAGCCGCCAGATCACCGACCTGGTGCTGGCCGGGGCGGCACCCGCGCCGGCCAGCCCAAATTGAGGCATCGCGAGGTAGCCGTGTCGAAGTGTGAGTGCACGTAGTTGTCGTGCTCTGATGATGGGAATTGTTTGGCGTTGAGAGCAGCAGTTTCGGCGCCGGGATGGTTTCGTTACGCACTCTTGCCTGATACGGATAAGTATCCGCGGCCTTTCGGGAGGTAAAGTAAATCGCGACGTCGAGGAGCGACCATGGAAGGCCGATGACTAGCGGCGACATTGCCCCGCATGACGCGTCCGACGTGGCAGTTGCCCCTGCGGATGTGCCCGATCAGCGGAATATCGTGGTGCGGGACCAGTACGTGGCTGGCCGGGATCTCACGATCACGCAATATCTCCAGGAACGCGGGCCGGTCGTCACAAGTCTTTTTCAGCTGCCGCCTGATATAAGTGATTTCACCGGCCGGGCCACTGTGCGAGATGAGCTGATCTCGCTGCTCAGGTCGGACAACGACGACGCGCATGCCATTGTGATATCGTCCATCGCCGGTGTGGCCGGGATCGGGAAAACGGCGCTAGCCGTCCACATCGCGCACCGGCTGGCGGCGGACTATCCCGACGGTCAGCTCTACATCGATCTTCGCGGAGTCGGCGAGGAAAGACTTGATCCTTCTGCGGTGCTCGCCGAATTCTTGCGAGCACTGGGGCTGGAGGGACGCTCGATTCCCGACGGTATAGAGGAACGTTCCGTGCTGTACCGTGCAGGTCTTGCCAATCGGCGCGTAGTTGTCGTCCTTGACAATGCCTCCAGCGAAGCGCAGGTACGTCCTCTGTTGCCAGGAAGCCCGACGTGTTGCGTCATCATAACGAGCCGTCGCAAGCTCGCCGCGCTGCCAGTCAGCAAAAGCTACTCGCTCGATGTCCTCGCGGAATCGGAGGCACTAGAGCTACTGCGGAAGATATGCGGGAACGAGCGAATTGATCAGGAGCCTGAGGCGGCGAGCACGATAGTGGCTCTCTGCGGATTTCTGCCGCTGGCAATCCGGATCGCGGGCGCACGGCTTGTCCAGCGCGGCCATTGGAGGGTCAGCCACCTCGTTGATATCATGGCGAACGAGCGACGGCGGCTCGAGGCGCTCAGGGTAGGTGATCTGGAAGTGCGGAGCAGCTTCTCGCTTAGCTATGACTCCGAGGAGGAGCGAGGCCGTCGCCTATTCCGGCTGCTGGGCCTCGTGAAGACCGTGGATTTCGCTGGCTGGGTGGCCGCACCGCTCCTTGATTGCGACCAGGAGACGGCAGAGGAGCTGGTCGACCGCCTCGTGGACGCCCAGCTCTTGGATGTAAGCGGACGCGATGCGGCCGGCGAGACTCGATACCGGTTTCACGACCTGCTGCGCGTGTACTCCCGCGAGCGGCTCGCCGACGAAGAGCCGCCGGAAGCCGCGACCGCGGCCGAGCGGCGCCTGATAGCCGCGTACCTCAGGCTGGCCGAACGATCGCACATACTGCAATGGCCAACCGGTCTCCGGCCGGACGTCCACCCCGCGCCGCGATGGCCATAACCGGAGAAATCGATGAAAGGGTTATTGGCGACCCATTGCAGTGGTTCGCCACTGAGTACCCCGCGCTCATCTCCTGCGTCCAGGCGGCATATGACCTGGGAGAGCTTTCCACCGCCTGGGAGCTCAGTTGTTATCTGGCGTTTTTCTTCGAGTCGCGCTCCCAGTGGGACGCCTGGGAGAAGACGCATCTGATCGGCCTCAAGGCCGCAATAGAGCTTGACGACGCCTACGCCGAGGCCTGCATGCGGCGCGGGCTCGGCGCTATGTGCGTATATCGCGGCCGGTGGGCCGAAGCCCGGCAGAACTTCGACATCGCGCTCGCCAAAATCAGGGCTGGCAATTCGCGTCGCTGGGAAGCCGCGACCGTGCAGAGCCTTGGCGACCTGGATCGCCGCCTGACGAACTGGGATGACGCGCTGGCGCACTATGACGTTGCCCTGGAGATCTACCAGGACCTAGACGACATGCTGTCGGTTGCCGCGGTCACCCGGTGCATAGGCGTAATCCGGCGTTACCAGGGGCGCTGGGAGGAGGCCGACAGGTTCTTCATGACGGCGTTGCCGATCGTGGAGGCGCATAGCGACAGGCGATCACTGGGTTCTCTGTTGCACAGCATCGGGGATCTGCGACGCCGCGCCGGGCAGTACGCGGAGGCCGAACAGTACTACGCGCGGGCCGCGGAACTCTTCGAGAGCATAGAGGACCGCCGGTGGGGATCCGCGGTCAAGCGGAGCCTCGCCGACGTGCGCATGCGGCAGGGTCGGTACGACGAGGCGCTCGCGTTGCTTGACCAGGCAGCCGAGGTGTTCGATGAACTCGGGGACAAGCTCTGGGGGGCAGCCACTCTTCGCTGTCGTGGCGACGTCCTGTGCGCTCTGCGGCAGGTCGATGCGGCTCAGTCTGCACTGCTCGAGGCGCTGTCAAGATTCGAGAGCGCCGGCGACCGGCGCTGGATGGCAAAGTGCCACATCAGCCTGGGTGACGTGGCGGCCGGGAAGCACCAGGTGAGCGAGGCAATCGCGCATTGGCGGACGGCCAAGAAGCTCGTGGACGGCCTGGGTACGGCCGAGTCCGCGGACATTTCCAGGCGCCTCGAAGAGTCCGCGCAACCGTGAGGAGGGGTCGGCCCGGCGCGGCGCCGGGCAGACCCGCTGATTAGTCGTCGAGGGCGGCCGCTACGCGGCGGTGGGCCGCCCAGATTTCCTCGGGCAGGCCGGGGAACTGGGCCAGGTGGGCCTCGCGGAAGCCCATTTCCTGCTGCCAGCGGGGGATGTCGATGGTCAGCAGCTTGTCCAGGTCACCGGGGTCGATCTGGAGACCGTCCAGGTTGAGCTCGTCCTTGGCCGGCAGGATGCCGACCGCGGTCCTGACCCCTTCGACCTCGCCGTTCCTGAGCTGCATCAGCCACAGCAGCGCGCGCAGGTTCTCGCGGTAGCCCGGCCACAGGAAGTGGCCGTCTTCGGGGTCGCGCTGGAACCAGTTGACGTGCGCGAAGATCGGCGGCTGCGCGGCCCGGCCGATGATCTCCAGCCAGTGCGCCGCGTACGGGCCCTCCGGGTAGGACATGAACGGGCGCATCGACATCGGGTCGTAGCGGAGCTGGCCGTCCACGCCCTCGGCCGCGAAGGTGGCCTCGGCGCCGAGCGTCAGGCCGTCGTAAACACCCTCGGCCACGTCGGTGATCGCGCGGATCAGCGGCTCGCGGTCGCTGGTGCGGCCGCCGAAGATGATCGCGTCGATCGGCACGCCCGGCGGCTCGGCGTAGTCGCTGGCCACGTTCGGCACGTTGGACAAGGTGGTGGTGAACCGGCTGTTGGGGTGCGCCCACGGGTCGTTCGCCTCCGCGGCGCCGCGATCGGCGATCGGGTTGCCCTTCCAGTCCAGCCAGCCGTCGAGGTCCGCGGGCGGGTTCTTGGTGCGGCCCTCCCACCAGACCTCGTGCGTCTTGACGTTGTACGCGACGTTAGTGAAGATCGCGTGCGTGCCCGGGGCGACCGACTTCAGGGCCGTCGGGTTGGTCGTTTCGTTGGTGTCCTTGGCCACGCCGAACACGCCGAACTCCGGGTTCATGCCGTGCAGCCGGCCGTCCTGGCCGACCCACAGCCAGGCGATGTCGTCGCCGTAGAACTCCACGTGATAGCGGTCGCCGAGGGCGTCGGGGGCCAGCATCATCGCCAGGTTGGTCTTGCCGGACGCGCTCGGGAAGCCGCCGCAGATGTGGTAGCGCTTGCCGGTCTGCTTGTCGTCGATGCCGAGCAGCATGAACTGCTCGCCGAGGAACCGGCCGGACGACCAGCCGTCGTAAGCGGCCTGCCGGAGGCCGTGCGCGATCTTGCCGAGCAGCGCGTTGCCGCCGTATGAGGAGCCGAAGTGCAAGATCGTGCGCTCGTCGGCGACGGTGACGAAGTAACGCTTGTCCTCCGGGGTGCCCTGCCCGAGGTTCTCCAGGTCGCCGGTCACGTGGACGGCGCGCACGAAGAACCCCGGGTCCGGCAGCTCGTTGATGTACTCGACGCCCACCCGTGCCATCCGGATCATGTGCAGCACTACGGTGCGGTTGTCGGTCAGCTGGATGCCCGCGGCGTACTGCTCGAGCGGGGAACCGGCCGGTGCCATCGAGTACGGGATCACGTACATGGTCTTGCCTGCCGAGGCCCCGCGCATCAGCCCGGTGAGCTTCGCCTTCATCTCCGCGGCGGGACGCCAGTTGTTGTAGACGCCCTTGTCCGCCGGGTTGTTCGTCGCCACGATCGTGCGCTCCTCGGAGCGCGCGGTGTCCTTGTAGTAGCTGCGCGAGTAGTAGCGGCCCTCGCCGGCCGGCAGTATCTCGCCGGCGTCCAGGCATTCCCGGATCAGGCGTATGTCGTCGGCGGCGCTGACAACCTCGATGTGGTCCGGGCCAGTGATCCCGGCCCAGTAGCGCACGTACTCATGCACCTGCTCGTTCTTCAGTCCGGCGCTTTCCAGAACGGTGTCAACGTCGACCACGAACCCGATCCTCTCCATCCCGTTAACTTCGCCAAGGCGAAAGTTGCGATCCTCCATCTTGACAGCACCGGGCTCCGTAGTGGAGAGAGACTTTAGCCACACCGGCTCGCCGGGCCTTGCGGTCAGGGGACAAACCGCGGCAGCGCCGGCGGCCGCTCGCGCGCGCCGAGCGAGTAGTGCAAGACGGCCATCTCGCCCAGCCGGCGAGCGGCGGCCAGGGTCACCGGCGCCGCCGCGGTGTGCGGGTACGCCGCGGGCAGGCCGAACCGGGGGGCGGCGGGATCGCCGACGAAGAACGGCGCCACGGCGAGGCGCAGCTCGTCGGCGAGATCGTCCGCGAGCGCGTCCCGCAGGATCCGGGAGCCACCTTCGACGAGGAGAGTCGCAACCGTACGTTCCGAAAAAAGATCGGCGAAGACGGCCCGCAGGGACGGGGTGTCGCCGGCGTCGATGACCACGGCCGCCCCGCCGAGCCTTGCCCGGACCGCCATCGTGACGGGTGTGGCGCAGTAGACCAGCGGGGTGCCGGGGCCGGCGAAGAAGCGGGCGGCCGGATCGAGGTCCCCGGTCGCGGTGAGCGTGACCCGCGACGGGTGCGGGGACAGGCCGGCGGCCTGGCGGCGGGCGACGCGCGCGGGATCGCGGACGAGCAGGCGCGGGTTGTCCCGGCGGATCGTGCCGGCCCCGACGAGGATCGCGTCGGCCGCCGCGCGCAGCTCGTCGACCTCGTCCAGATCCTCGGGGCCAGAGAGGACAAGCCGGCCAGCCGACGCGTCGTCCAGGCAGCCGTCGACGGAGACGGCGCAGCTCAGCAGCGTGTAGGGGCGTCGCGGCACGAACCGACTCTATCGGCGCGGCACCGGGGACGGTGGTTTACTTGTGCTCCATGGCAGGTCATGCGATATCGCCCGCCGCGCCCGGGTGGGGCGCGACCAGAGACACGTTCGAGTCGGTCAACCCGGCGACCGGCGAGGTGCTCGCCACATTCACCGTGGACGGGCAGCGGGAGGCCGCGGCCGCGGTCCGGCGAGCGCGGGAGGCCGCCGCGTGGTGGGGCGGGCTCGGCTGGGACGACCGCAAGCTGCGGCTGCTCGCCTGGAAGTCGCACATCACCAGGTATATCGGGCGGCTGGCCCGGCAGGTGCAGGACGAGACGGGCAAGCCCGTCGACGACGCCACGCTCGAGATCGCCAACACGATCCTGCACCTGGACTGGGCCGCGCGGCACGCCCGCCCGGTGCTGAAGTCCCGGCGGGTGCCGAGCGGGCTGCTGATGTTCAACCAGTCGGCCATGCTCGAGTACCAGCCGCTCGGGGTGGTCGGGGTGATCGGGCCGTGGAACTACCCCGTGTTCACCCCGATGGGCTCGATCGGGTACGCGCTCGCGGCCGGCAACGCCGTGGTGTTCAAGCCGAGCGAGCTGACGACGGGCACCGGCCAGTGGCTGGTCCAGTCGTTCACCGAGGTGCTCAGCGAGGTGTTCGGCGAGACCGAGCCGGTGCTGCAGCTCGTGACCGGGCTCGGCGCCACCGGCGCGGAGCTGGCGAGATCCGGGGTGGACAAGATCGCGTTCACCGGGTCGGCGGCGACCGCCCGCAAGGTGCTCGCCGCGGCCGCCGAGACGCTCACCCCGGTGCTCGCCGAGTGCGGCGGCAAGGACGCACTGCTCGTCGCCGCGGACGCGGACCTCGACGCGGCGGCCGACGCCGCCGCCTGGGGAGCGATGTCCAACGCCGGGCAGACCTGCGTCGGCGTCGAGCGGGTCTATGTCGCCGAGGCGGTCTACCATCCGTTCCTTGAAAAGCTGACCGAGAAGATCGGCAAGCTGCGCCCCGGCGAGGACGAGGGCGCCTCGTACGGGCCGATGACGCTGCCCGGCCAGGTCGACGTCGTGGAGCGGCACCTGGCCGACGCGGTGGCGCGAGGCGGCCGCGCGGTGTACGGGGGGCTGGACTCCGTGCGCGCCCCCTACGTGGATCCCGTGGTCCTCGTGGACGTGCCAGAGGAGAGCGCGGCGGTGCGCGAGGAGACGTTCGGGCCGGTCGTGACCGTGACTCCGGTGCCCTCGCTGGCCGACGCCGTGCGGCTGGCCAACGCCTCGCCGTACGCGCTCGGGTCGGCCGTGTTCACCAGGGGGCGGCGAGCCGGCCTGCGGGCGGCGCGCGCCCTGCGCGCCGGGATGACCTCGGTCAACTCGGTGATCGCTTTCGCGGCGGTGCCCGCGCTGCCGTTCGGCGGGTCCGGCGAGTCGGGATTCGGCCGGATACACGGCGCCGACGGGCTGCGTGAGTTCTCCCGGGCCAAGGCGATCACCAGGCAGCGCATGCGGCCGGTGGTGGCCACCACCACGTTCCGCCGCGACGCGCGGGACATGGACCGCATCGTGAAGCTGGTCACTATGCTGCACGGGCGGCTGTACCAGCCGCGCCGGCGCGGGCGGCGCTAGCCGCCGCTAGCCCGCGCTAGCCCGCCAGCGCTGGCGAGGCGGCGGCGTCGCGGGGGTCGGACGGGGCGAGCGGCGCGCGGCCGGCGATCATGTCGGCGGCCCGTTCGGCGATCGCGATCACCGGCGCGTTCGTGTTACCGCGCGGCAGCGTGGGCATCACGGACGCGTCCACCACGCGCAGCCCGTCCACCCCGTGCACCCGCAGCAGCGGATCGACGACGCTCGCCAGCCGGCTCCCGCCCGGCCGCGGATCGCCGCCCATCGCGCAGGTTCCCGCGGGGTGGTAGGTGCTCACGATCGACGCGCGGACGTAGTCGCGTATCTCCCGGTCGGTGTGCACGCTGTCGCCCGGGGCGAGTTCCGCCGCGCAGATCTTCGCCAGCGGCGCGGCGGTCCCGTAGTCCCGCGTCATCCGCACGCCGGCCGCCAGCGCGCCCAGGTCCTGGACATCGGACAGGTAGCCGGGGTCGATCAGCGGCCGGTGCCTGGGATCGCGCGACGCGAGCCTGAGCCGGCCCCGGCTGGCCACGTCGACCAGCGTCACGAGCACCGTCATCCCCCGCCGTGCCGGATCGGCCAGCCCCTGGTCCCTGAAGGCGACAGGCAGCACGTGCCATTGCAGGTCGGGGGCCGCCCGCCCGGAGTCGCTGCGGGCGAACCCGCCCGCTTCCGCGATGTTCGAGGTCAGCGGGCCCTTGTGGGTCAGAAGCCAGCGCGCGTACCCGGCGTTGCCCGAGCTCTCCCACAGGCCGCGCACCGCTGGCGTGGACCACAGCACCGGCACGGACGGGTGGTCGGCCAGGTTCCCGCCGACCGCCGGGTTGTCCACGATCACGTAGATGCCCTGGTCGCGCAGGTGATCGGCGGGGCCGATGCCGGAGAGCATGAGCAGCTGCGGGCTGCCGATCGCGCCCGCCGCGAGGATGACCTCGGCCTGGGCCCGGGCCGTCTCGTCACGGCCCTGGCTGCGGTAGGTGACACCGGCGGCCCGGCCGCCTTCGATGACGATCCCCGTGGCGAGGGCATTCGCCGTGATCGTCAGATTCGGCGGCCGTTGCCGCAGGTAAGCGTCGGCGGCGGAGCAGCGCCTTCCGTCGCGCTGGGTCACCTGATAGAAGCCAACCCCGTCCTGGCCCGGCCCGTTGAAGTCGTCGTTGTGCACGGCGCCGCGCTCGGTGGCCGCGGCGACGAAGTGGCGGGCGTGTTCGGACTTGTGGCGCAGGTCCTGCACCGATAGCGGTCCGCCCGCGCCGTGGTAGGCGCTCGCGCCGCGGCCGTTGTCTTCCGCGCGCAGGAAGTACGGCAGCAGCTCGCGGTACCCCCACCCGGCGCAGCCGAAGTCGTCACGCCAGCCGTCGTAGTCCAGCCGGTTACCGCGGATATAGATCATCGCGTTCATGGCCGAACTGCCGCCGAGCACCCGGCCCCGCGGCCAGTAGACCGGCCGGTCGCCGGCGCGTTCTTGCGGGACCGTTACGTAGTTCCAGTCGTACGGGCCGCGGAACAGCCGGTTGTAGGCGGCGGGCACGCCGATCTCCGTGACGTCCTCCGCTGCCGGGCCGGCCTCGAGCAGGAGCACCCGCGTGCCGGGGTCTTCGGCGAGCCGCGCGGCGAGCACGCAGCCCGCGCTGCCGCCGCCCACGATCACGTAGTCGAACACGCCAGACACCCTATCGGCCGGGCTGCCGCGTGCGAGGGCGGACAAAACGGAAAAACCGGGGTCCGGCGAGCCCCCGAGAATCGTCGGACCCCGGAGTCTTCCAGGGTTGATTACAAACTGTGGTCAAACAGTGCCACAACTTGGTGCTGTAGTGAATACCCCAGCTCAGATTGCCGATCACTTTTCAGTGTTGATTACTTTGCGTTACGTTGCTGGTCCCCTCGCCTCCCGGCGGGGTCGCGTTACTGTGGTCGCATGGCGAATGAGCACAGGGACACGCCGGTCGTGCTGTCCAGGATCTACACGCGGACCGGCGATGACGGAACGACCGCGCTCGCGGACGGGAACCGCGTCGCCAAGACAGACAGCCGGCTGGCCGCCTACGCGGACACCGACGAGGCGAACTGCGCGGTCGGGATGGCGGTGACGTTCGGCCAGCTGCCCGCTGACATGACCGCGCTGCTCGGCCGGATCCAGAACGAGCTGTTCGATGTCGGCGCAGACCTGGCCAACCCGGTCAGCCCCGAGCCGCCGTCTTACCAGCAGCTGCGCATCGACGAGAGCTACGTCACGGCGCTCGAGGCGGCATGCGACGAGTACAACGCGGCGCTGCCGGTGCTGCGCAGCTTCGTGCTGCCTGGCGGCACGCCAGGCGCCGCGCTGCTGCACACCGCGCGCGCGGTCACCCGGCGCGCGGAACGCAGCGCCTGGGCCGCCATGCGCGACCACGGCGAGACCGTGAGCCCCTGGCCGGCGAAATACCTGAACCGGCTCTCTGACCTGCTGTTCATCCTCGCCCGCGCCGCCAACGCCGAGCGCGGCGACGTCCTCTGGCGCCCCGGCGGCGACCGCTAGCGGAAACCGCCAGCGGCGGGACCATGATCACGAAGACTTTATGCACCTATACGATGCGTAATCAACGTGATCATGAAATACGCGCCCAGGGGCTGTTACTCGAGAGAGCGGGGGGCGCAGGGGTGTTACAGCGCGTTGTTCGGGCCGTGAGCGGCCCCGACTGAACGCGCCCGAAACACCACAAGCCCCGCGCGCCGCACTCTGCACAGTCACTGCAGGTGGGGCGAAGACACGCGTACGTTCGGAATCAAGGAAGTAAGGCGATGTCTTCCAGGTGCGAGCCGGGCGGGGACGCCTCGAGCCACGCCAGGAAGCCGGTCAGCGCCTGCTCGGTCATGGCCAGCTCCACATGGCCACCGCCCGGCTCGGCGTGGTCGAGCTGGCCGAGCTCGACGACGATGTGCTCGGGGCCGAGCGCCGACGCCTCCGAGGGCAGCGACGGGCGGCGGGAGAGCACCGTGAGCGACCGGCGGTGGAACACCTGCTCGGGGCGGAACCGCACGTCGAGCGCGCCGTACCAGCACAGGTCGTCCCCCTGGTACGAGGCCACTCCGAGGCGCCAGGTGCCGCGTCCCGCGGGGCTGCGCAGCCCGCATTCCACGGTCCCGCCGTGCCTTTCCAGCAGGTAGCGGCGGGCCGCGAGCGCGGCGGCGGCGAGCACGATGAGCAGGAGGAAGGCGGCGAAGAGCCAGATAGCGTCTAGCGCCAGCGGTCCGCCCACCCCCGCTCCGCGTCAGGCCTGTTCGCCCGCGGCCCGCAACCGGGCCCGCGCGTACCTGACCTCGATCGGTTCCTCGGCGGCGGTCGTCGAGCCGGTCCCGCCCGTCGCCTGGTCCAGCTCGGAGCGGGCGGCCGACACGTCGATCTCGCCGGCGAGTTCGCCCACCGAGGCAAGGATCGACACCCGGTCGCCGGCTACGGAAAGGAACCCGTCCCTGACGGCGGCGCGCACCACGTCACCGGGGTTGTCACTCCCCGGCACCTCGCGGATGCGGACCAGGCTGCCCGGTGACAGGATCCCGAACACCGGGGCGTGCCCGGGCAGGACGCCGATGTCGCCGTCCATGGTCTTCGCGATGACCAGCCCCGCCTCGCCGGACCAGAGCGACCGGTCCGGCATCAGCAGCTCTACGTGCAGGGTCACGAGCGCTCCATGTCCTTTGCCTTCCTCTCGACATCCTCGATGCCGCCGACCATGTAGAACGCCTGCTCGGGAAGGCCGTCGTACTTGCCCTCCGCGATTGCCCTGAACGAGGAGACCGTCTCGTCCAGCGGGGTGAAGACACCCGGCTGCCCGGTGAACTGCTCCGCGACGTACATCGGCTGGGACAGGAACCGCTCGATCCGCCGGGCGCGCTGCACGGTGATCTGGTCTTCCTGGGACAGCTCGTCGATGCCGAGGATCGCGATGATGTCCTGTAGTTCCTTGTACCGCTGGAGGATCTGCTGGACGGTGCGGGCCACGTCGTAGTGCTCCTGGCCGATGTACCTGGCGTCGAGGATCCGCGACGTGGAGTCCAGCGGGTCCACCGCCGGGTAGATGCCCCGCTCGGTGATCGCCCTCGACAGCACGGTGGTGGCGTCCAGGTGGGCGAACACCGTGTGCGGCGCCGGGTCGGTGATGTCGTCGGCGGGCACGTAGATCGCCTGCATAGAGGTGATCGAGTGACCTCGCGTCGAGGTGATCCGCTCCTGGAGCTGGCCCATCTCGTCGGCAAGCGTCGGCTGGTAGCCGACCGCCGACGGCATCCGGCCGAGCAGCGTGGACACCTCCGAGCCGGCCTGGGTGAACCGGAAGATGTTGTCGATGAACAGCAGCACGTCCTGCTTCTGCACGTC
>Ga0187807_1000325_pt1 | contig 14870 bp, 14 predicted proteins | sample NC_wetland_sal_i_4_FD_132432 | JGI IMG/M metagenome (GOLD analysis project Ga0187807, IMG submission 132432) | Wetland sediment microbial communities from Neuse River Estuary, North Carolina, USA - ASW_2 | ecosystem: Environmental > Aquatic > Freshwater > Wetlands > Sediment | place: USA: North...
GGTGGATACCGCGGAAGATGGCCGGCAATGCGATGATGACGATCGACCCGTCGAGCGTCGCCATGAACATGGCCGCGGTGGTGTTCGCCAGCGCGACCCACTTGTAACGGTCCTCCGGGGCGGTCTGGAGCTGGTTACGCACGGCCGGCCGCGTTAGCTGCTCCCCGTCAGATGCCTCATGAGACCCCCGGTCAGATGCTCTGCGCCAGGCGCTCGAGCAGCGGCGCCGCCGTCATCAGCTGGCGGAGCTCGGCCCGGGTGAACCCGGCCGACAGGGCCTGGGCCAGCTGCTCGGTGCGCGCGTCGCGCTTGTTCCGCAGGACCTGGCGGCCGGCTTCGGTAACCGAGAGGACCACCCGCCTGCCGTCCTGCGCGTCCGGGCCCCGCCCGACCAGGCCGCGCGCCTCGAGCGCGCTCAGCGTGGCGCCCATCGACTGGGGGCTGATCTGCTCCAGCTTGGCCAGCGCGCTCGAGGTGGCCGGGCCGCTGCGGTCCAGGCGCGCGAGCGCCGACGTCTCCGGCACGGTGAGCTCACCCTCGACCCGGGCCTGCCGCATCCGCCGCAGGAGCAGGCCGATGCTGACGCGCAGCGCGGCGGCAACGCCGCGGACGTCGATATCCTCACTCATACCATAAGTCTAAACTGATAAGTTTAGCCTTAGCAAATGACCGCGTCTGCCGACATACACATCGGCCTGCGCCACCTGCTGGCGGCAGTAATCAGCGGGCTTGTCCTCCCGGGCGGTGAAATACCCCATATCCAGGACCGTGCCCCCGGCCCGGATCACGGCCTGCTCGGCCGCGGCCACGAACGACCGGCCCGGCGGGTACTGCCGCAGCTCGGAGGTATGGCTCACGAACACCCGCAGCGGCCCCTCCACAGTTGCTCACGCTACCGCGCTGTACCACCACGGCACACGGCTACAAGGCCCTGTCCAGCCACCAGCCCAGCCCCGGCACATCCCGCGGTACACCCGGGATGCGAGCCTGGGCGCCGAGCACCCCTCCACGCTGGCCGCCCGCGCCACGCTCGCCTTCTGGGCGGGGGAGGCCGGGGACCCGGCCGCGGCCCGCGACCAGTACGCCGCGCTGCTGCCGGTCATGGAACGGGTCTCCGGTGCCGAGCACCCCAGCACGCTGACCGCCCGGGCCAACCTGGCCCGCTGGACGGGGCAGGCCGGGGATGCGGCCACGGCCCGCGACCAGTACGCCGCGCTGGTGCCGGTCATGGAACGGGTCTCCGGTGCCGAGCACCCCGCCACGCTCACCACCCGCGCCAATTTGACTTACTGGACCAAGCGGGCGGAGGAATCCAGGTAGGCCCACTGCGGAAAATCGAGGTGAGGGGCTTGGGGCGTGGGTCGAGGCCTGACATCTCGATCGGCGGGGTCAGAGCTGGATCGTGGCTTCGATGGTGAGCGGCGGGCAGGCCGGACGTTTTCACATTTTGGACCCCACCGCTTATGGAGCCTGTTGCGTAGCTCTTCTGCCGTGCGCGTCAAGCCCTGATCACGCCGCGCGCGGCCCTGGCCCCCGGGCTTAGCAGCAACGATGGAACATCGTTGCTGCTCAGACGACAACGATGTTCCATCGTGGTGGTTACCGCTGTGGGCGGAGCGGCGGATCCAGGTTGCGGGGCGGGCGTACGGGGCGCATGGGGCATGTGGGAAAGCCGTGGCGGACGTCAGCCGGGCGCGCGGGAAAGCCGTGGCGGACACCGGCCGGGCGCGCGGGCATGGCGCGGGTGGAAGCGCGGAGCGGCCCGGGACCAGCCACGCGACACTCTCTACAGCACCTGGAACTGCAGACGAAGCGCGGAAACGATCACCGCGGCGGCCGGCCCGGCGGAGGGGCTGGCCATGGCGCCTGCGACGGAGGGCGCGGCAGGACTACCAGTGGCCGCGGTGCACGAGTTCGCTGAGGCTCTTGCGGTCGCTGGCCCGCGCGGGCGGGAAGGGGTCGGACGCGGGATCGGGATGGCCGATGGCGATGGCCCCGATCGGCGTCCACTGGTCCGGTATCCCGAATCGCATGCGGAAATCGGCCATGTTCCGCGGCGGGATGCCGAAGAACACGGCGCCGAGCCCCTCGTCGACGACGGCGAGCAGGATGAGCAGCGCGGTGAACCCGGTGTCGATGTACCAGTACGGCACCGGCCAGCGGGCCTCGTCCCGGTCGGTCCAGCCCTTGCCTGGCTGGGCGTAACGGTCCAGGTACACGTCCTTGCACGCCAGCGGCACGATCACCAGCGGCGCGGTGCTCAGCGCCGTCACCTGGGCTGGATCCTCGTCCTCTGTGGCGTCTTCGGAAGCCGCCGCCTCGTAAAGGATTGTCCACAGCGGCGCGGACTGCTCCTGGCCCTCGAGCACGAGGAAGGAGTAGCCCTGGCTGAAGCCTGCCGACGGTGCCCGGTTGGCCGCCTTCAGCAGCCGCTCGGTGGTGTCCGCGGCCAGCGGCTCACCGGTGAACGCGCGGATCATCCGGCGGCGCTTTATTACTTCGCTGAATTCCACATCGCCGAGCGTAGGCGCTCAGCGGCCAGCTTGGCCGACGACGGTCAGGTGAGCAGGAGCGTCTTGGCCACGGCGGTCCTGGCCTCCAGGGCGGCGTGCGCGTCGGCCGCGCGAGCCAGCGGGAACACCTGTCCGATGACGGGCCTGATCCGGCCGGCGGCCGCCTCGGCCAGCGCGGCGGCGGCCTGCTGCCGGAAGACCGCGGGCAGCCCGAGCCCGTCCGGCACGGCGAGCAGGTCACCGGCCGCCACGGCGACCTGCTCGGCGTAGCCTCCGGACCCGCCGCGCTCCCCGGTGTGGGCGGTCACGGCCCGGCCGGCCCAGGCGGGATCCACCCCGTCGCCGAGCGCGATCACCCGCCCGGCGACCCCGTTACCCGGGACGAACGGTGGCCGGACCGGGAAGAAATTCACGCTGCGTCCGGCCCGGATGGCGGTGTCGACGAACAGCACGTCCGCGGCCGATGTCCGGACCACGACCTGCCCGGGCCCGGCCACCGGATCGGGCGCCTGGCGCACGACCAGCACCTCCGGGCCGCCGAAGCGGACGGCTTCCACCACCAGCATGACCCTCACCCCTCGGATCGTCACTCCCCCGGATCGGTTGTACGGACACGGTAGGCCGGTCCTGCGGCCCTGGCCATCGGCCGTGAGCCCCGCCTGGCATCGGCCGATGGGCCTAGGACCGCCTCGACCAGCGGTTCACGTAGCGGCTGCGGCTTGGCGGGCGGCCGGGCAGGGCCTGGCCCGGTGCCGCGCGCAGCCCGTCGAGGGCGATGGCGACCAGCCGGGACCGCACGTTGCGCTCCTCGGCCGACTCGACCTGATCCGGGGACCTGCGGCTGAATTGCTCGATCAGCCAGGTGATGTCGAGGGCGCTGACGTCGGAGCGCAGGCGGCCGTCGCGGTGAGCCCGGCCGACGATCTCCTCCATCCGCGCCATGCTCCGGCGGGCCGTGGCCCGCATCTCGGCGGTGGTCTCGATCTGCCCGGCCAGCGAGGCGAGCGCGCCGCTGCGCAGCTCCACGCAGGCCCGGATGTAACCGCACAGGCCGTCCCACGGGTCGCCGGCGGCCAGGGCGTCGTCGGCCGCGGCCAGCGCCTGGTCCATCGCCAGCAGGCACAGCCGCTGCAGAAGTTCGGTCTTGCTGCCGTACCGGCGGTAGAGCGTGCCCATGCCGACCCCGGCATGCTCGGCGACCGCCGAGATCGGCGCGCCCGCGCCCTGGGCGGTGAAGACGTCACGAGCCGCTTCGAGTACCACCAGGTCGTTGCGGCGGGCCTCGGCCTGGCGACCGTGTACGGACTGCGGGCGCAGGGACCGGAACGTCACCTGTCCAGCCTACCTTCATTCGGAGCAAATCATTCCGATAAGATCTGAGTCGGAAAGATTCGCTCCGATAAGGGAGGCGCCGTCGTGCGTGCCGTGGTAATCCGCGAGTTCGGGCCGCCGGAGGTGCTCGAACCCGCCGAGGTTGCGGAGGTCCGGGCCGGAGCAGGTGAGGTGATCATCGACGTCGAACTCGCCAACGTGACGTTCGTCGAGACGCAGGTCCGGGCCGGTAAGCCGCCTCATCCCTCGATGCTCCCGCCGCTGCCGGCCATCCTGGGCAACGGCGTCGGCGGTACGGTGGCGGACCGGCCCGTCGTGGCCAGCCTGAACGGCACGGGCGGGTACGCCGAACGCGTGGTGGTGCCGGCCGGGCGGCCGATCGAGGTCCCGGACGGGGTGACATTGCGGGACGCGGTCGCGTTGCTGGCCGACGGCCGGACGGCGCTGGCCCTGGCCGGCCGGGCGGGCCCGGGCGCGGGCGATACCGTCCTGGTCGAGGCCGCGGCCGGAGGCGTGGGGACGTTGCTAGTGCAGATCGCCCGCAACGCGGGGGCCAGGGTCGTGGCACTGGCCGGCCAGCCGCGCAAGCTGGCGATCGCGCGGGATCTCGGGGCCGACCTGACCGTCGACTACCGCCTCGACGGTTGGGAACAGCGCGTCAGGGACGCCGTCGGCGAGGTGGACGTGGTCTTCGACGGCGTGGGCGGAGACATCGGGCTGGCGGCGTTCGGCCTGCTCGCCGCGGGCGGCCGGTTCTGCCCGTTCGGCATGGCCAGCGGGAGCTTCGCCCCGGTCACGCCCGAACTCGCCCGGGCTCGCCAGGTCACCATCCGGGCCGACGCGGCCGCGAGCCCGGAGGAACTGGCGGCACTGGCCCGGACGGCCCTGGCCGAGGCCGCGGCGGGCCGGCTGCGGCCGGTCATCGGCCAGGAATTCGCGCTGGCCTCGGCGGCCAGCGCCCATGCGGCGATCGAGGCCAGGACGACGGTGGGCAAGACCCTGCTGACGGTGCCGCGGTAACGGCAGGTCCCGCGACCTGATCCCGGGGCGGGCGGGGGAACGCCGGGGCGTGGACCGCGGCTCGTTCGGGCCCATGATTTTGATCTTCGGTGACCGCCTGCTCGCGGCCGGGATCAGGCCCGTGGAAGCGCTCGGGGGCGGGCTTGCCTTCGCCTGCTCATGCCTTAAGGCCATTCGGACCGAGGTCCGGCCTTCATTCCGTCTCTAGCGGCCCTGGCGCGCATCGCCATGACTGCGGGACTCGCGGCCGATCCGATTCACTTGCGAAGCTTAATTTTATTGTGAAACTGTATCGAATATGTGTACTATATCACTGCCTGGGCAGATCATCCGTACGCGGCGCTTCACCTCGGGGGTTCCCGGGCAGTTCACGGTCACGGCGGACGGGGCGGGCGTGCTGTTCCTGCGCAGCCGAGCGGGCGACGATCCGGTGACCTGCCTGTGGGCGCTGGATCTGGGCTCCGGGCGGCAGCGGCTGCTCGCCGACCCCGCGGACCTGGCCGGCGCTTCCGCTCAGCGGAGCACCGGGATCGACGGCTACGCCACCGACCAGGCTGCCGATCTGGCCGCCTTCGCGCTGGCCGGCGGGTTGTGGACGGTGGAGGTCGCCAGCGGCCACACCCGGCGGCTGCCCGCCGCGGGCCCGCTGGCCGATCCGCGTCCCGACCCGGCCGGCCGGCGGATCGCTTACGTGCGCGAGGGTGCCCTGCGGGTGATCGAGGCGGACGGCACCGGGGACCGTCCGCTCATGGTGCCCGACGCGCCGGACGTGGTGTTCGGGATGGCCGAGCAGGCGGGCGCCATGGCGTTGCTCAGCCCACGCGGGTACTGGTGGGCCCCGGACGGCACCCGGCTGCTGGTCGCCCGGATCGATTCGGCGGCGGTCGGGCGCTGGCACATCGCCGACCCGGCCGAGCCCGTCAGGGTACCGCGCGCCGTGCGGTACGCGGCGGCTGGCACGGCTAACGCCGAGGTCACGCTGTGGATCACGGGGCTGGACGGCTCGCGGACCCAGGTTCAGTGGGATCGGGCGCGCCAGGACCGGGACGCCTTCGAGTACGTGCCGGGGGCTGGCTGGGACGCCCACGGCCCCTACGCCGTCGTGCAGTCCCGCGACCAGCGCACCGTCCGGTTCCTCGGCATCGACCCAGCCAGCGGCGAGACATCAGTGCTAAGCGAACAGCGCGATGACCGCTGGGTGCAGCTGGTCCCCGGCCTGCCGGCCCGCACCAGCTCCGGCGCTCTCATCGCGCACGCCGACGTGCGGGAAACCCGGCACCTGACCGTGGCCGGAATCACCGTCACGCCGCCGGGCCTTCAGCTCCGGGCCGTGCTCGGGGTGGACGGCGACGAGGTGCTGTTCACCGCGTCGCAGGAGCCGACCGAAACGCACCTGTGGAGCTACCGGGCCGGAACGGGCATCAGGCGGCTGAGCGCCGAACCGGGCGTGCACTCGGGTGTGCGCCGCGGCGGGACCCTGGTGCACGTCGCCCGGTGCGGGGATCGGCCGGGCGGGCGGGCCGCGGTGCTGCGGGCGGAGAAGCCGACCGTTCCCGTCCCGTCACGGGCCGAACGCCCGGTGCTCGACGTGCACGCGACCCCGCTGAGCCTCGGGCCGCGCGAACTGCGCGCCGTGCTCTACCTTCCCTCCTGGCACCGTCCGGGCCGCGGGCCGCTGCCGGTCCTGGCCAACCCGTACGGCGGAGCCAGCCTGCAGCGGGTCACCGCCGAACTGGACTGGCGGTCCCTGCTGGCCCAGTGGTTCGCCGAGCAGGGCTTCGCGGTCCTGGTCGCCGACGGACGCGGCACGCCAGGACGCGGGCCCGACTGGGAACGAGAGGTCCACGGCGACGTGTACGGGCCGGTGCTCGAGGACCAGGTGACCGCGCTGCACGAGGCCGCGCGCCTGCATCCCGACCTCGATCTCGGACGGGTAGGTATCCGCGGCTGGTCGTTCGGCGGCTCGCTCGCCGCGGTGGCCGTGCTGCGGCGACCGGATGTCTTCCACGCCGCCGTGGCCGGGGCGGCGGTCACCGACCCGCGGCTGCACAACACGCACTGGCGGGAGCGGTTCCTCGGTCATCCCGACGAGTTCCCGCACGCGTACGAGGCGTGCTCGCTGGTGCGCGAGGCGCCGAAGCTGACCCGGCCGCTGCTGCTGATGCACGGTCTGGCGGACGGCAACGTCCACCCAGCGAACACGCTGCGGCTGTCCAGCGCGCTGCTCGCCGCCGGGCGCCCGCACGAGGTGCTGCTCCTGCCCGGCGCCGGCCACCCGGACATGGGCCCGGCCATCCCGGAGAACCTGCTGTGGCACCAGGTGCGCTTCCTGCAGCGCCACCTGGGCGTGCACCCAGCGCCGGCTGGGGCGTCACTCGAACCCGGCGACGTTGCTCGCCGTCGATGAGACCTGCGCCAGGTGGATGCCCACGTCGACCGGGCGGGTCTCGATGAGTGCGCCGCCACCCGTCCCGAGCTGCCCGTTCTCGTTGCCGCCCCAGGCCCACAGCCGGCCCGAGCTGTCGATCGCGTAGCACGCGTAGCCACCCGAGTTGACCTTTACGAAGGTCACGCCCGCCGGCACGCTGACGCGCAGCGGGACGTCCGAGCTCGCCGTGCCGCCGTTGCCGAGCTGGCCCCTGGAGTTGTTACCCCAGGTCCAGACGGAGCCGTTCGCCAGGATCGCGACAGTCTGGCCATTGGTCGCGCCGCTGCCGCCCTGGGACACCTGACGTACCGCGGCGGGCAGCTCGACGCGGACCGGCACGTCGCTGTTGGCGGTGCTGCCGTTACCGAGCTGGCCAGCGGCGTTGTAGCCCCAGTCGTAGTAGGTGCCGTTGCCGAGCAGCGCACCCGAGCCCTCCCAGGAGGAGGTGAGGGCGGTAACGCTCACCCCTTCCGGCAGGCCGACGACCGCGGTCGGCTTCGGGCTGCTGGCCGTCGAGCCGTCGCCGAGCGCGCCGCCCTCACCGCTGCCGCAGGCGTACACCCTGCCGTTGGCGTCGAATAGCGAATGCGTTCGGGCGCCGGTGGCCAGGGTCACGCCGCTCAGCGGGATCTGCCCTGGGCGAACCTCCAGCAGGCCAGGGAGGCAGAGGTCACCGTTGCTGTTGAGCCCCCATCCCCACACGTGGCCGCCGGAGTCGATCGCCAGGGCGCCGTCGAATGGCATCGGGTTCGGCAGCGCAGCGATCTTGACGCCCGCCGGGAAGCCGACCTTCACCGCGCGAGTGACGTACGGGGGCGTCGTGCCGTCGCCGAGCTCGCCGTAGCTGCCCACGCCCCAGGCCCAGACCGCGCCGCTCGAGGTCAGCGCGTAGCCATCGGAGTTCGAGGTCGCGATCTGCACCACCGTCCCGCTGATGCCGGTGACCGGGGTCGGCGTGCCGAGCTCGAGCTGCGCGATCTTGCCCTGGTTGCCGACGACGCCAAACCGGTAGACCGGAGTGTCCGGGGCGGCGGTGCTCGCGCTGCCGCTGGTGCTGGCGCTGCCGCCGGTACAGGCGGCGAGCGCGAGGGACGCTGCGAGGATGAGGGCCGGTGCTGCTCGCTTGTGCTTCAACGTGGTGCCCTTTCTCCGTACTGGGTCATGCGGCTCACGCACAGCCCAACCGCGCCTAGCCAGCGCTCTCCGTCGCTCCCGGGCGAAGACCGGCGAACAGCCAGCGAAGCGCCTGGGCGAACAGATCATCCGGCACCGCTCCCTGATCGAGCCGACGCCGCCGCACGAGTCCCTGGAACAGCGCCAGCAGAACCACGGTCACGTCGCGGGGCGTGGCATCCGGGGCCGCTCCGAAGCGCTCGAGAGCGCGAGCCACGACGGGCTCGAGCGCCTCCACCTGGTCGCCGAGGCTGGCGGCGATAACCCCCATCGCCGCGGGGTTACGCACCGCGTAGAGCCAGAACTCGGCCTGCAGCGGCGCGAACTCCCGGTCGCGGTCGGCGACCTGGACGAACAGCCGGGAGAGCGCGTCGAACGGATCCGCATCGCCGGCGACCTGCTCATCGAAGATCTCGGCGATGGCTTCGACACGCCGCGCCGCCATCCGCGCGCGGCGTGCCGCGACGACCTCCATGAACAGCTGTTCCTTGTTGTCGAAGTTCGCGTACAGCGCGCCCGTCGAATAGCCCGCCGACTCGGCGATCTCCTCGAGCGACGCGCCGCCGAACCCCTTCTGGGCGAAGACCCGCGCCGCTGAGTCGAGCAGCCTCTGGCGCGTTTGCGCCTTCGCCTCGACGCGCGTCAACCGCTGGCGCCGCGGTCCCGGCCCGCTCACGTTCACATTGGATAACCTATCTGAATATTGATATGCATACAAATAGAGATCGCGATGTGAGTGAGGGCAGCGTACTTATTCGGGAGCGCCGTATTCCTCCAGAGCCAGGCGCGGCGAGCGCGCTCGCTCGGCCGGGGCGTCCAGCACTGCGCAGGCCAGGGCCCGCATGGCGGCCGCGAGGCGCTTTGGCCCGTCAGTGGCTAGCTGAGCCAGGATCGGCTCACTGTGCAGGGCCCCGAGCAGGAGGTGGGCGATCATCTCGGCGTCGGCGCCGGGCCGCTGCGCCGAGATCAGCGCACTGATGTGACCGTGCCAGAACCGGTAGACCGGGTGATCGTCCCGGTGTTGCGGCGCACGTTCCTTCGCGGGTGGCTCCGCGGCGGCCGAGTAGGCGAGCTCGGCCATCAGGCTTTTGTTGCGGCTGACCACCTCGATGATCGCGTCCAGGAAGGCGAGCAGCCGGTCCCGGGCCGGAGCGCCCTCCCCCAGCGGCGGCGGCCCGGACGTCACCGCCTGTTCCAGCGACTGGGCCCGTTCGATCATGAGCGCGCGCATCAGCCCCATCCGGTTGCCGAACCGGTGGAAGACCGTGCCCTTGCCCACGCCGGCCATGGCCGCGACCTGCTCCATCGAGATGTCCTGCGGCCGGTGAGTGGCCAGCAGTTCCTCGGTGGCCGCGAGAATCGCACGCCGGTTGCGCATCGCGTCGGCGCGCTCGGGCCGCCCCTCGTTCATCGGGCATCTCTCCAGTAGACAAGTTGACCGTCGGTCCAGTACTGTGCAATAAGTGGACTTTCGGTCCAGTTTATCGGGGCCAATCTGCCCTGGACACCCATCATGAGGAGACTGCTGGTGCGACGCGTGCGTTATTACTCCCACGGAGGCCCCGAGGTCCTGGTGACCGAGGAGGCCGACATTCCCGAGCCCGGCCGCGGCCAGGTGCTGATACGCACCGAGGCGATCGGCGTCAACTACGTCGATGTCCAGCTCCGTCGCGAAACCGTCCCAGGCTCGATCTACTTCCGCTCACTGCCCGCCACCCTGACCGGCGACGTGGTCGGCCTCATCGAGAAGGTCGGCCCGGACGCCGACCCCGCCCTGGCCGGCACCCGGGTAGCCGTCCTGCTCGAGGACGCCTACGCCGACTACGTGGTCGCCGACGCTGACTGGCTCGTCGGCGTGCCCGACGGGCTCGGCGTCGACGCCGCGAGCATGCTGCCCACGGTCGGAGCCGTCGCGCTCGGCGCGCTGCGCGCCGGGCGCCTCGGCCATCCAGACACCGTCCTGATCACCGCGGGGGCGGGCGGGATCGGACATCTCGCCGTGCAGCTGGCCAGGCGGCAGGGCGCCGGGACGGTCATCGCCACGGCGGGATCGGAGGCCAAGCTCGCCTTCCTCAAGGAGATGGGCGCCGACGTCGCCGTCGACCACACCCAGCCCGGCTGGTCCGACCAGGTACGGCTCGCGGCGCCGGGCGGCCTCGACGTGATCCTCGATGCGGTGGGCGGTGAGATGCTGCACACCAGCATCGGGCTGCTCGCACCGTTCGGCCGCGCCGTCGTCTACGGTGCGGCCGCCGGCGACCTGACCAGCGTGCCGGTGACGAGCCTGTTCCCGCTGAAGACCGTATCCGGCTTCTCGCTGCTGGCGTGGCGCGCGGCCGATCCGGAGCGGGCCCGCGCGGACGTGGCCGAGCTCACCGGGCTGCTCGTGGCGGGCCGGCTGCGCATCGCCGCGACGACGCTCCCGCTCGCCGAGGCGGTCCAGGCGCACCGCCTGCTGGAGGACCGGACCGTCATCGGCCGGCTGATCCTGCTGCCGTGACGAATGTCGCCAGCCGGGTAAGCGCCTTGTTCAGGGTGCGTGCGCAGGCCGGTGACCTCGCCGATAGTGCGGGCCTGATCGGCCTGGGGCGGCGTGGCCGACCTTTGCTCTCGGTGCTCAAAGGCCGACTGACGTGGCCGGCCGAACCCAGGATGGCGGATCACAGCGGCAGTCGAGCACATCCGGGTCCTCCCGGTCCGTGACGAACGCGTCATGGTCATGCGTCGCATATCCCACCCGTATGACCATCTGGGGGTACTCCGGATATGACCCGTGCCATGACTGCCGCAGAGCGGGATCACGCTGGGCCGGCGGCAGCAAATGCAGGTCATCCTGGGTAGGCGCCGACTGTTCCGCCGAGCCATCGGCATACTGTGGCGAATCCAGAACATGGCCCTGCTTAGCGCTTTCCCCGCGGCGCTCGTGGTCACGCAGCTCAAACGGCTGGGTCAGGAACGACGCCGATACCCCGTACCGAGTCGCCTCCAGCAGAGCGTGCTGCAACGCCTGTCCTGCTCGCAGCCAGTCAAGCGGCTCGTTGTGCCTGGTTGACAGCAGCATCAATTGCGGAAGGCGCTCAAAGCGCTTGACCTTGGGCTCGCCTGGGCCCTCGTCTTCCCCCGAGCGCTCATGCTGCCCTGAACCCTCGCGTTCTACAGCAGCAGCGTTAGTCCGGAAGTCCCTGACCGGCGGATGGTGCTTGCGCACGAGACCGTGGTCCCATGTCGGCCCGAAGGCATCCTCAGGGACACCGATGTCGCTGCCGCCGTAGTTGGTCCATCGGCTGAGCTCTGTGCCGTATCCTCCGGTGCTGCGCAGCTTGCTGTCTGCCTGTTCGGCTTCGCGCAGCACCCTCTTGACCTCAGACCGGCCGAGCACGCGCAGGGAGCCCTTGTGCCCGGCGGCCGCGAGCACCATGGTCGCGAGAATGTTGGGTAGCACGGGATCGCCCTTGCGCAGCCTGCAGTCAGCGCCTCCATACGGCCAACGGTCGCTATGCCGCCGCGGGATGGCGTCGTAAAGCTCCTGCTCGGAGGATGTCGCCGCGTGCACGCGGCTGGTAACGATCTCAACACTCGCCAGCACTGACCTGTCCGGTGCATAAGGAAGCATGCTTACCGCGAGGTCATGTCCTGCCACCCGGATCGACAGTCGCAGATTGAACAGCGCCGCACCGCAGCTGACGATCAGCTCGCGGGCCTCGGGGTCGATGCTGGGCAGCCGTCGGTCGCCATTCCCGAGCTCCAGGCCGTATTTCTCAAGATGTTGATACGCACCGCCTTCGCCGATCCTGGCACACAACTCGATACGGTCGTCCGCGAGAATCCGGAACCACCATGGCTGGGTGTTAAGGATCGACGGCGCACGCTGCACCGGCTCGAGCAGGCGGAATGTGCTGTCGGCATTGGCAAAGGGCCTGTACATGCGGCACCTCGATCCACTCCGGATCCAGCATCAGCGTTTCACGCCGCGAATCCCGCCGACAGCCGGCCAACGGCCCTCCGGCTAGTGCCGTTCGTCCCTTTCCCACGAGCGTGCCGATCTGCTGCCCTATTGCTTCGCTAGCTGGCTCCCACGGCTCAGCCGACGAAGGGATCTAGGAGACGCACCCCAGTCGATGAGACATGGCTCGCGTTACGCGTGACCAGGGTCCAGCCATGCACCAGTGCAGTCGCCGCCAGCAGGCCGTCAACGACCGGCCCGGGGTCGGGGACATCGAGGCGCCCCACGCCTCAGCCACACGAACGGTGACCGGGACAATCCGATCGCCGTAGGCGTCAACCGACAAGGGCTTGACGGGTTGCATCAGATGCGACCATTACGGGATCATGCGGGCACGACTCCCGCCCGGTCCGGCCTGGTACTCAACCATGCCCGGGTCGGCAGCGAGTACTGCCGGCCCGGCACAGGACCGTCACTGAGCGGTGTAGCCTCCGTCAACCAGGTGGTAGCTGCCGGTGATGAACGAGGCGGCGTCGGAGGCAAGGAAGACCACGAGCGCGGCGGCCTCTTCCGGTGCCCCGAGCCGTCCGAGAGCGTGCTTGCTCGCGATGAACGCCTGGGTCTCCTCGTCGAGGTTCGCGTCGATGAGCGGCGTGACGATGAAGCCGGGGCCGACCGCGTTGACCCGCACGCCCTGTGCGGCGTACTCGAGAGCGGCGTTCTTGGTCAGGCCGACGATCGCGTGCTTGGCGGTCACGTAGGCGGAGGAATTGGCGAAGCCGACCGAGCCGAGGATCGAGGCGACGTTGACGATCGCGCCTCCGCCTTCCGCGGCGGCGATGGCCGGCAACTGTGCGCGCAGGCCGTAGAAGACGGCGTTCTGGTTGATCTCGATGACCTGCCGCCACGAGTCAAGCGGGTACTCTCCCACCGGCGCCAACGCGCCGCCGATGCCCGCGTTGTTGACGGCGATGCGCAGCGGCCCGAGCTCGCCGGCCGCGGCGACGGAGCGTTCCGCGAACTTCTGGTCTGTGACATCGCCCACCAGGCTCGCGGCCGTGCCCCCCGCAGCGTGGATCTCGTCTACCACAGCCTTCGCGCCGGCTTCGTTGATGTCGGTGACGAGAACCGCGGCACCGTTGGCGGCTAGCAGGCGCGCGATCGCGCGCCCGATCCCCGAACCAGCCCCGGTGACGATCGCGGAACGTCCCCCTACGTCGTATGTGGCCATGTATCCAGGCCCCCAATTCCGTTCGACTGGTGCCCGGCAACTGCCGGACCACTACCCAACGTTAGGCCGCCGCAGGGAGGCGGCATCGGCCGTTAGGCCCTTCCATAGGGGAAAATCGTCACTTACGTGAGCGTCGAGGCGGGCGGCACATGCCGGCGCAAAGTACTTAAATTATTTGGAGCGTGCTGTATTCCGCCGCCGCTATCGCGGTCGCCGCCACTATGGCGTCCACTGCCTGCCCGGCCGACATTCCTGCGGCGCCGATCAACTGCCCGGCACGTTGGCCGATCGCTTCGCTGACTGGTTCCACGCCCACTCGGGCCAGTACGCGGTGCATCTCGGCATCACGGCTGCTGCCCCTGATGATTTCGGCCAGGACAGCGGCGGACGTAATGACCCGGTGCCCATCGTCGTAGGCGACCTTTAGCCGTACATACATGGCACGGTCGGTGGCCGCTTCGACACTCCCTCGCTGTCGAGCACCATCACTCCGGCAGCACGGGCGCGAGCCCGCCTCCGACGGCTCATGCCCTATGGCCACTCGGCTCGACCTAATAAGCGCCCAAGAAGAACACAGCTTCCCGGCCGCACCCATCTTGAGCAGGGAACTCTGTTCTGAGAGCAGCTTTAGCTGCAGCCGCTGGTGGAGCCGCAGCCTTCGCAGACGTAGCAGCTGCCCGCCGGGCGCATCTTGGTGCCGCAGGTGAGGCAGAGCGGAGCGTCCGCGGTCCGGCCCTGCTGGGCTTCGATCAGTTCGGTCGAGCTGTGCGGGCTCGCGGGCGACGCGGCCGCGGGCGGCTGAGCCTGGACCGGGGCTGCCACCACGGCCCGTTCGGCATGATGAGGCTGTTCTACGGCGGCCGACTGGGCAAGTTCCACGGGGTCCACCTCCTCGCTCAGCCCGGCCGGGTCGTGGCCCGCGACCTCGGCGGCGCGCTCGGCGGCGGACAGGATGCCGAGCTCGGCGCGGTCCTCGTACGGCAGGTGGTCCAGCGCGAGGCGGCGGAAGATGTAGTCCATCACCGAGCTCGCGATCCTGATGGCCGGGTCGTCGGTCAGGCCGGCCGGCTCGAACCGCATGTTGGTGAACTTGGCCACGTAGGAATCAAGCGGGATGCCGTACTGCAGGCCGACCGAGATGGCTATGGAGAAGGCGTCCATCACGCCGGCCAGCGTGGAGCCCTGCTTGCCCAGCTTGAGGAACACCTCGCCGATGCCGTCGTCCGGGTA
>Ga0187807_1000326_pt1 | contig 14823 bp, 11 predicted proteins | sample NC_wetland_sal_i_4_FD_132432 | JGI IMG/M metagenome (GOLD analysis project Ga0187807, IMG submission 132432) | Wetland sediment microbial communities from Neuse River Estuary, North Carolina, USA - ASW_2 | ecosystem: Environmental > Aquatic > Freshwater > Wetlands > Sediment | place: USA: North...
CGAATCGAGGCCGCCGACCCGGCGCGCCACCTCGCCGGCCTAGAAAACATGCTCAAGGGCGAAGACCGGCTGAAGGAGAAGGTCGCGGATTACATGCGGGCACCCGGCACGACGGTGAGGGAAGCGCTTGAAATGGTGCCCGATGCGGTCCGATTCACGCTCAGGTATCCCACGGAACGCTACTCTGATGGTGTTCGGGCAGACGTCGATCGGTTCAAGGCGGAAGGGTTCGAGCTGATCAAGCTCAAGAACCTTTGGTCCAACGACCAGTACAAGGGAATCAACAGTCAGTGGCGCAGGCCGGAGACTGGCTTGCGCTTCGAGATGCAGTTCCACACGCCGGAGAGCCTTGAAGCGAAGGAACTCACTCACGAAGCTTATGAACGGATTCGCGGCTCGGCCACCCCTGCCGAGCGGCTAGAGCTTGAGGCTTTTCAACGTCGGGTAAATTCCTTGATCGTCACACCCCCCGGCGCCGCCGGGATTGAAGACTTTCCGGAGAAGCACCATGAGTGAGAAGATTACCTATTACGCGGTCATTGACGAATTCAGCAGCCGGGACAGGCCTCGAACCGTCCTCCGCCGCGTCGAAGATGACAAAGGCAAGATCGATGAAATGTTCTCGCGCGACTTGAAGTGGGAGTTCTCTCCGCTTCTATACGGCGCGGAGCGAGGCGACACGATGCTTGACTTCGTTCCCATCAGCGAAGAGGAAGCCACCCAGATCGTCGAGCGGATACGGGAGCTAGGTGGCCCCGGTGAGTAGCAGCGGCGTCCTGGTGCGCCGAGAGGAGGCTGAGGGGATTTTGGAGCGGATTCGGGGGTTGGCCTCCCGTGACGAGTAGGGGTGCGATGACGGGTGGAACCCTGGTCCGTTCGGGCGAATCTGAGACGGAGTCGGGAACCGTCACCGTCGTGACTACCTCAGCCAGTGATCGCGGAGGGTGTTGCGTTTCGTCCCGAGCAATTGCCTGAGCTTCGGCACAAGATCCGCGCTCGGGCGGCGCGCGATTCCAGGCTGCTTGCCGAGCTCGTCGGCAGGCTCGGGCGCTGGCTCCGGACCTCCGCCCGATCAGGCCGCGCGCGGCGACGCCGTCGTCCGACTCCGCCTCTACTGCCGTCGTTGTCACCCGCATCCCCTTGCCACAGGTGCACAATATCGCTGTGCGGGCCTACGTCGGCGTGACGGATCACGATTGGTACACGTTTCTGGCTGCGCGGCAAGACCTTAGCGAGGTTAACTTCTGGCGGCCCCGAGACAGGCGCCGCTTCAATGCGATCATCCCGGGTGAACTCTTCTTCTTTAAGACCCATGCCCCGGAGAGCCGTATCGTTGGCGGGGGCCGGCTAACAGGCTGGGAACTGCTGCCGCTCTCGGCGGCGTGGGAGTTCTATGGGCCTGCGAATGGCGCGGCGACCCTAGAAGACCTGCGAGCGCTTATCGGCGGACGGAACGGCCTGCGCGCAGGCGAAGACCCAGAAATCGGCTGCATCCTGCTAGATGACGTTACCTTCTTCGCACCGGGTACCAGCATGGCATTGCCACCGGGTCTGTGGTCCAGCGGCATCCAGCAGGGTAAGTCGTTTGAGCTAACCGAGCAGCCGTATGCGCCGTTCTTCGATGTGCTGACGACGCGGGTGCTCACTGGTGAGGTAGAGATCGATTTTGGCGATCCATCCTGGAAGCACGTCGGTCCGATGTTCCGGCAGCGAATCCAGAACGTCCGGCTAGGGCAGGGGGCCTTTCAAGCCCGCGTGCTCAACGCCTATCACCGCGAGTGCGCGATCACGAGCACAAAAATCTGGCCCGCGCTGCATGCCGCGCATATCCGCCCGGTCACCAAGGGCGGGGAGCATCGCGTCGACAACGGTCTCCTGCTCCGCTCCGATGTGCACACGATGTTCGATCTCGGCTATCTCGCCGTGGACCCGTCCTACCGGCTACAGGTCAGTCCGCGCTTGCGGGACCAGTTCGGAAACGGGGAACAGTTCTACGCCAAGGCCGGACAACTGATCGCGCTGCCGGACCGGAAGGCCGATCGGCCACAGCGCGAGTTCCTCGAGTGGCACCTCGACACGGTGTTCAAGGCTTCCTGAGAGGCCCCGGCTTGCGCGCGCAGCCAAACCAACCGGATATCGTCTCCCCGCAGGAACAGCCGTAGCCGGCCTCCGTAGCCGGCGAGGGCGGCTCAGCCGATCTAAGCGATCTCGCTAGCGCGCTGCCCGCTCGAGTTCAGGCCTAGCGCCGTTCGACCAAGCGGCGAGGATCCGGGCGATGGCGGGCCTGATCCGATCCCTGGCCTCTTCGCGGCCGACCCCCGACATGAGCAGGTCATCGTAATCGGTGTCTTCATGCCGTATCGACGCGACGACTGCCAGCGTGATCGCCTGCTCGTCCAGGGCCCGGCCCGCGGCGGAACGCCCGACGCGGCCGCTGCCGCGCAGGCCCGCGTGGCAGGCAATTGCTTGTGCGCGCTGCGCCGGGCAACCCGGATACAGCAGCGCGACCTGGGTTGCGAACCGGCGCTGGAACTCCACGTCCTCGTCCGCGCGGCGAGCGGCGTCCCGTTCGCGACGGCGGAGCCGGGCGTCGGAGTCGGCCAGACACTGCCGCTCGGCCTCTTGGAGTGCGGGCTCTTCCACGAGGATGCCCTGCCGTTCGTACCGCTTGCGGGCGCGACTCCACCGGACGACCACGGCGGACAGCCGGCTGGCCTTCTTAGCCCGCCGGGTCAGCGCCGCGTCACCGGCCGAAAGGAATACCAGGTGGTCCATGTCCGCGCAGCTCATGCAGACCGGCCCTTTGTCATCCATGATGAGCAGGTCTCCCCACTCGTCACCGCACTCCGCACAGGTGAAGTCCTTGAGGGGCTGGATGACGACCAGGTCGGGCAGGGCGGACTGGCGCTGGGTGACGCGCTCGGCCTGCCTGTCCGGAAGGTCGGGAGAGATCCAGTGCGTCCGCCAGGCATTCTCAAGGACCGGCTCGTCCAGTGAGCTAAAGCGCAGCGGGCGACGGGATCTGGTAGCCGACACGTAATCAGCCTGGACCGGCTTGAGGCCCTTGGCGGTTGCCCACTCGGCGAGGTGGACGAGAAAGGCAACGCACCTGTCGTCATGACCCGGCAGGAAGTAATCCAGGTCGTCCACACGGCCATGCCGCCAGTCGTCCAGGTCGGGCGGCTGGAGCCAGCCGATACCGAGACACACGTCGATGGGGGTGACGAATTTCTGCCTAGCGAACGCCGCCTCGGCAGCCGTCACGACGCGCGCTTGCAATGGCCGCCGCTGACTCACGAGACCGAGGGTAATCCGTTTCGGACCTTGGAAACGACTGGCTGTCAGGCGGGATATTTCATGGGGGCAAGCCGTTGGCGCGATGCGAAGGCCGACCCGCAGTGATCAACCGCCGATCTCGTTCAGGAGAGCGGCGGTGCCGTCGCGACCGAGTGCCGGGATGTACGGGATGATTCCCTTCTCAAACGCCTGCGCCTGAATCTCCACTGGCACGTGGCGGGCGTCCAGGACGAAGCCGTCCACTTGGGTGAGCCAGACCATGGGGCTCGCCCCGACCATGGCCTCGCGCAGGAACTCTGCCGCTCCCCAGTCCATCTTCAGCAGGTCACCCGGTGCCGCAGCAGCAGTTCGAGCGCGACTAGGCCCGCCTCGATGGTCTTCCCGAGGCCCACGGCGTCGGCGAGCAGCAGGTTCACCCGGCACGATATCGCTGTGCGGGCGGGCCCGTTCGCCGAGCTGATTGGTGACGTCGGGCCCTACCGGACCGGGACCCTTGGCTCTAGTCCACTCCGGCGGCAGCGGGGATATTGACAGTTACCTGCGAGGCGATCGAGGGAGCTGGTCCGGGCCAACCCCCCGGGTAACCGGGACGGCGACGGAAGGCTGAGAAGCCGGGCGGCGTGGAAGCCGACGGCGACCCCTGGAACCTGATCCGGACAATGCCGGCGAAGGGAGAACCGCCCCGCAGGCATTTTCGTGTCCGGGTCGATGCCGAACCCCGCCACTGCCCCGTCCCCGGTGACGCCGCGACGTCGCGACGCGCGCGGGCGCACCCCCGAATTTGGTAACTGTCACGCATCATGTCATAACTCAGCGTAGTGTTGACGGGATGCCGCCGATGGGTCAGGACGGCCGGGGGTGAGTCATGTTAAGAGACGCCGAACAGATCGTGCGCTTCTGGCAGGCGATCGAGATCTTCAGTCCGGAGCCGCTGCCAGGCGCCAGCGTCAGGGAGAACGTGACCGATGTGCGCCCGGGTGATCCTATGCCGTGGGAAGCGGGCGCGCGGCTCGCCGAGCGGCCGCCCGCGGCGGGCAAGGTGTGGCGGCATCAGGTGTTCTGCGGGCTCTTCGACCTCTCCCGGGTCCGGGACGCGCTGCTGATCGCCTACGGCGACGACCAGCCCGACGGTGCCGCGCGCGATGTGCCCGTCCGGGGGCAGTCAGCGCTGTTCGCCTGCACCGTCACCGCGGACGGCGTGCTGGCCGGCGACGTGACCGTCTCCGCGTGCGCGCGGGCGATCGGGGAGATCGCGGCCGGTGGCGTGGAAGCCGTAGTGTCCGTGAAAAAGCCGGCCGCGGACAGCCTGCCGGCCGACGATCTGGCTGGTCGGCCGCTGACCTCCGACGACCTGCGGGACTTCACCGCCCGCCTGGCCGAACGGCTCGGGGTCACAGCCCTGCTCGAGCCGTGCGGCCTGCGGGTGCGCAGTTATCAGGCGCCGGCCGGCGACGGCGGAGACGAGCCATGGCCGCTGCTCGGCAGCTCGTTCGCCACCGATCTCGCGCAGGTCGCCGGCGCACTGCGGGCCGGAAACACCGGCGCCCCCCTCGCCGCGTTCCTGCGCGGCAGCGCGGAGGACGACCAGGACAGGCAGGGCGCGCGGATCGACGTGCGGCGAGAGCCGCTGGTGGTGCGGGACGGTATCTCGCCCAGCCGGATTCCGCCGGGCCGCTGGGTCGCCGACAGTCCCCTCACCCGGAGCGAGCAGTTCGCGGTCAACGAGATCATCCGCTCCCCCGGGCTGTCCGCCGTGCACGCGCCGCCGGGAACGGGGACGGTACCCGTGTTCAGCGACCTCATCGCGGCGATCGTGGTCGAGCGGGCGGGTCAGCTGGCGGAACTGCCATCCCCCGCCGCGGCGTTCGGCCGCTCACGCTCCTGGGGGACGCACACGGTCAGCGCGCCGGTGCCCGCGCTGACGGGGTTCGAGATCGTGCTGGCGGCGCCGGAGGAGGAAACAGGGCTCGCGGACATCGGCGGTCGGTGGCGGGACCGCGCGGCCGAGACCGACTACTTCCCCTCGACGGCGCGGCTGGCCGACAGCGACGGCACGTGGGCGCTGATCACGGCCCGGCTGGGCGACCGCGCCTTCGTCGACCGCTTCTGGCATGGCACGGTGCGCGGCACCGACGTGCTGTTCCGGGCCGGCGAGAGCATGCCTGCCGCGCTGCGGCGGCTGAGGAAGGAGGAGGTGGTCGACTGGCCGGCCGCCGTCGCCAGGTTCCGCGCCGCGCTGGCCGAGGTCTCTCAGCTATCTTCCGAACGTACCGTCGCGGCTGCCGCACTCACCCGCCTCTCCCTCCTCGAGCAGGCCTGGGAAGAGGCGACCTGCGCGCTGGAAGCGGCACATCAGCGGTGCACGGACCTCGCCCAGCGCGAACCAAAGGTCAGGGTCAGCCTGCTCGCCGCCGAGGAGCGCCGCCGGGCCAGCCTCGCCGACCTCGCCGCGCACCGGCGGGACCAGCCCCGGCGGGCCGCCGTCCTGTCGGGCGGACTGGCCAGAATCCTGCCGCGCTGGCTGGTCAGCGTGCTGCTCCGCGGGCCGTTCGCGGGGCGCGTGTGGTCTGAGAGCCACCGGACGCTGCGCGCGGCCTGCGCGGAGGCGACGGAGCAGCGCGACGCCGCGCTGCGGGACGAGCAGGAATTGCGGGCCGACCTCGCCAGTGCCCGGCAGGCCGCCGAGGCGGCGAAGTCCGCGGTGGCGAAGCTGACGGTCGACATGGCGCGGCTGCGCGAACCCGTCGTGCGGGCACGGCAGCGCTGGAGCGATCAGGTACCGGATGGCCCGGCGCAAGCGGAAACCGAAGACGCCGCCCTGATCGAGCGGCGCGAGAAGTCACCGGCCTGGGCGGACGAGGAGTACGCCAGCGCCAGAACCGAGCTCTTCCTCGCCGCCCTCGCGTTGCACAAGACGCTGATCGCCGCCGAAGCCGAGACGGTTGAGCGCAACCTCGGCGCGCTGATGGACCTGCTGTCCGCCGAAGGCGGCCAGCCGCCGCCGGAGATCGCGCTGGCCGCCTGGCAGTCGTTCTTCCTCGTGGTGCCCGTGGTCCGGGTCGCGTTCGAGGCAGTCGGCTCGCTGTTCGCGGGGCTGGGCCGCGGCTCGGTGGGCTGGCTGCTCGCCACCTCGGCCGGCGAGCTGGCGCCGCAGCAGGTGCTCGGCGGGCTGTGGCGGGCCAACCGCGCCGTGCTCGTCGGGGACTCGCTGCGCGAGGAGCCGACGGTCATGCTGCCGTGGGCCGCCCAGCATGCGCTGGCGAAGGCACTGGGGGCAGCCGAAGAGCAGCCGCCCGCGTGCGCCAGCGCGCAGCGCCTCGCCGACCGGACTGCCCGGTACGGCACCTGGCTGCGGACCGGGACGCGGGATGACCGCGCAAGCCTCTGGGTTGGGGCGCCGCTGCGCGTGCGCCACGGTGGTGACCCCGGCACTCCCGCTGCCCCGGATGCCTCGGCCGCCTTGACCGCCCTGATCGCACCGAAAGCCCTGATCGCGCGGACCACGGGCGCCCTCCCGGTCATCCCGGCAGACTCGGGTGCCCAGGGCGCCTCGACGGTCCGGGGCACCGGCAACGAGCGGGACGACGGGCTGCTCGTTTTCGGCGGTCCTGGGCCCGATCCGGCCCCCAGCGCGCGGCGACTGGCCTTAGACCGGGATGAGCTCCACGTGCACCCCGGCAGTCCGGACCAGGTCCAGCAGGTCGCCGGGGTCTGAGGTGAGGATGTCATCGCCGTCCTGGGCGAGGCAGACCACGGACGCATCGATGGCGTCCCCGCTGCCGGTGCGGCCCAGGAGCACGCCCGCGCGGCGCCCCAGAGCGTCGTCTACGGGAACGACTTGCACGTTGTCCAACAGCCGGGCGACCGGTACCCGGCGTCCGGTCCCGCCGCGCCATATTTGACTGATCACTGCGCCGTTGGTGAGCGGAACGCGCCCGGACATGAATTCATTCTTCACGAGGGCGGCGACGTCGCCTTTCCCACGCTCGGCGGCGATGAACGCTCCGGCATCCAAGACCAGCATCACCCGGTTCCCGTCCGCCGAGTATCAGTCATGCCGTTCTGTACGACCTTGCCGCCGCGGACCACGATCGCCCGTTCCCTGGCCCGTCGCACGGCGGCTTCCATCTCCTCCTCAGTGATCTCGCCATGCTCCGCCTCGTACGCGGCGATAAAGTCGCCGAGGCCACGAAGCCGACGGTCGTGATCGAGTTTCAACCGCAGCGCGTCGTTCACCCAGGCGCTCATCGACCCGGCCGCACCGGCAGCCACGGCAGCGTGAACCACGGCGATCAGGTCCGCGTCGACTGTCACGGACAGGCGGCTCTTGGCAGTCATATCAATAGCGTACATCTATCCCACTCCTATGGCATAACCATTTGGATGGGATCAGCGTAACCGTCGGTACTGACAATCGAGCGCTTAGTCGCCTGCACCCGCCAGCGCTGCCTCCACGGCACCGAAGCTGATGCGTTCTTGCTCCAAGCGGACCGCCAGGCCGAACACGTTCATACGGAGCGCCTGGTAGAGGTCCTGTTCGGCCGGAGTCAGCAGGTCGAGCCCACCCGTCGTCGGGGACGGCTCGGTCACCCACTGGCTTTGGTGGGCGAGCAGGGTCGCATGGTCCATCAGCATCGAGCGGACGTGCGGGAAACAGTTCCGGAGCCCGTTCAGGATCGCGAGCCCGTGAGTGTCGAGGTCGCCCCAGTAGACCAGATCCAGGCTCGCCAGCCAGCCCAGCGACTCGAGCACCCGCACCGCGTAGCCGCCGCCGAAGATCACGATCGCGTCCGCGGGGAGCGGGAAAGCGAGGTAGGTGGTCTCGTTCTCGACGACGTAGGCGTGCGTGACTCCCGGCGGCGGGACGGTGAACTCGTCCGCGCGGACGGTCAGCTCGGTATAGCCTCCCACGGCCGCCGCGACGCGGAACCGCACGTAGCCCGGCTTGCGGCGGAACCCGTAACGGCCCTCGAAGTCGGGGGCCACCGGGTCGACCTGGGCCGGGTCAAGCTGCAGGTCGAGGAGCTGGGCGAGCACGCCCTTGTGGGCGCCGATGAACTTGGTGTCCACACCTGGCACGTCCACTTGGCGCAGGTACATGCCGGCAACCTGGCGCTCGTCGATCCAGCGGACGGTCGCTAGGAGGCTAGCCCACTCGCCCGCCAGCTGCAGGGCCTTGACCGGGCGGCGTTCCAGCCACGGGACCAGGCGGGGGCACTCGGCCTTGGTCCGGTCGATCAGCTCGCCAAGCAAGCGAACCTCGGCGCGGCTGCCGAGCAGGTCCCAGGCCTGATCATAGCCGTCAACCCACGCTCGAGCGGGAATCGTGTTGGTTCCGATGAGGCGACCGCCGAGCTGCTTGTACTGCACGCGGAGCGGACCGCGCGCGGCCCTGGCCCACTCCATGGCCCACGCCTGAACGTCTCCAAGGCGTGCCCCGATCTCGGCGGGTCCGGGACCGCGCAGCGGCACGTCGAGCGGTACCCATTCCTGCCCGGCTGCGAAAGACGCGAGCAGGACTGGCCACTTCTTGCGCACGGTCTCCCGCACGTCGGCGGGCCGGGTCCAGTCCTTCCCCACGTCAGGCCACCGCGACCGCGATCTGGGCACCGAAGACATGCGCGGCCCGCTGAGCGCGGTACTCCTCGATCGTGAGGTTGCGCAGCCGGGAGTCCATGCTCGTCGGGTTGTCGACGAAGCCGACCGCCGACACGTATGGCTCGATCACGTGAATCTTCTGCAGCGGAGTCACGATGAGCAACTGCAGGCCGAGCTTGCCGAACAGCTCGAGGGCGAACTTCGTCGACTCGTCCGAGCCACGGCCGAACGCCTCGTCGATAACCGCGAACTGGAACGTCCGCGACTTGGCCGCACCCCACTCCAGCTTGAACTGGTAGGCCAGCGACGCGGCGAGGATGGTGTAGGCCAGCTTCTCCTTCTGGCCGCCGGACTTGCCGGCTGAGTCGGCGTAGTGCTCGTACTCTTTGTCGTCGGCGCGGTACCGCTCGGACGCGCTGAAGGTGAACCAGTTCCGTACGTCGGTGACGAGCTTCGTCCACTTCTGGTCCGCCTCGGCCTGCCCCTCCCGGCCGCGGAAGCGCTCGATGATCAGCTTGACCTGGAGAAACTTCTGCTCTGAGTACTGGTCGTCGTCAGGGTCGGGCGACACCGTGTTGGTGGTGCAGGCGCGCAGGTCGCTCCTGAAGTCCCTGATCTCGGCGTTCGGCGTCTGCTGCGGTTCGAGCCTGATGTAGCGGCCAGGGTTGTAGTCAACGTCCACCAGGGAGCGGTTGATCGTGTCGATACGCTCCCTGATGAGGTCGGACTGCCGGTTCAGCTGGGCCTGGAACTGGGCGATCTCCATGATCGTGTTCTTGTTCAGGTACGTCTTGAATGTTGACCTGAAGCGGGGCAGGTCGTCGCGGGCGAGCCGGTCGTGCAGCTCCCGGTATCCATCGGCGGCCTCGACGGCGCTGTCCAGCTCGCTGGTCTCCACCGGGTACTGCCGCCGGAAGTCGGTCATCGCGGTGACGATCCTGGTCACCAGCCTGCCCCTTCGGTCGGCCCGCTTCTCGGCCAGGCCGGTGATCTCCCGCTCGGCGGCCGTCTCGGCCGGCCCGCAGGCGGGCGGGCCGGCGGGCGGCGCGTGCCCCGCCTTGGCGAGGAGGCTGGCGATCGCGCCGAAGTGCCCCCGGGCCGGATCGCACGCGGGATCGGCCAAGATCGCCCCGGCCGCGCGCTGCTCCGCTTCCGCGTCGGAGATGGACTGGCCGGTCCTGCCGAGCCTGGTGTTCACCTCGGCCAGCTCGCCTTCGGCGCCGGTGATCCGCTCCGCCACGGTCTTCAGGTCCGCGTCGAGCCGGGCAAGCTTGGCGGACGCCGCCGTGAGCCTGTGGTGTTCCGCGCGCAGGTCCGCGATCTCGTTGACGACCGACTGGTAGTCGATCTCGGCAAACTCGGTCGTCGCGTCCAGGCTCGCGAGGACCTGACCGTGGGCGACGGCGGCCTTGACGGCCGCGTCGTAGTCCGCGCACTCCTGGCCGGCCCTCGCGATCAGCGCCGCCAGGGTCGTGGCCCGGCTGATCAGGGTCTCGATCTTCCGCTCGTTGGACCAGCCGAGCACGTATCTGCCGCGGTCGTCGATCCGGAACCGGTCGTCCTTCTCGTGTCTGCCGCCGGAGCCCTTCACCTGGCCGGCCTTGGTGATCGCCTTCGGCATCCGGCGGAACTCGGCCATCGTCTCGACGCATTCGAGGTCCGCGCGATGTGCGAGCTCTCGCTCCAGCCAGGGCGCGAACGGCGAGTCCTTGACCTCCAGTCTGGCCGCCAGCGTAGTTCCGCGGAGGTCTGGCGGCGGTATGGTCCCGGCTGCCTGCGGAACCCGGTAGTAGACGATGCGGCCGCTGAGGTGGTGGTCGTTGATCCAGTCCGAGACGGCGGCGTAGTGCCGGTCGGGGACGAGGACTGACAGCGCGAACCCGTGCAGCAGGCGTTCCGCGGCGCCCTCCCAGTCGGCCGCGTCCTCGCGGACCGCGATCAGCTCGCCGGCGAACGGCAGCGACTCTTCCGTCAGCCGCAGCTCGCGACAGAGCCTCGTCCGGACCTCCAGGTCACGGGTGGGGATGTTGTTCTTGCGCGCCTGGAGACTGCGCAGCTCGGCATTGACCTCGGCGCCCTCTTCGTCGAGCTTGCGCTTGGCGACGGCGGCCTCGGTCAGCTTGTTCTGGCTGGCGGCTATGGACTGCTGAGCCGCGCCGCGGGCGGCGGCGATCTGTCCGCGCCGGGTCGCGAACTGCTCGGCGGTCGTCACCGGGTCCAAGCCGGCCTTCCTGAGTGACTCCGCGAAACTCGCCGCGCGGGTGGTGCGTGTCGCCCGGGTTTTCTCCAGCTCGGTGACCCGCTGCTCGATCTGCGCGAGACGGTCGCCACCGTGCCCGGCCCGTTCGACATGCAGGCTCATTTCCCGCGCCCGGAGGCCCTCGAGCCGTTCCGCGAGCTGTCTGGCTTCGACAGTCAGCCGGGTCCGTTCGGTATCAAGATCGGACAGCAACCCCTCGACCAGCCGCAGCTTGTGATCGGCGAAGTAGTAGCGCAGCGCCTCGCGCTGGGCGCTCAGGGCCGCGATCTCGGCGGCAACCTTGTCGTGGGCGTCGCAGTCCGCCAGCAGCGGGGTAAGCGCGCCGAGCTGGGCGTGGGCGCGCAGCACCGCCTCGTGTGCCCTGGTGAGGTCCTCGAAGTGGTCGACGATGTCCCTGGTGGCCTTGGCGGCGTCGAACGGCTCGAGCATGTGCTCGCGGACGAACTGCGTGAGGTTGCCGACCGACTTCATGGAGACGGTCTGGTGGAAGAGCTCCATGGCCTGTTCGGACTCGATGCCGAGGCGGCGGCGGAAGTCCCTGCCGTACTCGGGGAATGCGTCGTGGATCCGGACGCCGGGGTGTGCCCGCAAGCGTTTGCGCAGCTGGACCATCTCGGTGCCGAAGTCGCTGAAGTGGGGGCTGATCGACAGGGCACTATCGGCGGTAACGTAAAGCCGGTCGGGCTGGCCGGACGTGTCACCGTTGCGCATCCAGAACACCTGGGCGATGGTGACCGTCTCGCCGTACCCCTCGTTGGTGAAGACGCCGAGGATGACGCTGAACTTCGTCGCGTCGCGCAGCGCGACCGGGACGGTGGCGCCGGTCGCCTCGTTCCGCTCGGACTTGTAGTGGCCGAGCACGTAGGAGCGCAGCGAGCGCTCCCTGGTCTCCGCGCCTGCCGCCTTGTTGTAGGAGATGCGGTTGGCTGGCAGCAGCAGCGTGGTGATCGCGTCCACGATCGTTGACTTGCCTGAGCCGATGTCGCCGGTGACCAGGGTGTTCCTGCCGTTGGCGCGCAGGGTCCAGACGAGGCTGTCGAACGTTCCCCAGTTACGCAGCTCGAGACGGGCCAGGCGAAAGCCGGGGTTCGGCAGCTGCTGTTGGTCTGTCATTCGTCGTCTCCGGTGGTGGCTGGCCCGGTGGTGGCTGGCACCGTGCCGACAAGCGTGGCGGCGTACTCGGCGAGCTTGGTGTCGAAGTCGGCGAGCCACTGGGCGTCAACGAAGGCCTTGAGAATGCGGCGGACCTCGTAGACGGGCTCCGCGCTCTTGGCGGGGCGCAGGAAGCCCAGGTCGACCACCTTGTTGATGTTCGCGTCGATCTGGTCGGTCATGCGGGCATCATTGCTGGTGGCAGGCAGGAAGACGCGGATCATCTCGGCGATCTGCGTGCGGGTGAGCATGAGCTTCGTGTCGCCGCCCTGGGCGTCGAACTCGGCGAGCTTCTTTCTTAGCAGTGCCAGCAGGAGGCTGACATGGAAGGACAGCGAGCGGCGCGGGATCAGCCTCGGGAGCTGCCTGTCGTCGTCTTCATCGACTGGGCGCTGGCGGAGGAAGGCGTACCCCTCCGCCTCGTCGATCACGACCTGCATGCCGAGGACATCGACGTAATCCCTGACCTGCGGCTGGAGCTGGAGCAGGTGGTGCCAGGCCTTGTCGTGGGTGTCCCGGTAGACGACGCCTTTCATCAGCTGAACGATGGCGCTGGACAGGTTCGGCTCTGTCATCGTGTTTTTCCCATGGCGCGGGCTCGGGCGAAGGTGACCCTCGGCAGCGTGGCCGTCCGGTCCCGGCCGTCCATGCCGGTCCAGCTGACCTGCTCGGTGCGAGCTTCGTCGTAGACGACCGTAAACGTGTCGTCGCGCAGAGACAGGTAGGCGACGAGTTCGGCGACACCGTGGGTGAGCGGCGTGGCGCTGACCAGATCGGCAAGGCCGACCTGGCTTTCCCGGCGGAGCGCGGCGCGGACATTAGCCCTCAGCGGTCCGGGATCGACGTAGACCTGCTCGAACAGTGCGGCCGGGTCGGTCTCGTCAGCGTCGGTGGCGGAGCGGATGTCGCCGCTGTCGATGCGGGGTTTGCTGATCGGCGCGTAAAGGGGCCGCTCCATCGGCAGCCTGATCGCGGGGGCGTCGTCGTCGATCTCCATGGTGAGGTCCGCCGTGCGCTCGTCCCTGAGCTTCAGCGCGCGGCCCTCGATGTCCCGCAGCAGGTCGATCACGCGGCGGTTCTCGAACCACACCTGGTCGTCGAGGAACCTTCTGAGCTGCTCGCTGAGCTGCCTTACCGTCGCCTGGGTACTCCTGGCGGCGTCGAGCCAGTCGTAGTGAACATGCTTCAGCCTCGGGTCGCGCTCGGCTGTGACGTCGGGGAGCTCATGGACCTTGGCGAGAAGCTCAGACAGCTCCTCCTGCCGGGCTTGGGAGAGCAGGAAGTCGTGGAACGCCTGGAAGGACCGGCCCTGGTCGGAGCCGGCGATCGACTCGCGGCTGCCAAGGACGTCATCGAGCAGCTCACCCTTGCCGTCCTGCCAGCCCGTGATCTTCTCCCGCAGCTGACGGTCGAGCTTGCGGAAGTTCTCCTCCACTTCGCGGAAGTCGCTGAGCAGCTCCCGGGCGGTCGCGGCGAACTGCTGGTAACGGTCACGAACGCCGCTGGGCTCGAGCAGGCTGAGGCCGCCTGCCTCGATACGGGCTATCTCGTCGCCGAGCTTCCGCTGCTGGCGTTTGAGTTCTTCGATGCGGGCCTGCGGGTCGGCCTCGGTACCGAACACGATCTGGCGGAGCAAGTCGAAGATCGTGTTGAGCCGGGACTCGGTGCCGACGAACTCGCGCTCGCCAAGCACGCGCACCCATTGCAGGGCCTTCTCCACCGCAGGAGTCGCGTCGAAATGTGCCTCGTCGCTCCCATCTGGGTAATACTTGCGCAGCCAGCCGTGCTCCGGGCTGGCCCAGTCGTCCAGGTATGCTTTCGCCGCCCTGGGAAAGCTCTCCGGCGTCCGCTCATTCAGAGCGTAGAGCTCGTCATCGAGGCGATCGGCTAGTTCCGTCGCGGCGATGGAGCGCACGTTCTCTTCTACGAACACCCGATGCAGGAAGCTGAGTACCAAGGGGGCGCTATCCGCACGGAGCAGCCGCCAGGCAGGGCTGTTGGCGCGCAGCCATGCGATGTCGTCGAACGAGGTGCCCCCGGCCATGCGGCTCATCGTATGACCGGGGGCTGACATTTTGCCCGTGGTTGCGCTGTTCGAGCGCGGCGGTCCGGCCTAGGGATCCGGCTGGAGTCCGAGGATTTCCACCGATCTTTCGCGCATTTCTACCTTGCGGACCTTGCCGGTGACCGTCATCGGGAACTCGCCGGTGATGTACACGTAGCGGGGGATCTTGTAGCGCGCGAGCTTGCCGTGGCAGAAATCGCGGAGCGCTTCGGCGGTGAGCGGAGCGGCGCCGGGGCGCATCCGGATCCAGGCCATCAGTTCCTCGCCGTACTTGGCGTCCGGGACGCCGATCACCTGGGCGTCCAGGATGTCCGGGTGCGTGTAGAGAAACTCCTCGACCTCGCGCGGGTAGATGTTCTCGCCGCCGCGGATCACCATGTCCTTGATCCGGCCCGTGATCGACAGGTAGCCGTCGTCGTCCATCACCGCTAGGTCGCCGGTGTGCATCCAG
>Ga0187807_1000327_pt1 | contig 14819 bp, 18 predicted proteins | sample NC_wetland_sal_i_4_FD_132432 | JGI IMG/M metagenome (GOLD analysis project Ga0187807, IMG submission 132432) | Wetland sediment microbial communities from Neuse River Estuary, North Carolina, USA - ASW_2 | ecosystem: Environmental > Aquatic > Freshwater > Wetlands > Sediment | place: USA: North...
AGCACCCAGTAGGTGATGACGTGCTCGATGTTGTCTGCCATCATCGCCAGCCCCGCGCCGAACAGGTAGGGCCGGCAGTCAGCGTTCCGCAAGGCGGCGAACTTGGCCGGAGCCAGGGCGACTGGATCGAGCTCGGGAACGTGCGTGGGTATTCCGCAAGCCGAGCACATGCGAGCAGCTCTCCGGTCTCCGTGCCTCGGGTCACCAGCACCAACCGCCAGACGGTGGCTCGTTGTTCCGGCTGCCGGGATCCGAGCGCGATTCGGTTAGGCTGCGGAGAGAAGGTTCGAGGTGATCAGGCCCCATGCGGCGCGTGCCCAGACCGACTCAAGGAGTACCCATGCCTCACCGGGTGGTGATCATCGGAGCTGGATTCGGCGGGATCGGCATGGCGATCGCGCTGAAGCAGGCTGGCATCGACGACTTCGTCGTGCTGGACCGGGCCGATGACCTCGGCGGCATCTGGCGCGACAACACCTATCCAGGCCTGACCTGCGACATCCCGTCGCTGCTCTACTCGTTCTCATCCCAGCCCTGGCGCTGGAGCCGGCGCTACCCGGCGCGGGACGAGATCCTGGCCTACCAGCACGCACTGGTGGACGAGCACGCGCTGAGACCACACCTCCGCTTCGGCTGCGGGGTCACCGCGGCCGAGTTCAACGAGCCTCGCGCGTGCTGGAACATCCAGCTGGACGATGGCGGCACGGTGCAGGCGACCGCGATTGTCTGCGCGGTCGGTCAGCTGGGTCGGCCCGCCCTGCCCGACATCGCCGGGCTGGATACGTTCGGCGGTTCATGGTGGCACTCCGGGCAGTGGAACCATGAGGTCGATCTGGCAGGCCGCCGCGTCGCCGTTGTCGGAACCGGGGCCAGCGCGATCCAGTTCGTGCCCGAGATCGCCAAGATCGCCGGCCACGTCGACGTCTACCAGCGCAGCGCCCCGTATGTGCTGCCGAAGCCGGACCGGCCCTACCGTGCTGCCGAACTTGCCGTGTTTGACCGGCTGCCGGTCGTCCGGAAGGCCGAGCGACTGCGCATCTTCCTCTACGGCGAGCTGCTCACCAGCGGCTTTGTCCGGTCGCCGAAGCTGCTCGCGGCTCCCATGCAGATGTGGCGCCGCCAGCTGAACGCGCAGATCGCCGATCGGGAGTTGCGTGCCAAGTGCATCCCCGACTACGTGATGGGCTGCAAGCGGATCGCATTCTCGGGCGACTGGTACCCGGCGCTGGCACGTCCGAATGTCGAACTGGTCACCGAGCGGATCGAGCGAATCACACCGGACGGCGTGGTCACCGCCGACGGCACGACCCGCGGCGCCGATGTCATCATCTACGGCACCGGGTTCAAGGCTGCCGAGTTCCTCGTGCCAATGCAGGTGACCGGGCTCCGCGGTTGGCGGCTGCAGGAGGCCTGGCGCGACGGGGCGCAGGCTTACCTTGGCATCACGGTCGCCGGATTCCCGAACTTCTTCATGCTCTACGGGCCGAACACCAACCTCGGCGGCAATTCCATTCTCTACATGCTCGAGGGCCAGATCGGCTACGTGCTTGGTGCGATCCAGGCGCTCGCCGCCGACCGGCTCGCCTGGATTGACGTGCGCCCCGATGTGCAAGACTCCTTTAACTCCTGGGTGCAGTCGGCCAGCCATAGATCAGTGTGGGAGACCGGCTGCCACAGCTGGTACACGACGGCGTCCGGGCGGAATACCAACAACTGGCCCGACCTCACGTTCCTGTACCGGTACCGGGTCCGGCGGTTTGACCCGGCCGCGTACCGGGTCATGCCGGGGCAGCCGGCCGCCGACACCAGTGCGGCATGACCAGCCGCCGCGCTCGCCCGGCCCTCCGGATACCGTCCGCGGTCATGCGCCTCGGAGTGCGGCAGCTCGGCCGGCGCTGCCTCGATCCGGCGCTGCCGTGGCCGGTGCAGCGCGCGCGCCTGGATCAGCTCACGCGCGCGTCCCTGCTGCCGCGCGGCACCACCGTCGCTGAGCGGTCTTTCGGCGGCGTGCGCGCCGAGGTGGTGTCATCAGGTACGCCCCGGTCGCAGCGCACGGTGATTCACTTTCACGGCGGCGGCTACTGCGTGGGCTCGGCGCGCACGGCCCGGTCGTGGGCGGCGCACCTGAGCGCCCAGGCGGGCTGTGAGGTCGTGCTGCCCGAGTACCGGCTGGCGCCGGAGCATCCGTATCCAGCGGCGCTCGACGATGCACGTGCGGTGTTCCGCGCGCTGCTCGACACCGCCAAGCCGGGAGCGCTCATGGTGTCGGGTGACTCGGCTGGCGGGGGACTGGCGCTGGCGCTTGCCTTGTCGCTGCGCGAGGCGGGCGAGAAGCTGCCGGCCGGCTGCATCCTGCTGTCGCCCTGGCTGGATCTCAGTCGCGACCGCCGCGCTGACCCGGACCTGGTGCGCCGGGACGTGCTGCTGAGCCCGGACTGGCTGGACGCCTGCCGGCGTGCGTACACCGAGCCGGCCAGCTGGGCCGATCCGTTGGTGTCGCCGCTGCGGGCCGGGCACCGCGGGCTCCCGGCGCTGCTGATCCAGGCCGGCACCGACGAACTGCTCGCCCCGGACGCCGAGCAACTGGCCGCCAGCGCCGCGAGCGCCGCGGTTGACATGACATTCACGAGATGGCCGAGGCTGTGGCATGATTTCGCGCTACAGCCTGGCTTGCTCGCGGCCGCCGACAGCGCAGTGGCACAGGCAGCGTGGTTCATCGGCACGTTGTAGCGCTATGGGGGCCGCGTGGCCAGGATTGTCGCTGTCGGCGGGGAGTGGTCGGTCTGGCCACCGCGCTGATGCTCGCGCGCGACGGCCATGACGTCACGGTGCTGGAACGGGACGCTGACGAGCTGCCCGGTTCTGCTGGCGACGCCTGGCAGGCATGGCAGCGGCCAGGGGTCGCGCAGTTCCGCCAGGTGCACTACCTCCATCCGGCGGCCAGCCAGATCCTTGCTGAGTTCCTGCCTGAGGTGCGGCAAGCGCTGCTGGACGGTCCAGCCCCACCGTGTCCCAGTACCAGGGCACAACCCGGGCCAGCGGGCGGGATACGTTCGTGCCGCCAGGTCCGTCGCGCAACGACCTGCTGCGGCTGCTGGCCTTGACGGCGGCTAGACGATGGGATCGAGTACACGACTGACAGGGAGGGTGAATGAGCCGGGTAACCGCTGACGGAGTCGGTATCGAGTACGAGGTCACCGGGCAGGGACGCCCGGTCGTGCTGCTGCACGGCTTTCCCGACTCCGGGCGACTCTGGCGGCACCAGGTACCGGCGCTGGCCGACGCCGGGTTCCAGGTGATCGTCCCGGACCTGCGCGGCTTCGGAAAGTCCGACAAGCCAGCGGCCGTTGAGGCGTACTCGCTGCCGTTTCTGGCCGGCGATGTGCTGGCGGTCCTCGGCAACCTCGGCATCGACCGCGCACACGTCGTCGGACATGACTGGGGAGCGGCGCTCGCCTGGGGGATCGCATCCCTCGCCCCGGACCGGGTTGACCACCTAGCGGTGCTGTCCGTCGGCCACCCGAGTACGTTCCGGCGTACCGAAGAGCAGCGCCAGAAGTCGTGGTACATGCTGCTGTTTCAGTTCCCCGGCATCGCCGAGCAGTGGCTGAGTGACGACAACTGGGCCGGTCTTCGCAGCTGGGGGAGTCATCCGGACATCGATCAGGTGATCGCCGACCTAGAGGCCGACGGTTCGCTCACCCCAGGGCTGAACTGGTACCGGGCCAACGTTGGGCCGGAAACCTGGGTTCAGCCGCCGCTCCAGCTCCCGCCGGTGACGGCGCCGACCATGGGCATCTGGAGCACGGGGGACTTCGCTCTCGGCGAGACGCAGATGACCGACTCTGCCGAGAACGTGGCGGGGCCGTGGCGCTACGAGTGCCTGGACGGGCCCGGTCACTGGCTGCAGCTCGACGCCCCGGTCAAGGTGAACGCGCTGCTCGTCGACTTCTTGCCGAGCTAGTACAGCGCAGTCGCGTGACCCGCGCTCGGGCAGTGAGCGGCAAGGGGGCAGGTCGCACACGCAGGGTTGCTTCGCCGGCAGCTGGTCTGGCCGTGCCGGCGCAGCAACTGGCTCGCGCGCTGCATCGCGGACACCGTCGCGGGCAGCGACTCGCTGGCAGCGGCTTGCGCTTGCCGGTAGCTGACCGAGTACGAGCGCCGCGCGTCGGTGTATCCCAGCCGGGTGAGGACGCGCAGGGCGTTGGCGTCCAGCGCGAGCACGGCGCGCGCCCCGGTAAACAGGTCGATGCGGTCGACACCGGGAGCGCCGATGCCCGGGTAGGCGCGCCACGGCGTGCTGGCTGTGGCCAGCTCGGCGCACCGGCGCAGGCGCTGCACCCGGTCGGCTGGCTGCAGGCCGACAACGATTCCGCGGAGCACCTCATCCGAAGCGGCCAGGATCTGCTCGGGCGCCAGGCCGACCGTGTCGCGGAGTGCGGCTAGTGCTTGCCATCGACGCTGGTCATCGACGAGGTAGCCGACGTTCTCGGCCAGCACGAGCTCCCAGCCGTCGGCCGACGGCACGGGCTCGGGCACACCGCTCGCTTGCTCGAGGAGATCCAGCAGGGTCAGCAGATCGAGCACTCGGTGAGCCTAGCGCCGCAGGGCGCGCTTCGGTCGCGGCCGCGTCCCGACTCCCTGGCAGGTTCCGTTGGACAAAGCCGAGCAAATCACCAGGATGATCAACCGAGAGTGTCAGGCACTCCGTGGCGCACGCTCACCAGAGCATGATCACTGCGGCTTGGCGACGGTCAGCAGCACGACCGAGTCCTCCTGAGCCGCCAGGCTGTGGTTCGCGTCGGGCACGAGGAGCAGGTCGCCGGCCCGGCCATCCCAGGAATCGGTTCCGGCCGTCAGCCGGACCCGGCCGGTCAGCACGTGCACGGTCGCCTCACCGGGATTTTCGTGGTCGCCCAGGGCCGCGCCCGCGACCAAGGCGATGACAGTCTGGCGGAGCACCTTCTCGTGACCGCCGACGACGGTCTGCGCGGCGCGCCCGCCGCTGCCGGCGTGCGCGCGCTCCATGAGCTCACGGGCCATCGCCTCGAGGGAAAGCTTCTGCATGCCGACTCGCTTCGTCAGGACTTCATGCACACACAGAACCGGTCTTGAAACTCATCGAGGGCAGCGAGCCGCCCTTGTTCGAACGCGAGCTCCCACAGCTTGCTGAGGGCCTGGTACGCCGCCGGACTCGTCAAGCCGAGGCGACCAGTTGCTTCGGCAAGAGCTGATTGCCTTTCGTCGTCCATCGGGACCTCCGCTCTCATCCTTCCACGCGAGCAAAGGGCGGAGCCGCAGGTGGGCCACCGCAGCGCCAGCGACGACACATGTCCGCTGCCTCCGCCGGAGGAACCGGGGAACCTGGTGCCGAGCGCGCTATCGGGCCGCTGATGTGCCCGGCCCTGCTGGCTGCCAGGGATGGAGTCGTGGAATCCAGGCGCGCACGGCGCGCCGGTAGACCTGGTAGTCGGCTCCGAACTTGCGCGCGAGTATCGGTTCCTCGTAGCAGCGAACGGCAGCCGCGCCGATGCACCAGGCCACGGCGGTGTACTCCAGCAACCCGCGTGAGCCGAACACGAGCGCCTCGCCCGCCAGCACTGCCACGAACCCGACGTATATCGGGTTGCGGACGTAGCGGTAGAACCCGCTCACCACGAGGCGGGGCGGCGCCGCGATCGGCACCGGGGTCCCGGCGGCCCTGGTGAATTCGACAAACGACGATGCGATCGGGACGAGCCCGATGCCGACGAGCAGCGCGCCTGCCACCTGCGCCACCGCCCAGTACGGCAGCGGATGGTGAAAGTGCCAGTCGTTCAGCAGGTAGGGGAGCAGGCAGCCGAAGGTTCCGCCGAGCGTCGCGCCCCAGCCCGCGCCGACGACTGCTGCAGTTGACTTGCGCATCACCGCCTCCGGGAGAGCTAGGCGCCAACAAGGTGCTACCTCAGATTGAGAGTAGCACTCTCAATCTGAGAGTAGTAGTCTCGCGAGATGTGACAACCAGCGTCAACCGCGGCCGCTCGGTTGACGGCAAGGACCGCCAGGCACGGACGCGGCTGGCTCGCGCCGCGGTGATCGAGGCGGCGCGGGCGCTGTTCCTTGAGCGCGGCTACGCCGGCACGACGATCGAGGCGATCAGCGACCTGTCGGATGTCCCGCCCGCCACGGTGTACCGGCTGTTCGCGTCCAAGCTCGGGATCCTCAAGCAATTGCTCGACGTATCCATCGCCGGGGACGACGATGCCGTCCCGCTGGAGGACCGGCCCCGGGTGCGTGCGCTGGTAGCGGAGAGTGACCCGAGGAAGCAGCTAGCGGGCTTCGCCGGCATCTGCCGCGGCATCATGTCGCGGACCGAGCCGATCTATCGCATCCTGGTGAGCGCTGCGGGCTCCGACCCCGATGCCGCTGCCCTGCTTGCCCGGCAAACCCGGCAGCGGCAGCAGGGGCAGGGTGGGATCGCGGGTTTCCTGGCGCGCGCCGGCGCCCTCAAGCCGGGGCTGCGCGAGCGTGACGCCGCGGACATCATTCACGCTCTCATGTCCCCCGAGGTCTACCGGCTGCTCGTCGGCGACCGCGGCTGGCATCCCGATCAGTACGAGCTGTGGCTGCAGGACATCCTGATCGGCCAGCTGCTTCCGCAAGAAGCTCGGCCGACCGGCTCGTAACGGTCCAGCCGGCGGTACACGCGGCGCCCGGCATGCCTACGACGGCGGCGCTGGCTGGCGGAACGCCTCGATGAGGTCGGGCATGCGGTCGATGATCAGCAGGTGGCCCTCCCCGGGAAGCAGCCGCGCGTGACACTTCGGTATCTGCTCGGCCAGATAGCGACCCATCGCCGGCGGGACGAGGGTGTCGGCCTCGCCTTGCCAGAGATGGACCTCGGGCTCGATCTCGCGCAGGGGGAATCCCCACGGCCGGCCGAGCAGCACGACGTCTCGGGCCGCGCCCTGGCTGCCCTGGCGCAGCGCCTCGGTGAGGTCCGCGATGAGGATGTCGCGGACTTCCGGTCGGCGGACAATCTCGGCGTCGGCCGGCGACATGGCGCGGGCGAGGGCGTCGATGGTGCGGTCAGGACGGCTGGTGATACCGCGGCGGATGGACCGCATCAGGGTCTCGGCCAGGGCCGGCCATCGTGAGCCCAGCCGGAAGCCGACCCGGTTCTGCCAGCGCATCCCTCGGGTCACGCCACGGACCTGGTAGGGGCCAACCCCGCTGATCACCGCGGCCACGGTGACCCGACGGGGCAGCCGCCAGGCGCAGGCCAGGGCGTACGGACCGCCGCCAGATGCGCCCGCGACCGCGAACCGGGGGAGGCCGAGCGCGTCCGCGGCCTCGGCAACGTCGGCCGGCCAGTCCGTGATGGCTCGCCCGGGCTGAAAGTCCGACAGCCCGTAGCCCGGACGGTCCAGCGCGATCACGCAGAAACCCGCCGCGGCCGCGGCGTCATGGGCGAACCTTCCCTCTAGGCGTGATCCGGGATGCCCGTGGAAATAGAGGATGGGCTCTCCGTCCGGCCGGCCGTACTGCGCGTAGCCGAGCCGGCGTCCGTCACCGAGCAGCACCGTCCGGTCCTCGGCCGCAGCACGGGCATCCACCCGGCTGACCATAGCGGCCGGGCCTGCTGCCAGCAGGGGGAAGACGCAGGTCTTTGGCGAAAAGCCAGGTCAAAGCCTATTCAATAAATCGCTGCTAGTGATAGAGTGCTGGCATGAAGCGGAGTAACTCTGACCTGGAAGCCGTGACCAGCCTGGCCGACCCGGTGCGCGCCCGGCTGTACCAGGTGGTGGCGGCGAGCACTGGCCCGATGGGTCGCGACGAAGCGGCTTCGGCCGCTGGCGTCGGCCGTCCGCTCGCGGCGTACCACCTGGACAAGCTCGTCCAGCTCGGCCTGCTGACCGCGTCTTACCGGCGTCCGGCGGGTCGGCGGGGCCCAGGCGCCGGGCGGCCGGCGAAGGTCTACGCCCGGTCCGGCCGCGAGTTCGCCGTCACGGTTCCGCCGCGCGGGTACGAACTCGCGGCGCGGCTGCTCGCCGCCGCCGTGGAGTCGGACAGCGGCGGGCGGAGCCGGTCCCTGTTGCTCGGCGTCGCTCGTGAATTCGGGACCGATCTTGGTGAGCGCAGCCGCGGAGGCACTCCCGGCACGGCATCCGGGCGGCACGCCGTCGAGGCCGTTCTGCGCCAGCACGGGTTCGAGCCGCGTACCGCGGAGGACGGTTCCCTGCAGCTGCGCAACTGCCCGTTCCATCAGCTGGCCGCCGCCCACCAGGACTTGGTCTGCGGCATGAACCTGGCGCTGCTCGAGGGCCTGGTCGCGGGCATGGGCGAGGAGGGCATGCGCCCCTGCCTGGCGCCGGAGCCCGGTCGCTGCTGTGTCGTGCTCAGCCCGGACCTGCCAGCTGGAAACTCGCCGCTCGCGGGTGTCGCATGACCCGCGAGCAGGCGCTGCGGCCGGCCGGGGCAGCCGACCTCGGCGCCTGCACTGTGCCGAACCATTCCGGCGCCTGGTCCGGTAACGGGAAGCCAGCGATGGACATTGTGGCGGCCGAGCGCGCAGCCGCCGATTTCCTGACTGCGCTCGGCATCCGGCTCGACGGCGAGGAACTGCGAGAGACGCCGGGCCGGATGGCGCGGGCCTACGCGGAGCTGTTTGACTCGCGGCCGTTCCGGCTCACCACGTTCCCGAATGAGGAGGGCTACGACGAGCTGGTGCTGTCCCGGGACATCCCGTTCCGCACCGTATGCGCGCACCACTTGCTGCCCTTCTCGGGCATGGCTCAGGTGGGCTACCTGCCCGGTGAGCGCATCCTGGGCCTGTCCAAGCTGGCTCGCCTGGTCGAGCACTTCGCGGCCCGGCCGCAGACACAGGAGCGGCTGACGAAGCAGGTCGCCGACAGCCTCGCCGCGCGCCTGAAGCCCCGCGGGGCAGGCGTCGTGCTGGCGGCTGAGCACACCTGCATGACCATGCGCGGCGTGCGAGCCCTCGGCTCCACGACCATCACCTCGGCTCTGTCCGGGGCGCTGCGCTCGGATGCGCGGTCCCGAGCGGAGTTCCTCGCCCTGGCAGGCGTGCAGTGATGACCGCGCAACCGCCACAAACCGTGGAAGGAGCGCCGCAATGTCTGATCCGCTAGCGGCCCTGACGAAGGCTGGCGTCTCGATCTGGCTCGACGACCTGAGTCGGGAACGGCTGCGAAGCGGCGGCCTCGCCGATCTCGCTGCCCGCGATCACGTCGTGGGCGTCACCACCAATCCCACCATCTTCGCGAACGCCATCACCGGCAGCGAGGACTATGACGCCCAGGTTGCCGACCTGGCCGCGCGCGGCGTCGGCGCCGGGGAGGCGCTGCGCATGCTGACCACGGCTGACGTGCGCTGGGCCTGCGACGTGCTGCGGCCGGTGTACGACCGGACGGACGGGATCGACGGGCGGGTCTCAATCGAGGTGGACCCGCGCCTCGCCCGCGACACCCAGGCCACGATCGCTGAGGCGCGCCAGTTGTGGTGGCTGGTGGACCGGCCGAATCTGTTCGTCAAGATTCCGGCTGCCCGGCAGGGACTTCCGGCGATTACCGCCTGCCTGGCGGAGGGAATCAGCATCAACGTCACGCTGATCTTCTCGCTGGGCCGGTACGAAGCCGTCATGGAGGCATTCCTGGCGGGGATGGAACGAGCGGCTGAGGCAGGCCGTGACCTGTCGGCGATCGCTTCGGTGGCCTCGTTCTTCGTCTCCCGGGTGGACACCGCGGTCGACGCGCGGCTTGACAAGATCGGAACCGCAGAGGCAGCGGCGCTGCGCGGTCACGCGGCGATCGCGAACGCCCGGCTGGCCTACCAGAGATATGAGCAGGTGTGCTCGGAATCACGCTGGACGGCCCTGGCCGCCGCCGGCGCGCGACCGCAACGGCCGCTGTGGGCGTCGACATCGGTCAAGGACCGGGCGTATCCCGACACCCGCTACGTGACCGGCCTGGTTGCGCGCGATGTGGTCAACACGATGCCAGCGGCGACGCTGCGGGCCGTCGCCGACCACGGCCAGGTGCCCGCCGACTCCATTCACGACGGCTACGGCGAGGCCCGGCGGACGCTGGACGAATTGCGTGCAGTCGGAATCGACTACGACGAGGTCATGCGAGACCTGGAGGACGAGGGCGTGGCCAAGTTCGACGCCGCCTGGGATCAGGTCGGCGAGCACCTCACGACGGCGCTGCAGGCGCACGCCACGCACCAGCAAGGGAGCTGACCGTGACCGCACACATGACGCCCTATGTCATCATCGGTGCCAGCCTGGCGGGTGCGAAGGCCGCGGAGGCCCTGCGCGCCGCGGGCTTTGACGGCCCGATCACGCTGATCGGCGAGGAGACCGACCGGCCGTACGAGCGGCCGCCGCTGTCCAAGGGTTACCTGCTCGGCAAGACCGAACGAGAAGCCATCTATGTCCATTCGCGGGAGTGGTACGCCGACTCGGGCATCGACCTGCGCCTGGGCATCGCGGCCGCCAGCATCGACCGCGCAGCTCACGAGGTGAGACTCGCCGACGGCAGCGCGGTCGAGTACGCGAAGCTGCTGCTCACCACTGGCTCCTCGGTGCGTCGGCTACCGGTGCCAGGCGCCGACCTCGATGGCGTCCTGTATCTGCGCCGGCTCGGGGACAGCGACCGGCTCAGGCACGCGTTCCAGCATGCGGCCCGGGTCGCGATTATCGGCGGCGGCTGGATCGGCCTGGAAACAGCGGCCGCCGCGCGCGCCGCCGGGGCGGATGTGACCGTCCTGGAGATGGCCGGGCTACCGCTGCTGCGGGTGCTCGGCCGGGAGGCCGCCCAGGTCTTCGCGGATCTGCACGTGGAGCACGGAGTCGACGTGCGGTGCGGCGTTCAGGTCGCGGAGATCACCAACCGTGACGGGAACGTCACTGGCGTGCGGCTATCCGACGGCTTCCTCGTCGAGGCCGATGCCGTCATCGCGGGCGTCGGGATCACGCCTAACACCCAGCTTGCGGCCGCGGCGGGCCTGGAGATCGACAACGGGGTGCGGGTCGACGCACAACTGCGCTCGTCGGACCCGGACATCTACGCAGCCGGGGATGTGGCTAACGCATTCCACCCGGTGCTGGGCAGGCACATCCGGGTCGAGCACTGGGCTAATGCGCTCAACCAGCCGCAGACCGCTGCCAGGGCCATGCTCGGCGAGGCTGTCGCGTACGACCGCATTCCGTACTTCTTCACCGACCAGTACGACCTGGGCATGGAATACAGCGGGTACGTGGAGCCTGGTGGTTACAACCGTGTGATCTTCCGCGGCGATGTGCAAGCCCGCGAGTTCATCACCTTCTGGCTCAGCGACGACGGCCGGGTCCTGGCTGGCATGAACGTCAACGTCTGGGACGTCACGGACCCAATCCAGGCGCTCGTCCGGGGCGGGCAGGCCGTGGACGCCCGCGCCCTGGCCGATCCGGGAACGCCCCTGGCTGCCCTGGCCAGCGCGTGACCTGTCCAGAGCTGACACCGCGACTATGTCCGGAGCCTTAGTATTCGTCTGTCTCTGACCTGCGATGACGTGAGGAAAGGCGGCGAGCGGGGTTGCGGACGCAGGTGCCTGCAGTCATGCGCCGTGGGGGCGTCGGCTCGATGCGTGATCGGATACCCCGGTGGGTAAGGGCTTCCTGGGTCGACATCGCCCTGGTGATCTTCATCGGGCTCAACTTGCTCGCGATGCGCTTGTTCGCGGCGTGGGAGACAGTTCCGTTTCTCGTCATCTGGGTCAGCCTGGCCGCGATCTACGGCTTCCGCCTCTGGCACCTCGGCTCCGCCTTGCTCACGGCCGCCGCGCTGGTGGTGCTGACTGGCGGTCTGATCGGCTGGCAGGTCTTGCGGGGCAAGCAGGACCTCGACTATCTCGCCGAGGTGCCGCTGATCGCGCTGATGTTCGTGATCATGGTCTGGCATTCCCGGCGTCGGCAGGTGGCGGTCGAGGAGATCCAGCGGGTCTCGGAGCACAACCTCCGGCTACTGGAGCAGCAGCAGCAGTTTCTGCAGGATGCCTCGCACGAGCTGGGCACGCCGCTCACCATTGCACTCGGCCACGCCGAGCTCATCGAGCGCGCTGCGACAGACCACGAGATCGCGCGCGATGCCCGGGTGGCCGTCAGCGAGCTGAACCGCATGCGCCGGCTGACGAGCCGGATGCTGATGCTCGCGTCCGCCGAGCGCCCGGAGTTCCTGGCCCTGACGTTCGTGGAGATCGGCGAGTTCCTGACCGAGACCTTCGACCGGTGGGCGCACGTCCCGCGGCACTGGTCGCTCGGTGACCTGCCGGATGCCACGGTGCAGGCGGACCGGGACCGGCTGACCCTGGCCGTGGACGCACTCATAGAGAACGCGATCGATCACACCACTGAGGATGGCAGCATCGGGCTCAGCGCGCGGCGCGAGGCCGACCGCGTGATCATCGCCGTCTCGGACTCGGGCCCGGGCATCGCGGCCGCGGACGTCGGGCGGATCTTCGGTCGCTTCTCCCGCGTGGACTCGGGCCGTAACCGCGCTGTCGGCGGGTTCGGGCTCGGGCTGGCTCTCGTTCAGGCGATTGCCGAGGCTCACAACGGCTCGGTGCGCGTCGATAGCACGGTGGGCCAGGGATCGGTCTTCGAGCTACGACTGCCGGCGGCAACGCCGGGGGCGCGCGCGTCAGTACCGGTCAGCGCGCGCGCTCAACGCTAGTTTCGCCAGGCTAGTCCGGGCGCGGCCAGTCGGCGGTTATGTCCGCGGCTTGTTCGCGGCGCGAGAAACCGCCCACCTGGGCGGGCCCAGGGTGGCGGTTCAGGTGGACAATGTCCGGCATGGTGCAGGAACGCCGCCGCGGTCTGGTCAGGGTCGCACTCAGCGCTCCGGTCCGGTGGGCCAGGGATCGGTACTGGCCCTGGCGCCGACGTCCGCCGAAGGCTGGCGTCCGCGAGCCCCGCCGCCCCAAGCCGACACTTCCGGGCGCGGCCGTAGCGCTCGCCGAGCCGCGCGCCGACGTCCGCCGGCGGATCAAGCTGCTCAATCGGCGCGGTATGCATACGCGGTAGCTGCCCTTGCCGCCCGGACTGGGCTTGCGGCTCAGGCTCATCGCCGCACCTCCGTGAAGTCTATCGTAGCACGATATATTATCGACGCACGCCGCCAGGCGCTCGGACTCGGCGCGAGCGGGGAGCGGCGGCGTCAGATGCGACGGCCGGACCCGTGATGCGGTCTATCGTGAAACGAGGCATCGTGCAGGGGCCAGGCAGCCGGCTCTGGCAGACCCGGTCATCCGCTGCATCAATGCCGGAGAGCCCCGACGGAGGTGGTGGCGTGCAGCAGCCAACCCGCAAGGACTTCGAGCACCTGCTGGCGTTTCGTAACAGCCTGCGCCGGTTCCAGCGGTGGAGCGAGGACCAGGCCCGGACGGCCGGCCTGACGCACGTACAGCACCAGCTTCTGGTCGCCATCAAGGGCCACCCTGGTGGCGAGCCGCCTACCGTCGGCGACCTCGCCGACTATCTGCTGCTGCGGCACCACAGCGCGGTCGAGCTCATCGACCGGGCGGAGGGCGCTGGCCTCGTGCGCCGGATCACCGACGGCCGCGACGCGCGGCTGGTCCGGGTCCGGCTGACCGCCAAGGGTGATCGGATCCTCACCGAGCTCACTCCGGCACACTTGGTAGAGCTGCACAGCCTGGCCGCCGTTCTGGATGAGCTGGTCGCAGGCGCTAGCGCGGGACGAGCCGGCCATGGTGCCTCATGACGTCCGGCCGGCTCGGCAAGCTGAAGCGCCTAGCTCCGAGGCCGGCAGGCCTAGCTGGCCGGTGCGCCAGCCGGGACCCGGGCGGATCGCCGGTCGATCAGCCAGCCAGCGACCGCTGTCGTGGTTGTGGCGGCCGCCCCGAGGAGGCTGACCGGCACCCCGGCTACGCGGCCGACTGGATGCGGCGGATCATCGACCGCGGTACCAGGGACCAGCGGGGCCAGGAAGAACGGGGCCCAGTAAGCCGTCGGCACCGCTGCCGCGAAGAACCGGGCGGATGACTGGTCAGCGGTGCCGGACCAGACAGACCAGATGCCGGCCGTCGCCAGCGTGGTGGTCATGGCCAGAGCGGTGACGCCGTGGAAGCGGGCATGAGCAGGCCAGCGCTGGTTGAAGATGTGAGAGTCGTTCCAGTCGGCGGCGAGCGGCGCTACCGCCGTGATCACGTTGGCCAGCGTAAGCAGGCTCTTGCCGAGCACGCGCTCACCCTGACGCGCCACACCGTGGGTCATCGGCACCTCCGGTCTGCCAGCGGGCAGGCGCTACCCACGGTAGCCAGGGGTGGCGGTGAGAATCTCCATGAGGTGGCCGTTTGGGTCGCGGAAGTACGTGCCCCGTCTGCCGTCGCGGCCGGCGTAGACCTGGCCGGCCCGACTGCAGGCAGGATCGGCGTAGTAGGCAATGCCCGCGTTCTTGATGCGGGTGAAGGCCGCCTCGAATTCCTCCTCGCTCACCAGGAACGCGTAGTGGTGCACGTCGATCTCGTCGCGCGCGTCGAAGTCCAGGGTGACCCTGTTGGCCAGCGTGATGGGGGTGAAGTGCGAGGCCGGCGGGTCAACCTCGACGCCGAGAACGGCGGCGAGGAACTGTGCCGATGCCTTCGGGTCATGCGCGGGGACGATGGTGTGGTTCAGTTCGACAGCCATAAGGAGCCCTCCCGGATGATCTCGGTGACGGGGCAGCAGCTCGGATGGCTCGGGATGACGGTCGCGTGGGTCGGCTCGGGCCCGCCCACGACGATGACGTAGATCTGTCCCGGTCCGGCCACCGGGTACACGC
>Ga0187807_1000328_pt1 | contig 14818 bp, 11 predicted proteins | sample NC_wetland_sal_i_4_FD_132432 | JGI IMG/M metagenome (GOLD analysis project Ga0187807, IMG submission 132432) | Wetland sediment microbial communities from Neuse River Estuary, North Carolina, USA - ASW_2 | ecosystem: Environmental > Aquatic > Freshwater > Wetlands > Sediment | place: USA: North...
CTGTGGCTGCACGGCGCCGGGACGAGCGATGACCTGCTCGTCGCCTACCCGACCGTAGACCGCGCGGCCCTGCTGGCGCTGGCCGCGGACGACGCCGCGCGGCGGCACATCACGGTGACCGTCGACTCCGCGGCCCACCTCGACTTCATCGACGCCACGCTGGGCGACGGTCACCCGGACATCAGGGTCTGCCTGGAACTCGACGTGTCATGGCGGCCGCTGGCAGGCCGGCCGCTGGTGCACATCGGGACCTGGCGGTCCCCGCTGCACACCCCGGCGCAAGCGGCGGCGTTCGCCGGGACGATCCTGGCCCGGCCCGGGTTCACCCTGGCAGGCGTCATGGGCTACGAGGGACAGATCGCCGGTCTCGGCGACGCCCCGCGCGGCCATCCGGTACGCGCCGCGCTTGTCCGGGCCATCCAGGCGCGCTCAGCAGCCGAGTTGCGGGAGCGGCGCGCGGAAACGATACGCCGGATCCGCGCCCTGACCGCGCTCGAGTTCGTCAACGGCGGCGGCACCGGGTCGCTCGAAACCACGTCGGAAGACAAGTCGGTCACCGAGCTCGCCGCCGGGTCGGGGCTGGTAGGGCCGACGCTGTTCGACGCCTACCGCGGGTTCCGGCCCGCGCCTGCCCTGCTGTACGCGCTGCCCGTGGTGCGCCGGCCCGCGCCCGGCATCGCCACCCTGTTCAGTGGCGGCTACGTCGCGTCGGGAACCGGGACACGAGACCGGCTGCCGTCGCCGTTCCGGCCCGCGGGCCTGCGCCTGATCGGCACCGAAGGTGCGGGAGAGGTCCAGACGCCGGTGCGGGGTGCCGCGGCCGGCCGGCTGCGGCCGGGTGACCGGGTCTGGATGCGGCACGCGAAGGCGGGCGAACTCGCCGAGCGCTTCACCCACTATCACCTGGTAGACCCTGACCAGGGGGTCCAGGGGGGTCTGGGGGGACGGGACGAGTCCGCCCAGGCGGGGGGTCCCCGGGGGGCCGGCCCCCCGGGGATACACAGCGTGCCCACCTACCGCGGGGAACGGCAGTGCTTCGGATAGGAGACGGTAACTTTCGTGGATGAGATGATCGCGGCGCAAACGCAGGCCGCCCTGCCCAAGGCGCTCGCCGAACCGGCGGAGCGGGTCAGGCCCGGCTGGATCACGCTGCTGTTCCTCGCCAACATCGGCCTGTGGCTCGGGGTTTACGCGCCGTTGCAGGTGCTGCTGCCCGAACAGGTGCAGTCGCTGCACGACCATCTGGTCAAGAGCGGCAGCGTGCCGAGCGGAACCGATGCGGTGCTGCTATCCGTAGTCATGGGTGTGGGCGCCATCGCCTCGCTGCTCGCCAACCCGGTCGTTGGCGCGCTATCGGACCGTACGACCTCGCCACGGGGGCGCCGCCACCCGTGGACCATCGCGTGCGCGCTCCTGGGTGCCCTCGGCCTCATCGTGGTCGCCGCGGCCCCGGCCATCTGGGTGATGGCTATCGGGTGGTTCATCGCCGAACTGGGGCTCGGCGGCATGCTGGCGACGCTCACCGCCGCCCTGCCCGACCGGGTGCCGGCGAAGCAGCGCGGCACGCTCGGCGGCCTGATCGGGATTAGCCAGATGCTCGGCACGGTGCTCGGCGCGCTGATCGTGACCGTGATCGTGACAAGGATCTCGGCGGGCTACGCGACCTGCGCCGTGATCGTCGTCGCGGGCGCGGCCCTGTTCGTGCTGCGCACTCCGGACGAGCCGTTGCCAGCGGAGTTCAAGTCCCGGGTGCCGGTCGGGACCGCGCTGCGGCGGCTGTGGGTGTCGCCGCGGCAGCATCCCGACTTCGGCTGGGCCTGGGGGACGCACTTCATGGTGAACCTCGGCAACGACCTCGGCACGCTGTACCTGCTGTACTTCCTCAACGACCGCGTGCACTACCACGACCCGCAGACAGGCCTGCTCACCTTGATGGCACTGTACGCGGTGGCACTGCTGATCGCGGGCGCGGTCTGCGGCACGATGTCGGACCGGTCGGGACGGCGCAAGCCCTTCATCATCGGGTCGGCGGCGGTCATGGCGACCGCCGCGGTCATCCTGGCGGCATCGCCGACCTGGGGGATGGCCCTGGTGGCCGCGCCGCTGCTCGGCGCCGGGTTCGGAACCTACTGGGCCGCGGCACCCGCGCTGCTGACCGCGGTGCTCCCGGCCGCGGCGGACCGCGCGAAGGACATGGGCCTGATCAATATCGCCTACAGCCTGCCGCTTGTGGTGGCTCCGCTGCTCGCCGGGGTAGTACTTGGACTAATGAACAGCTACCCGGCTCTCTTCGCGCTGGCTGGCGTGGTGACACTGGTCGCGGCCGTGACAGTCACCCGTGTCCGTTCGGTGCCCTGACGCCTATACCAAATCGAGATGAAGCGGCATACTTGTTTGCAGACGACAATGGTGGAGGTTACCCCTTTGACGAACCGGGCCTTCCGCTCAACAAGAGGCCTCGTCGGGGGGTTTGCACTCCTCTTCGTGGCCGTCAGTAGCACGCTGGGACTGACTGCTTGCGGTGCCCCGCAGTACACCTACGTCGCCGACTCCGCGGCGGGCACATATTACAAAGTGCCCTACTCCTGGCACCAGATCTCCCAGCATGATCTCGATACCGCCTTGCAGGCGGCGGGCGGCTCGGCGGCAGGAGTGTGGTCCACCGCCTACGACGCCGGCACCAGCCCGTCGGCCAGCCACTTCCTGGCGGCGAACGTCTCGCAGCCGTTCGTGTTCGCGGAGGTCGGGTCGCTGTCCCCGACGGTGAGCAACGAACTGTCGTACAACATGCTGCGCGACTTCATGCTGCCGGTGACCTCGAGCACGCGGGAGCAGGACGCGGCGAGCGGCTTCCCGCTCACCGATTTCAAGCAGTTGCGTGACGAGACCATAACCGCCAGCCAGGGCGTGCACGGGGTGCGGGAGACATTCCAGTACACCTTCCCCGGCGGCGTCTCCGATACTTTCGACGAAGACGTGCTGACCAACGCCGATCAGACGGTCGTCTACTTCCTGATGGTGCACTGCACCAACGCGTGTTACAGCCAGAATCAAGACAACATAAACGCTGTTATGTCGTCATTTACCGTCGGGAGCCCGACATGAAAAAGGCCGCGCGACCAGCGCAGGGACTCAGTTACGAGGGTGGGCGGCCCAGAGAAGAAGACATCCTGACCCGCAAGAGACTGGGTATCTGGGACCGGATCAAGTGGCTGGTCGTACTGGCTGCCCTTTGGCTGATCCTGGTCTGGTCGGTCATGGCGAACGACCCGCTAGTCGGCTTCGTCGACGCCATGCGGATCGAAGTGAACACTGGCTGGTGGATCTTCGTCCTGGCCGGCCTTGAGGTCCTGCACCAGGTCCACTTCCTGATCAGCGAGCACTGGGCGGCTTACCACCAGTTCTGGACGAACAAGGTCTGGGGCGCCTCCAACAAGCTGACCAGCCGCAAGCTTTCGGCCTGGACGCGGTTCCGCATGGGCCGGATTGTCCGGTGGCTGATCGTGGTCGCGGTAATCGCCATCGTCGCTGGCAAGATCATGCACGACCCGCCGGTCCTTGCACTGCTGCGCGTGCCTGCCATCCTGTGGCATGCGCTGCCGACCGTCATCCAGTACGCCTTCCTTTTGCTGTTCACGGTCGCCCAGTTCGCACTGCTGTTCTGGTTCCTGTCCCGGGGCGGCGTTGACGTCTACTTCCCTGACGACATCAAGACCAGGTTCTCCGACGTCTGGGGCCAGGATCAGGTTCTCGAGCGGGTCAAGGAGAACATGGTCTTCCTCGAGAACCCGGAGATCGTCGAGGAACGGGGCGGCTACGTGCCGGGCGGCATCCTGCTCTGGGGGCCGCCGGGTACCGGTAAGACGCTGATGGCCGAGGCAGTCGCCGGAGAGACCGGCAAGCCGTATGTGTTCGTCGACCCAGGCGCATTCATCAACATGTTCTTCGGCATCGGCGTCCTCAAGGTGAAGGGGCTGTTCCGCAAGCTGCGCAAGCTCGCGTTGCGGTACGGCGGCGTGATCGTCTTCTTCGACGAGGCCGACTCGCTCGGCAACCGCGGCATGGTCACCCAAGGCGGCCCGGTCGGCGGCCGGTCGGCGGCGCCGTTCACGGTCGCGGGGTGCCATGGCTTCTCCTACCTGGCGCCCGACACGCAGTGGCGGCTGGCGGTGAGCGCGATGAGCAGCGCCATCGACGAGTCCGCCCCCACGAGGGACAAGCAGATCATTCCGGCCGGCATGAACGGCGGCGGCGGCGGCATGGGCGGCATGGGTACCCTGCAGGCGCTGCTCTCGGAAATGTCCGGGCTGAAGAAACCGCGCGGCTTCGTCAACCGGATCGTGCGCCGGGCCCTGGGCATGCGGCCCAAGCCGCCGCCCAAGTACCGGATCCTCATCATCATGGCGACCAACATGCCGGACTCGCTGGACGCCGCGCTGCTGCGCCCCGGGCGCATCGACCGCATCTACAAGGTCGGGTACCCGACCAAGCCCGGCCGCCGCCGCACCTACCAGGGGTACTTCGACAAGATTCCGCACGAGCTGACCGCAGAACAGATTGACAAGCTCGCCGAGATCACGCCGTACACCACGGGCGCGAAGATCAAGGACCTGGTGAACGAGTCGCTGATCATCGCGATCAAAGACGGCAGGGACGTCGTCACGTGGACCGACGTGACCAGGGCCAAGCTGCTCAAGGATGCCGGGCTGCCCGAAGATGTGGAGTACATCACGCGGGAACGGCACTCGGTCGCCGTGCACGAGGCCTGCCACGCGGTCGTCGCGTACCGGTGCCGCAAAGACATGTCGATCGAACGGGCGACGATCGAAAAGGGCGCCGACACGCTCGGTCTGGTCGCCAGCATCCGGCCAGAGGACCAGTTCACCCGGTGGCGCAGCGACTACGAGGCAGACATACTGTCCGCCCTCGCCTCGCTCGCCGGGGAGCGGATGTTCTTCGATAGCGACAGCTCATCCGGCGTATCCGGCGACCTGCAGAGCGCGACCACCGTGGCCTCGTACATGGAAGGCTTCTGGGGGATGGGCAGCACCGTCTCCTCCTACGCCTCGAACAGCCAGCTCCAGGTCGGAGCGCCCGGCGGCGGCGGCCGGGGCTCAGGGCAGACCTCGGAGAAGGACGCCCGGCACGCACTTTCGGACCGCATCGAGCAAAACCTGAGCAGCCTGCTCGGCCGCTCCGAGGAGGTACTCCGCGAGAACCGGCGCCACGTGCTGGCCGTTGCGCATGCGCTCGAGACGTACAAGACGATCACCGGCGAGGACGTCACTGCTGTGATGGAGTACCAGACCGGCCCGCTCGTCGACGGGACCGTCTATGCGGACGATGACTTCATGCGCGAACTCGAGGAGTACCACCTGACGGCGGCACGCGCGCATCACGAGCACGACAACGAGTCGCGCATACCGCCACCGACGCCGCCGAAGCGGGTTCCAGCGTCCGTTGCCGTCGACGGCTACGGCACCGATAGCGGAGCCTTGGAGGGACCGTACGACACCACGAACGGAATGCCGCACGGCCCGTTCGACGAGAACGGCAACGGTCCGCGATCATCGCCGCCTTACGAGCCGCCCATGTACGGGCCGCCGGACGGGTCGGCAAACGGGCAATCCTGACGGTGCGAGCGCGCCACCGGGTCCGGTTCGCGGTCAACCTGGCCAACGGCTCAACCCTGGCCGGCCTGGGCGTCGCGCTGGCCGGCCGTGCCCGGCTGGCGCAGGCCCCTGACGGGCTGCTCGCCGCCACTGTCTACCGGCTGCCGATACCCGCCGTGCCGGCGTTCACGATGGGCAGCGTGATCGTGACCCGCAGGGACACGCTGCCACCGGACACCGCGCTGTTCCGGCATGAGGCACGCCACGCGACGCAGTACGCCTGGTGCGGTGGGTTGCTCATGCTCCCGATGTATTTCGCAGCCGCCGGCGCCTCCTGGCTGCTTTGCGGTGACTTCGGCGCGTGGAATGTGTTCGAGCGTCAGGCCGGGCTGGCCGACGGCGGCTATGCCGACCATCCGCTGCGTCCGCCGTTCCGGCGGCGCACTCCCGCGCCTACCCGGATAGGCCGGCCAGCATCCGCTCCCGGTGACCCCGGTCCCGGTCCGGCGCCAGCCGAACATGGCGTACCGACCGCCATCCCTTCCCGGTGAGCAGGAACTCACCCGGCTGAGCGAGGGCTGCGATCCCGTTCATGATCGCCTGCAGGTCCCCCCAGTGGCGTTCGGCCGCCGCCCGCGCGTCCACGACGTCGGTGACCTCGCCGCTGCCGAGGTCCACCCCGGCCAGGCAGTCGGTGCCCGCCACGTTGGCCCAGACCAGGCCGCCGGACCAGGCGAGGTCGTTCAGCCCGCGGACCCGGCGCCCCTGACAGCGGACGTGCACCACGGCGCCAGGTTCGAGGGTGCCCGGGTCGCGGCGGACCAGTTCGCTCGTGCCGTCACTCGTCACGACCTCCTCGCCGGCCGCGCACATCCCCCAGCCCATGCGGTTGTACCGGACCCGCTCGTGCAGCGTGAGCGTGGCCGCGTCCCATCGAAGTGCCACCCGCTCGCGCCAGGTGAGCTGCCAGATGCCGTCTTGGACCTGGCAGATGGCCTCGCCGAAGAGATCATCGGGCAGCCGTACCAGGGCCGCGGGCTTGTCCGCGCCGAACCTGTACCGCTGCAGCGTCGACTGGCCGTACAACCCGGTAGACTCCCACACCGTGTCGCCGTCAGCGATGAGCCCCTGGGTGAACCCTCGCTCTGGATGCGGCATTCGCCGCAAGACCTGCACCCGGTGAAACCGCACGTACCGATTATCCCGGCGGCCCGGCGAGCCGCGGCCCAGGAAAGCGGGCCGGCGCGCTCACCGGCTACCGCCATAACCTCCTGCCGCTTGTCGTTGTGGTCGGCCCCAACGAGCTCTGGTGGCCCGTTATCTGGCGAACAGGATGGTCAGCAGCGTGCTGACGGTAATCATGGGGGTGCGGCACAGCGCCAAACGGCTTACATTTGGGAGTTAAGGACATACGGGTGAAAGGCGGTCGCGGGACCCTTGACTTGGAGCGCGGCCGTCGCGAATGGTGGGTGTCATGAGCGACGAGGAACGCCGAGGGCTGGAGTTCATCCTGACCCTGTCCTGCCCGGACAAGCCCGGCATCGTGTACGCGGTATCCAGCTTCCTGGTACAGCACTCGGGCAACATCATCGCCAGCCAGCAGTACGGGACACTGGATGACGGCCGGTTCTTCATGCGGGTGCACTTCGCGGTGCCGCAGCCGGGCCGGACCGCCGCGGAGCTCGAGCGGGACTTCTCCTGGGTCGCCGAGGCGTTCCACATGTCCTGGCGGCTGCACGACAAGTCCGAGCGAATCCGCACGCTGCTCATGGTCTCCAGGCTCGGGCACTGCCTCAACGACTTGCTGTTCCGCTGGAAGACCGGCTCGCTCCCCGTCGACCTCGTGGGTGTCGTCTCCAATCACGAGGACTTCCGTGACCTGACGGAGTCCTACAAGCTCCCGTTCCATTACATCGCTGTGAGGCCGGAGAACAAGCCGGCCGCGGAGGCGGCACTGCTTTCGCTCATCGACGAGACCAAGACCGAGCTCATCGTGCTCGCCCGCTACATGCAGATCCTCTCGCCCGAGGTATGCAAGCGCGTGGAGGGCCGGATGATCAACATCCACCACTCGTTCCTGCCGAGCTTCAAGGGCGCCAGGCCGTACCACCAGGCGTACGCCAAAGGCGTCAAGCTGGTCGGCGCGACGGCGCACTACGTGACGCCAGACCTGGACGAGGGGCCGATCATCGAGCAGGGCGTGATGCGCGTCGACCACACGTACCCGCCGCAGCGCCTCGCCGAGGCCGGCCGCGACGTGGAGGCGCAAGTCCTCGCCCGCGCGGTCACCTGGCACGCCGAGCACCGGATCCTGCTGAACGAGAACCGCACCGTCATCTTCCACTAGCGGCCGGCCCTGTTAGCCGCTGCCGGTCCTGCCCGATTTCCTTCGGAACCCGGGCAGGCGTTTTCCCCGAGCGCCCTTTTTGCGATATTACTTTTCTCGCGGGGGAATTCGGGCGGTCGCGCGATGGGCGCTGCCGCGGGCCGGGATTCCCGTCCAGGCAACTGGAGGCGCTCCATGACGACGGGCGAGTTGGAGTTCGAAGGCCTTCGCCGCAAGTTCGGGACCGTGACCGCGCTCGACGGGCTGACGTTCGCCGTTCCAGCCGGGCAGGTTTTCGGGTTCCTGGGGCCGAACGGCGCGGGCAAGACCACCGCGATGCGCGCCGTCTTCGGCGTGGCCAGCCTGGACGCGGGAGAGATCCGCTGGCGAGGCAACCCGGTCACCGAGCAGGATCGCCACAAGTTCGGTTACATGCCCGAGGAGCGCGGGCTCTACCCGAGCATGAAACTGCTCGAGCAGATCGAGTACTTCGCGATGCTGCATGACATGCCCGCCGTCGCCGCCAGGAAGGCCGCGAGACGCTGGCTCAGCCGGCTCGGACTCGGTGAGCGGGAAGACGCGCGTGTCGACGCGCTCTCGCACGGGAACCAGCAGCGCGCACAGCTTGCCGTCGCCCTCGTGCACGACCCGGAACTGCTCGTGCTCGACGAGCCGTTCGCCGGGCTCGACCCAGGCGGCGTCGACGACATGAGCGCGATACTCGCCGAGCGGGCCAGGGCAGGAGTCACGGTCCTGTTCTCCAGCCATCAACTGGACCTCGTAGAGGACATCTGCGAGGCGGTGGCGATCATCCACCACGGGCGGCTCGTGGTCTCCGGCGCGGTCGCGGACCTGCAGCGCGGCGAGCGGCCAAGGCTCGCGGTCCGGGTGGCCGGCGACCCGGACGGGAACTGGGCCGCGCAGGTGCCCGCGCAGCTTGGCGAGATCGAGACGATGCGGGCCGGCACGGTGCTTTTCGCGCTGGCTGGCGGCGCCGACTCACAGCGGATACTGGACATCGCGCGGGCTGCGGGGACTGTCGAGCACTTCAGCTTCGAGGCTCGCCGGCTGTCAGAGGTGTTCCGGCAGGCGACCGGGGCCTCGGTCGGGCAGGCCGAGGCCGAGCACGCAGCGGCCGCGCGAGCCGCGGGCGCGCCAGGGACGGGCGGCCGGACAGCAGCTGGAATGACACGATGAACCAGCGATCACTGCGGATGACGTGGCTGGTCGCGCGTCGCGAGCTGTTGCAGCGCGGCCGCACGCGTATCTTCGCGATCAGCACCATCATCTTGCTGCTCGCCGTCGCGCTCGGCGTGGCACTGCCCGCGATCTTGTCGCGGGGCGGCAAGCCCGAGCGAGTCGGGGTGGTCGGCGGCAACCCGTCGACACTCGGGGTCGTTGTCCAGGAGGCGGGGCGCCTAGCCGGGGTGAAGGTCACCGTGGTCCCCGAACCTGACGTGGCGACGGCGGAGGCGGCGCTGCGCTCAGGCGACGTGGGCGCTGTGCTGGTGAACGGCGTCGAGGTGCTGGTCAAGCAGGTCCCGATCGGCGGGGCGTCGAGCGCGGGCGGCACGCTGCCCGGTGCGCTGGCCCAGTTGGCGGGGCTGTCCCGGCTGTTCGAGAAGGTTCCCGCCGCCGCGGCGGCCGCGGCCAATGGCATCGCGCTGCCGGTACACGGGCTGATCGCGCCATCTGGAACCCTCGCCAACCGGCTGACCGGCCTGTTCACCGTCGTGCTCGTGTGGGTGATGATCAGCATCTACGGCTCGCAGATCGCCCTCGGGATCGGTGAGGAGAAGTCCAGCCGGGTTGTCGAGGTGCTGCTCGCCTCCGTCCGCCCCGCTCAGCTGCTGACGGGTAAGGTGCTCGGCATCGGCCTGCTGGCGCTGGCACAGGCGGCGGCCATGGTGGTCGCCTTCGTCGTGGCCGGGTTCGCGGCCGGCTCCAGCCTCGTGCACGGCGCGGCAACCGGCATCGTGCTCATCGGCGGGGTGTTCGTTGTGGTCGGGTACGCCTTCTACTGCACGGCGTTCGCGGCGGCCGGCTCGCTGGTCAGCCGTCAGTCAGACGTCAACTCGACGATCATGCCGGTACAGCTGCCGCTGATCATCGCGTACGCGCTGTCGTACACCGTGGTCTACGCCAACGGGGCCAACGCGTTTTACCACGTGCTCGGCTTCTTGCCGCCGACCGCACCCATCGCCATGCCCGTGCTCTACGCCACCGGCGACGTGCCGCTTTGGCAAGTCGTGGTATCCGCGCTGCTGTGCGCGGCCGCCACCGTGTGGATGGCGCGGATCGCCGCCAGGATCTACAGCAGGTCGATCCTGCGGACGGGCGCGCGCGTGCCCCTCAAGCAGGTGCTGCGCCGCGATCTCGCCGGCGCGTAGCCGCGCCGGGCCACCACCTCCGCCGCTTGGCCAGCGCCACCAGCGCCTGCTAGGGCGCAGCCCCCGCTCCGAGCGATCATGTGGGAATCTAAACGATTAGCGCGTATTCGCTCATTTCACGCAGGAGACGTTGCGGCAGTTGACGACCGTGTTGCCGACGGCGTGGTTGCCGGTGCCCTTGGTGTGGATCTCTGAGTACATGCCGAACTGATTCTTGTCAGCCGTGTTACCGACGAGCGTGGCCGCAAAGCTGTTCAGGACGCCTGAAGCGGTTATCCAGATCCCCGCTTCGGCGTTGCCGTCGGTGGTGTTCGACTTGAGCGTGTCGTCGTAGGGGTTGTTATCTTGGAACCCGTACTGGTCGCCGCTGAAGACGTTGCCGATGTAGGTGCCGTCCAAGGCCGCGTCCGTGTACATCCCATACGCGTCACCGGAGCCAATGTTGGCGCGGACAGTCGTGGACTTGTCGTAATCCGTGTCGATCCCGGTGTACAGCCCGGTGAGCGTGTTGCCGGTGATGGAGCAGCTAACGGACTCCTCGTCGTAGATGCCCGTGGCGCCGATGCCGTGGATCGTGTTGGCAGTGATGCTCGCCCCCGTGGAGCCGTATTCCCAAATGCCGGTGTAGTTGACGTTGGACATGGTGTCGTGCGACCAGGTGTTGCCGGTCCCGCGCTGGTCCCAAATCCCGGTGATAGGACTGGCCAGCGTGCTGTCGGTGAGCGTGTTGTGCTCGCTGTCGACCAGGTACACGCCGTAGTTGGCGTTCTTGATCGTCAGGCCGGTCATGTTGGCCCCGCGCATGAAATTGGCGAAGACGCCGTAGTCCTCATCGCCCAGGGTGTTCTCGGTGATCGTCACGTTCTTGATTCGCAGCCCGGTCACCAGGTTGCCGCTTTGACCGTTCACGTTCATGCCGGCGTAGAAGTTGGCGATCGTGCCGGACTCGATGGTGACGTTGTGGTAGCCGCTGTCGCCGATTCCCACTGTGATATTGGCGTCGCCAGGGCCGAGGATCTTGTGGCCGTTGAGGTTGATCGTGATCCCGGACGCGCCGATGGTGATCGCGTCATCGTCGGGGTTCGTGGCGCAGTTCACGTTCGCGGTCAAGGTCACGCTGGCCCTGATGACGGTTCCGCAGCTCAGCGCGGCCGCCTGCGCGGGCACCGCCGCGACCACCAGGCCGGCCGCCACCACGCCGCCGCCGCCGAGCGCCGCCAGCGCGCGGACGCCACGCGAGCGGTTGACAATAGGCATGTTCGCTCCCCTCGTGGCCACGTCAGGACTTCGACGGCGCGGGCCTCGTGGCGCCGTCCCTGACCGTGAACCCGTCTTTGTCGGAGTCGGGCGCCGACGTCGAGGCGATCGTCGTCGTGGCCGAAGCGTTCAGCATCTCCAGGCGCTGCACGATCGCGCCCGCCCCCACGGCGGTCACGAACGGGTACGTCTTGCCGCCGGCGCTGAGCGTCGCGTGGTCGAACGTCACTGGTGTGGTGGCAGCCAGCGGCAGGAAGCCGGGACCAAGCGGGTTCGCCATGCGCAACTCGGCCACTTCGGCGTCGTTTTGGCCGTAATCCGCCGCCAGGTTGATGGCACCCCCGTCACGATGGGTGGTCAGATCGTAGACAAAGGCGCGCCAGCCGTGACTGTCCGAGCCGGTGATGACCGCCTTGATGGTGTCACCCGGGTGGACGGTCATGTTCTGTACGTACTCGACATTCCCCCCGAGCTGGGTAAACGCCTGGTAGGAGACCTTGCCGTAGGACATCGTCTCGAAGATGCCCGCCATGACGCCGCTGCCGTGCTCGTTGCCGATGCCCACCAGGTAGAGGGCGAAGGCGTAGCTGTTCGGGTCCGTCTTCGTGATCCTGGGAACTTTCCAGGTGGCCTGCACACCCGTGTACGGGTCTCCTCCCCCAATGGACGCCAGGGGCTGCTGGTCGACCTGGTAGCCGGCCCAATTGGGCGTGAGCAGCGCGGTGTCGGTGACGGTGAAGTTGTAGTTGTTATCGGTCGGCTTGGAAGTGGACGCGACGACGGTGTTGCTGCTGTTGACAAAGTTGTACCGGAGGAGAGTGGCGCCGCCCGGCGGGGTGGCGAGCAGCTTGCCGAAGCCGGTCCGGTTCTGCTCCTCCCAGTACACGATGGTGTGGTCGAAGGCGACCGGAGTGGTTTGGGTGAGGAAGTGGTAGGTGGTTTCCTCAAACGCCCCGGCATCGCACGGCCGCATGCCGGGGTCGGGCCTGACCGCACCCCAGTGCTTGTTGCTCTGCTCGTCGATGATGAGCACGCCCCAGCCCGAGGAGCCGTCGTTTTGGATCACCACTACCAGCTTGTCGCCCGGCTGCGCGGAGAACGGGGCGGTGATGCTCCCGCCGCTGGTGCCCCACTGGCCGAAGGGGAAATAGAACGCCTGGCCGCCGGAGTTGTCCACCGCCACTCCGGCGCTCACGCCGTCGATAGGGTCGCCGATGTTATAGACGTCGGCGGAGATGCCGGGGGTGCCATTGATGTAGGTGGCAGTCGGCACGGTGATGGTGCCGACGATCTGGTTGTACACCGGGTAGGCGTGGTTCTGGCAGCCCAGCTGCTCATACCCCGCGAGGAGGTGGCTGTTCTGCGGGGCCGGCGGGGTCGAGGCCCCGGCCGCGGTGACGGCGTCCGCCTGCGCGGCAGCCGGAAGGATCAGGGCGGCCGCAAGCGCGGCCGCGGCCCCTGCTCTCAGTGCTATGACTATGCTGCGCATCAGGTGCCTCCATCAGGATTCGGCGCGGCAGGCGCCGTATCGCCGTTCTGGACGGTGAACCCGTCCTTGTCGGAGTCGGGTTGCGACGTTGCCGCGATCGTCGTGGTGGCCGAGTCGTTCTGCATGTACAGGCGCTGCAGGCTGCCGCCGGGCAGCACGGTCTCGAACGGGTAGGCCTTGCCGGCGGCGTTGGCGAACGTCGCGTGGTCGAACGTCACCGGCGTGGTGGCAGTCAGCGGCAGATAGCCGGGACCAATCGGGTTCGCCGGACGCAGTTCGGCCACCTCGGCGTCGTATTGGCTGACATTGATTGCGCCGCCGGCAGCCGCGGCATTCCCGGTGGTCTGGTCGTAGACCTCGGCGTTCCACTGGTTGCCGCCCAAGCGGAAGATGAGCACCTTGATCGTGTCGCCCGGGTGGACAGTTAGCGACTGAAAAGTCTCGACCTGCGTCCCGAACGCGGCAAACGCCTGGTAAGAGACCGAACCGTAGGCCATCGTCTCTTCCACGCCTGCCATGAGGCCGCTGCCGTTCGCGTTGCCGATGCCCGCAAAGAAGTAGGCGAAGGCATAGCTGTCCGGGTTCGTCTGGGTGACCTTGGGGAGTTTCCAGGTGGCCTGTACACGCGTGTACGGGTGTCCCTGCGACCGGGACTGGGTGACCTCGTAGCCGGCCAGGTTCGGCGTGAAAATCGTGGGAATGGCGTCGGTGACGGTGAAATTGCTGTCCTTGTCGGTGGGCGCGGAAGTGGCCGCGATGGTGATGTTGTGGCTGCTGACGAGGTTGTACTGGTGCAGGGTGGCGCCGGCCGGCGCCGCGCCGAGCAGCTTGCCCATGCCGGCCCGGCCGTGCTCTGCCCACCACACCTTGGTGAAGTCGAAGGCGACAGGAGTGGTCTGGGTCAGGTAGTCGTAGGCGGGGTAGTCCGACTCCTCAACGGCCCCGGCCTGGCACGGCAGGTCGCCAGCGTCGTGCTTGACCCGGGACCACTTCTGGCCGCTGGCTTCGTCGACGATCTCCACCAGCCAGCCGGAGGAGCCCTTGTTTTCTATCGTCACTCCCAGCTTGTCGCCCGGCTTCGCCGAGAACGGGGTCACCTGCGCGCCGTGGCTGCCCCACTGGCCGAAGGGCACGTAGGTCGCATGGTCTTCGCCGTTGTCCACCGCCACCCCGGCGCTCACGCCGCTGGAAAAGCCGCCAATGGTCAAGATGTCGAAGGAGATGCCGGCGGCGCCGTTGATCTGCGTGGCGGCCGGCACCACGACGGTGCCCTGGATCTCTGCATATACCGGGTAGCCCTTGGTGTGGCAGCCCAGCTGCTCATACCCCGCGACTATGTCGCTTTTCTGCGGCGCCGGAGGGGTCGGGGCCCCGGCCGCGAGGACGGTGGCCGCCTGCGCGGCAGTCGGCAGCACCAGCCCGGCAGCGAGCGCCGCCACGGCCCCTGCTCCAAGCGTGATGAGTGTCCTGCGCATCAAGGCCCCTTCGCCGGCTTCTGGTCCCAGGCTCACGGGCGGGCGGAGCATGCACCACACGTAGCCGTCCACATAAACACCCACAGGATGGCGCGCAGCGCAGGGCCGACGTTATTGTTGGCGCAAAGTGCTCTCCCTACTTCAGCGGTGGTGGCGAGGCGCGGTCTGTCGGCTTGCGAGGGGCGTGGGCCGTGACGGAGCAGGGTTCCCTGTCGTTCGCCGGGCTGTTGCGGCAGCTTCGGGGCGAGGCGAAGCTGACGCAAGAGGAA
>Ga0187807_1000329_pt1 | contig 14774 bp, 12 predicted proteins | sample NC_wetland_sal_i_4_FD_132432 | JGI IMG/M metagenome (GOLD analysis project Ga0187807, IMG submission 132432) | Wetland sediment microbial communities from Neuse River Estuary, North Carolina, USA - ASW_2 | ecosystem: Environmental > Aquatic > Freshwater > Wetlands > Sediment | place: USA: North...
CACCGGTTCCTGCTCAACCCGTTCGGCCTGCTGTATGAGGAGATCACCGCCTCGAACCTGGTGATCGTCGGCCTGGACGGCCAGCTGGTCACCGACGGCCCATGGCGGGTCAACCCGGCGGGCTTCGTGATCCACAGCGCGATCCACGCCGCCCGCGAGGACGCGCTGTGCGTGCTGCACACGCACACCAAGGCCGGCTGCGCGGTCGCCGCGCAGTCCCGCGGCCTGCTGCCGCTCAACCAGATGTCCCTGGAGTTCTACAACCGGGTCGCCTACCACGACTACGAGGGCATCGCGCTGTCCAACGCGGAGAAGAAGCGGCTTGTCGCCGACCTCGGCGACAAGCCGGTCATGATCTTGCGCAACCACGGCCTGCTCACCGTGGGCAAGACCCCGGGCCAGGCGTTCCTGCGGATGTTCTACCTGGAGCGCGCCTGCCAGATCCAGGTCGACGCGCTGGCCGGGGGAACGCCGATCGTCACCCCGCCGCCCGAGGTCTGCGAGCGCACGGCGCGGCAGTTCCAGGGCGACCGCAGCGACGACGACTACGGCAACGACACCGCGCCGAACCTTGGCTGGGAGGCCATGCTGCGGCTGGTTGAGCGCGTCGCCCCGGACTACAAGGACTGAGTTTCCTCCGGGAGGCCTGCACCGGACGGGCCGTCCGCGGGCCGCCCGTCCTCGGCCGGGCCATCCTCCGGCAGCCGCTCCTCTTCGGACAGCCGCGCTTCGCCGGGCACCTCGGCCGGGTCGGTGAGCTCTTCCGGGTCGGGGAGATCCGGTGACTCGAGCAACCCGACTCCGCCAGACAGCCGGTCCGCCTCGCGTTCGCCGTCCGCTCCGGGTCGCCAGTCCACCCTGGTCACCTTGACCGCATCGGGTATCTGAACCGGGTCCGATATCCGGATCGGTTCGGTCTGCCGGGTCGCGTCGGTCACCCTCGCGGGCAGCCCGGGCGCATCTTCTGGCACCTGGTCCGCCACGGTTACCGGGACAAGTGGCGGCAGGACGGGCGATACCGCGTCGGCCTCGGGCACCTGGACGGCGTCGACGCCGACCTTCCTGGTGACCGCGCCGCCGACGACCACTCCGGTGCGCGGCACCTGCAGCCAGATCTTCCGCGTGGTGGGCATCCGCCCGCTCAGGATCATCCAGTAGCACACGATCGTGAGGTAGATCTGCAGCGGGTCGTTGACGAACCGGTACCAGATCGCCACGAACGGGTTCATCTTCGTGCGCAGGATGATCATCGAGGCGATGGTCTGCACGGCGCGGAAGCCGATGAATATCGCCGGGTACAGATAGATGGGGCCAAGCGTTCCGCTGACGGCGCCGTAGATGACCATGGCGTACGAGAGCGGCAGGAACAGCGACGGGACCACGTTGCCGTACAGGGCGAACCACCACTGCAAGGTGAGCAGCTGGTACTTGTCCATCCGGTAGAAGATCTCGCGGTGCTCGAACAGCGTCTGGAGCACGCCGATCGTCCACCGCCGCCACTGCCTGCGCAGCACCTTGAAGCTGAGCGGCACCTCGGTGTAGGCGACCGCGGTGAGGTCCTGCAGGATGCGCATCCGGGGCCGGACGCGGCGCATCCGCTGCGGCGCCTCGGCGTCCTCGGCCACGACCCGGTCGGGCAGGAACCCGACCTCGCGCAGCCACTCGGTGCGGAACGCGGAGAACGCGCCGGGCACGATGACGATGCTGTTGCTCAGGTTCTGCACCGACCGGATGAGCGCGATGCCCAGGTCGTATTCGGCGGCCTGGAACTCGGCGATCACGTGCTGCCGCCATCCCTTTCCGCGGTCGCCGGCCTTCGTATAGCCGGCCACGGCGCCCACCCTGGGGTCGGCGAACCAGCGGACCAGGTGCGTGAAGGAGTCAGCGTCCTTGGGGATCGTGTCGGCGTCCATGACGACCACGAGGTCGGACGTGACGTACTGCAGGCCGAAGTTCAGCGCCCGGGCCTTCCCGCCGTTGTTCTGGTGCACGACGTGGACCTCGGGGTGATCGGCGGCGAGCTGGCACATGATCTCCCACGTCTTGTCCGTGGGATCGGTGTCGGCCGAGCCGTCATCGACGAGCACGATCCGGAGCGGGAACGGACACCCCTCGCCCGCGGCGAGGACCTGCTCGACGGTGTTCCTGATGACCTTGGATTCTTTCCAGCAGGGGATGAGCACCCCGAGCTCGTCCGGGTGCCAGCGCGGCGGCCGCCGGTAGCTCAGCCACCGGTCCAGCGCCGCGCCGAGCAGGACGAGGCAGCTGATCACGATGATGATGACCGTCATGTACTTGATGAAGTCCCGGTACCACTGCTGGAAGACCGGGGCGTAGGCGCGCAGCCAGTAGCCGGCCGTGTCGACCCGGGTCGGCGGGCTGTACCAGGTGACCGGCCCTGTCCAGCCCGGCTGTTCGGCGAGCAGCTGCGGGATGGTCATGAACTTGTAGCCGTCGCTCTGGCCCTCCCTGATGATCTTCGCCGACAGGACCATGGTCGAGGACCGGTTGCCACCGCCGTCATGCATGATGACGACCTGGCCCGGGGCGTCCGGGCTGGCGGACAGCGGGGGCGGCGGGATCTCCTGGCCGGACGCCGCCCAGTCGGAGGTGTCGGTGTTGAACGCGACCTCGGTGAAGCCGAGCTGCTGGCCCACCAGGGTGTCGAACATGCCGTTGCCGACAGACACCAGGTCACCGCCCTGGTAGGGGGTGCGCCAGATCCGGCTCTGGTAGCCCGCCAGCTGGGCCATGATTCGCGCGTTCTCGACGATCTGGTACCTGGCCGCCGCGTTGGACAGCGTTATCAGCTCGGGATGGTCGAGCGTGTGGTTGCCGATGAAGTTGCCGTGCGCCAGCACCGACCGGAAGGCGTTCTCGTTGGCGAGGATGTTCACGCCGATGTTGAAGAACGTGGCGTGCACATGGTAGGCGTCGAGGATGCCGAGCAGCTGCGCCGTCCACGGGGTGGACGGCCCGTCGTCGTAGGTGAGGATGAGGGTGTGGTTCGGCACCGTCCCGTACTCCTCCACCGCGTACCCGCAGCGGCCGGCGGCGTGGGCCTCCAGCTGCGTGAGCGGCCGGTAGACCTGGCCGGTGAACGGGTCGACGGCGTAGTCGACGGCGCCGTCGGGCACTATCTTGACGACCCGCTGGAACACGCCGGTGCCGATGACCGGGACCTCCAGGTCGCCGTTGTCGCCGTACTGGCCCTCGGTCTTGGCGCAGGCGAACACGGCGTCGGCGATCTGGCGCGGGTAGTTCACGGAGGTGTTGTAGCGGGCGGCGCTGGGCGGCAGCGCGCTGGTCACCACGTGCGCCCAGTCGATAGCGACGGCCACGGCGCAGCCCACGAACACGAGGATCGTGAGCAGCACCCAGCCGCGCCGTCCACCCGGGCTGTAGAAGACCTGATGGGGCTTGACCCGCTGGATCTCGCTGGCATGAAAGCTCTTGGCGGCCGGCGAGCGCTGGGTCATGACGCCCTCCCTTGTCCTGTCACCCGCTGCCCGATCACTTGTGCGTAGCTCCCGGCGCCGGGGGTCAGAGCGTGATCCCCGAGGGATCCTGCAGGAGCGACGACACCAGCGCCGAGACGGAGACCGACACGGTCGGCGTGGGCACCGTCGTGTCCGACGGCGTGGTCGCGGGGGTCGTGGCAGGCGTGGTCGCGGGGGTCGTGGCAGGCGTGGTCGCGGGAGTGGTGGCAGGCGTCGTCGCCGGCGTCGTAGCGGGGGTCGTAGCCGGCGTGGTGGCAGGGGTCGTCGCGGGCGTGGTGGCGGGGGTCGTGGCAGGCGTGGTGGCCGGCTTGGTGGTGGCCGGCGTCGTGGCCTTCGCGGAAGTCGAGCTACCCGCCTTGCCCGTCGAGGGCTGTGCCGGAGCCTTGGTCCCGGTGGACGTGCTCACTCCCGGGACTGTCGTGCTCCCGGCCGTCGGGTCGAGCAGCGCGCTGATCAGCGGTGGGAGTCCGGTGGAGGCCGCCTTCTTGCCCGGCTGGGTGATCGCCCGCGGGTTGGCGTTGGCATTCGCCTGGGCGGCGGCGGGAGATTCCATCGGCAGGGCCGTGGGCGCCGGGCAGTTGACCTGGCTGCACGCGATGAATCCGGCCCCGGCCCCGGTCGACTGCGACGCCCCGCCCGTGCCGTACCAGCAAATGATCACGATGACGCCGAGGACGCCAGTCCCGATCACGAGATTCCGCACAGGACGCGCACGATGCAGGTCGTCTTCTTTGGGCTCCTGCCGCTCCAACGACTGCCCCCCGCGTATCATAGATGCCCCATAACTGTTAGCAGCGTTTCGTGTCTCACCTGCGAGAACAATAACTACGCTCTTCTGGGCCATCGCTGCGGGGACACGATAGCACGGCACCGTTCTGCAAAGGCTCTACGGCATAAACAACTTTATCCGAAGCCGTACAGCGTGTCCAGGTTCGTGTCCCAGTCCAGCGGTCCAGAAGTTACGCATGGTGACGCAGAGGCGGCCGTAGCCGGTCCATGTCACGCTGCGTGAATCAGTTGCTCCTCGGTTAACAGATGTTACTTTAGTTGCGCGGCTAGTGCCGACCCCACCGGGTCATTGTTGCCAATTTGCCACACGTTGATCGGAACTCCGGGCAGTTGCCTGGCGAGTTGCGCCTTTTCGTACGCCAATGCCGTGGCGGAGTCCCACACGATGTGCTGGACGGTCTTGCCGTTCGAGGTGCTTGTGTAGCTGTACTCGGTCTCGCCGTCCTGCGTGCCGACCTGGCGCCAGGTGCCGTTCTTCATCTCGGCCGCGAGCTGGGTGGGGTTCAGCTGAGCGGCCGCGATCACCTGGCCGGACGCGTTGGTCGCATTCCCGCCATGGGCGTTGACCGGCCAGTCGTAGACGTAGTTCGGCACCTCGATGGCGAGCTTGCTCAGCGGCATGCCGTAGCTGCGCACGTAGTCCGCTACCTGGGTGACGTTGCTCAGCGGGGCGATCGGTCCCGGACTGCCCGTCGAGTAGTGGAAGTCGATGGCCTCGAGCACGATCTGGTCGGCGTACCGGGCAAGCTGGCCGTAGTCGAACAGGTAGGGCGCGACGTTGTCGGTCTCGGAATCCACCATGTCGTTGTTCCGGACGAGGGTCGCCACCCGCAACAGCCGGTGCTGCTTGTGCATGGCCGCGGCGACCATCTGCACCAGCCGGTTGTAGTCGAGCGTGAGCTGGTTGACCTCCTGGTCGAACGACAGGTTGTGCCAGCCGGCCACCTGCGCGTACGTCGCGAGGTCGGTCGTGGTGTACGGCAGGGAGAACTCGTAGTCCAGGGTGAGGCCGGTCGCGTCCGGCAGGTTCACCATCTCCTGGGCGATGGCCGTCACGTGCTCTTTCATCACCGACGGCTGCGTGAGGATCTCGGCCATGACCTTCTTGGACGTGTTCTGGTCGTTGATCGTCACGAACCGCTGCGCGCAGGGGTTGGCCTGTGCGGCTTCGCTCAGCACGGTCGACAGCGACTGGTCGAACGGGTCGCCCAGGGTCAGCGCGCCTGGGGTGGTGAAGGTGAACCAGTCGAAGTCGAGCAGGCCGAATTTACCGGCGCCGCTCGGGATGGGACTGGTGTTCTGCTTGTCGTCGTTGTATCCGGCTATCCAGGCGCCGGTGGCCTGCTGGAGCGAGACCGGATGCGAGCAGGTGGCGGCGGGCGACGCGGCGGCGAAACCGTTCGTATTGACCTTCGGCTGGGAGGACGGGGCCGACAGCGAGGGCGGCGGCGGCCCGGCGTCGGAGGGCGTCACGTCGTTGTTCAGGGACACGAAGATGTAGGCGGTCGCCCCCAGTATCACCGCGATCAGGGTGAGCGCGATAGCGGCTGGCCGGTTGGGCCGCTTCAGGTACTTTCCCATTGCCCAGTCTTTCGTGTGTGAATGAAGCGCACATCTCCGGCCGCGTGCCGGCAAGGTCAGCGCGGCAGCGGGGAAAGTACTCTAATCTTGCGCGCGGCGGGGTACTCATTACCTTACCGTGCCCCCCGGGCCATGCCGCCCTGCCGGAACTGCCTTGCTATTTCCTATCGGGGTGCTCAGACGATGGACAGTATGCGTGACCGGGCGGCCGCGGTGCTGCACGGCAACGACGCCGGAACCTGGACGAAAGCATCACCGCACCTGTACCCGCACCAGTGGAGCTGGGACAGCGCGTTCATCGCGATCGGCTGGGCGCACCTGGATGTCCGGCGGGCCATGACCGAGCTCGAGCAGCTGTTCGCGGCGCAGTGGTCGACGGGCATGGTGCCGCACCTTGTGTTCCGCGCGGGTCCCGACCATCCGTATTTCCCCGGACCCGAGTGGTGGGACACCGCTGTTTCCCCGGCGGCGCCGCCGCCCCCGCTGAAGACGACCGGGATCTGCCAGCCACCGGTCCATGCCCTCGCGCTGCGGCGGATCTGGCAGCTGACACCGCCGGCCAGGCAACCGGAGATCCGCGCGCGCGTTCAGGCGCTGTACCCGCGCGTGGTCAGCTGGCATCGCTACCTCGCCACGGGGCGCGACCCCGAGGCATCGGGACTGGTCACCACCTACCACCCGTGGGAGGGCACGGACAACTCGCCGCGCTGGGACCGCACGCTCGAGCGCATCAAGGTAGCCAAGCCCGGCCCGTATACCCGGCTGGACACCAGCGAGGTTCCGGACCCATCGGAGCGCCCGAGCAACTGGGATTATGACCGGTTCCTCTGGCTGGTCGAACAGCTGCGCAAGTACCGGTACGACGACGTGCAGATCTACCGGCACCACCGGTTCCTGGTCAAGGACGTGTTCTTCAGCGCCGTCTTCGTCGCCGCGAACGCCGCGCTCTTCGAGCTCGCGGACGTGGCACGCGCCAGCGACGCCGACCGCGCGGACCTGGCCGGCTGGCTGGACCGCGGCCGCGCCGGGCTGGCCCGGCGCTTCGACGCGAAGTCCGGCCGCTGCATCGACTACGACGTCCGCACCGGCGAACAGATCCGGGTGCGCACCTTCGCGGGGTTCGCGCCATTGTTCGCGCGGACCGCGGACGGCGGCGAGCTCGCCGCCCAGCTGCGGCTGCTCGACTCGGCGGACTTCTGCGGCAACCCCCGGCTGCGCTGGCGGCTGCTGCCGAGCACGAGCCCCGCCGAGCCGGCGTTCCAGCCGCAGGATTACTGGCGCGGCCCGGTCTGGCCGGTCATCAACTGGCTGCTGTGGCAGTCGCTGACCGAGCTCGGCTCTTCCGTTCGGGCGGAACAAATGCGCCGCGACTCGCTCGCCCAGCTCGGCGCCGGTCAGTTCAACGAGTATTACGAGCCGTTCACCGGTGAGCCGCTCGGCTCCCCGCAGCAGTCCTGGACCGCCGCGGTCGTGCTCGACTGGCTGGATGGCCGGGACGAGCCGGGCGGGGAGGCCTGACCCGGCTACAGCTCGATCCGGGAGCCCATGATGACGGTGCGCTCGCGGGGGAGCCGGAAGTACTCGGCCGCGTCGGCGGTCAGCCGGGCGGTGGCGATGAAGAGGCGCTTGCGCCACGCGCTCATGCCGGGGGTGTTCCCCTTGCGCACTTCGATCGTGGACAGGAAGTAGGAGACCTTGCCGCCGCCGAGCGGGTGCCCCTCCGTCCCGGCCTCGGCCAGGAGCGGTAGCAGCGAGGGGACGGCCGGGTTGTCCATGTAACCGAAGCGGGCGGTGACGTGGTAGATGCGGTCGTCCTTGTAGCCGAGGTCGTCGACCATCAGCCGGTCCGCGTCCGCCACATGGGGGACGGGCATCGTCTCGATGGCCAGGATGATCACGTGGTCGTGCAGGACCTGGTTGTGCTCGACGTTTGCGCGCATGGCCAGCGGGGCAGTGGCCTTGCCGCGGTTGAGGAAGATCGCGGTGCCGGGCACCCGGTAGAGCGGCGGCTGCCTGCCGTGCAGTTCGTCGATGAACTCACGCAGCGATCCCTCGTCGAACGCGCGCCGGTGGCTGACGAGCTGGCGGCCCTTCTGCCACGTGGTGAGCACGGTGAACACCGCGATGCCGATGAGCAGCGGCAGCCACGCCCCGTGCGGCAGCTTGACCATGTTGGCAGCGAAGAACAACAGGTCGGTGATCAGCAGCAGGCCGGCGCCGGGGACCACGAGCCAGGCCGGCCACCCCCACTGACTGCGGGTGATGTAGAAGAACAGCAGCGTGGTGATCGTGATCGTGCCGGTGACCGCCACGCCGTAGGCGTAGGCCAGCGCGGTGGAGGTACGGAACGTGAACACGAGCGCGAGCACGGCGACGCAGAGCGCCCAGTTGATCCACGGGACGTAGATCTGGCCGACCCGTTCCTCCGACGTGTGCAGGATGCGCAGCCGCGGCAGGTACCCGATCTGGGCGGCCTGCTGCGTCACGGAGAACGCGCCGGAGATCACCGCCTGGGAGGCGATGACCGTCGCCGCGGCGGCCAGCAGCACCATGGGGATCCGCGCCCACCCCGGCACCAGCAGGAAGAAGGGGCTGCTGATCGCGCGGGCGGGGTCGGCGAGGACCAGGGCGCCCTGTCCCATGTAGTTGAGGATGCAGGCGGGGAACACCAGGAACAGCCACGCCCGGGTGACCGGCCCGCGGCCGAAGTGGCCCATGTCCGCGTACAGGGCCTCGGCCCCGGTGACGGCCAGCACCACGGCGGACAGCGAGAAGAACGCCGTGCCGAAATGCCCGAACAAGAACTCGCCCGCGTAGGTCGGCGACAGCGCCTTGAGGATCGCGGGGTTGCTGACCACGCCACGGATGCCCCACGCGGCGATCACCGCGAACCAGACGGCCATCACCGGTCCGAACAGCCGCCCCACGGCGCCGGTGCCCAGCCGCTGGAGCACGAACAGGCCGACGAGGATCGCCGCCGTGAGGGGCAGCACGATGTCGCCGACGGACGGCGCGGCGATCTGGACGCCCTCGATCGCGGACAGCACCGAGATCGCGGGGGTGATCATGCTGTCGCCGAAGAACAGCGACGCGCCGAACACGCCGAGCGCCGCCAGCGCCAGCGCCACGCGGCGCCTGCTCGGCGCGCTGTGGCGGCGGATGAGGGTGATCAGCGCCATGATCCCGCCCTCGCCGTCGTTGTCCGCGCGCATCACGAGCAGCACGTAGGTGACGGTCACGATCGTCGTCACCGACCAGAAGATCAGCGAGACGACACCGTAGACGTTCTGGGTGGACACCCGGACCGGGTGCGGGTCAGACGGGCTGAAAACTGTCTGCACCGTATAAAGCGGGCTCGTGCCGATGTCACCGAAGACGACGCCGAGCGCGCCGAGCTCCAGAGCCCCCCGCGCAGCGCCCTGCCTCATCGCCCCTCCGCCTGCCGCCCAGCCACGATAACCCTAGCCGTCGGGATAGCCGGGCAGCGCGGATGGGTGCCACGACCTGACGGTCATGGTCCGGCCTGGGCGGAGGCACGGGACCGTTCGGGATAACTAAAACCGGCAGCGGGGGAGGCGGCCAGGTTTTCCGCGTGCAGTTCCCAGGCCGCGGCGAGGCGCTCGGCGGCGAGTTCGAGAGTGCCCGGCTGTTCGGCGAAGGAGAGCCGGACGAAGTGGCGGTGGCGGCCGTCGGCGCACGCCGCGCCGCCCGCCATGACCGTGACGCCGTGCCTGGCCGCGCTGGCGTGGGCGAAGGCGTCGGCGCTGTCAAGAGGGAGCCGGGCCCACAGCGACAGGCCGGCCTCGGGCGGCTGGGCGCGCCACGCGGGCAGGTGCCTGGCGACGAGCGCGAGGAGAAGGTCGCGGCGCTCGGTGAGCGCGGCGCGGTGCGCGGCGAGCCAGCCCCCGTCGATGGCGGCGAGGAGCTGGGCGGCGAGCGCCTGGCTGGTCGCCGGCGCGGCGAGGTTGAGCGCGGCCTTACGGGCCACGATGGCCGGCCTGAGCGGTTCGGCGGCGCGGATCCAGCCGACGCGCAGGCCGCCCCACAGCACCTTGGCGACCGATCCGACGGCGATGACCCGGCTGCTCAGCGCGGCGAGCGGCGGGGGAGCGCCCGGGGGCGGCGCGCCGAGGACGAGGTCGGCGAGGGTCAGGTCCTCGACGATGGTGACGCGCCCCGCGTCGGCGATGGCGGCGAGGGCCTGCCGGCGCAGCAGCGGCATGACCGTCCCCGTGGGGTTGTGTCCGGTGGGCATCAGGTAGGCGACGGCGCCGGGAGCGCGCCCGGCGCGCTCGATGGCGCGCGCGTCCTCGCCCGCGGCGTCGGCCGGCACGACGGTCCGCTCCGCGCGGGTGCCGCCCAGCGCGCTCGCGAGCCCCGGGTACGTCGGGCAGCTGGCCAGCACCTTCCTGGCGGGCAGCGTGCGGGCCAGCAGCCAGAGCGCTTCCTGCGCGCCGGCGGTGATGACGAGCTGGCCGGGGTGGGTGGGGAGGCCCTGGTATTCGGTGAGGTGGCGGGCGACCTCTCTTCTGAGGCGGGGCAGGCCGGCCGGGTCGAGACCGTGGCCGTCGAGCGACCGCCACGCGGCTTCCGGGTCGATGCGGGGGAGATGCCGCAGGTCGCCGGGGGCCGAGACGGACAGGTCGATGGACTCGCGGTCTTCGGCGACGCGGCGCAGCAGCCTGGTCGCGACGGTGCTGCCGGCCGGACGGGCGGCCCACGACGGCCGGCCGGCCACGTAGGTGCCCGAGCCCTGGCGGCGGGTGAGGACGCCGGCCTTGACCAGCTCCTCGAAACAGGCGACGACCGTGCCGCGGGAGGCGCCGACCACGGCCGCGAGCGTGCGCTCGGCCGGCACGCGGCCGCCCTGCTGGAGGATGTCCCTGTCGATCGCTTCGAGCAGCGCGGCGGCCAGCTTCTGGTACCGCGGGCCCGGCCGCTGCCGCCAGCCGGCGAAGACGACCTCGGCCCACCACGTCAGATTCCGCGAATCACCGCGATCCTGGTCCATTTCTCGATATTGGCACTGTCCCGTGCTGGCGTCAGCGGGCAGGGTGGTGTGCATGGAACCGACTCAGACGCTGGCCCGCCGCCTCTGGACGGCGATCGAGCCCGTGCACGCCATCGTGTACTTCGCGCCCGAACCACTCGAGGCCGCTAAGAAGACCGGGCTGCGCGGCTTCTGGATGAGCTACTTCGCCAGCCGGGTCGCGCCGCTCGGCCCGGTTCCCTCGGCCGCGGTCGAGGCCGTGACGTACGGGTTCGCGCCGGCGATGGTCGCGCGGGCGATCCCGGACGCGTGGACGTTCGCCGCGCCGTCCGCGGTGCTCGCGGCGCGGCTGGAGAGCGCGCCAGAGGCGCTGCGGCACCACGCGGACGCGCCGGTCCTGGCCTGCGCGGACGAGCTGTCGGAGCTGCTGTGCGAGGCGGTGGCCGGCTGCCGGTTCGACGGGCGGCCGCTCGCTGCCGCCTGGTCGAGCGTGCCGCGGCCGTCCGATCCGGTGGCCGCCCTGTGGCTCGCGGCCACCGTGCTGCGCGAGCACCGGGGAGACGGGCACGTGCTCGCCGGGGTGGCGTCCGGGCTGCGCGGGCTCGACGCGACGCTGACGATGGTCGCGACCGGGGCGGTCACCCGCGCGATGATGCAGCCGGCCCGCGGGTGGACCGACGAGGAGTGGTCCGCGTCGGCGCGGCGGCTCCAGGCGCGCGGGCTGCTCGATTCGGGCGGGCGGCTCACCAAGACCGGCGGCGCGCTGCGCCGCGACCTCGAGGACCTGACCGACCGGCTCGCCGCCGGACCGGTCGAGCGGCTGGGCTCGACGGGAGTCGAGCGGGCCATCGAGCTGGCGACGTCGGTCAGCCGGAACCTGATCGACACCGGCGTCATGCCGGTGCCCAACCCGATCGGCCTGCCGCGGCCATGACCGGCTCCGCGGGGGCGCTGCTCGGCGGCGCGTGCCGGGTGCGGCGCGCGGCGGCCGGTGACCGGCCGGCCCTCGAGCGGATGCTGGCGCGATGCACGGGGGAGACCAGGTACCGGCGGTTCCACGGGTACGTCAACGTGTTCCCCGAGCGGTACCTGACCGAGGCCCTCTCCGCCAGCCCGCTGCACTTCGCCCTGGTCGCTTACGCGGCCGGCGGCGCGCCCGGTGGCGACGCGGCCGACGTCGCCGCGCTGGCGAGCTGCCGCGCTGTTTTCGAGGGCGTCGCCGAGGTTGGCGTGCTGGTCGAGGATGCGTGGCAGCGGCGCGGCGTCGGCGCCCGGTTGCTGCGGGAGATCCTCGGGCACGCGTCCCGGACCGGGCTGCGCGCGATTCAGGCTCAGGTGCTGGCCGACCAGTCGTGGATCGTCGGGGCGCTCCGCCGCTACGGCCCGTGCGAGGTCACGGCGGCGCGCGGAACGCTCACCGTGACGCTGCGGCTGCCCCGCTGAACTTCCCCCGCTCAGGCGGCGCCCGGTGAGCCGAGCTTGAGCGGCACATCGGCGTACGGATCGAGCGCGTACGCGAGAGACAGCCGGTGGTAGCCGTCGGCGATGTCTCCCTCGGCCACGAGAATCGGGGACAGCTTCTCGCCGCCGAGCACCTTCTTCAGGTCGTTCAGCACGCCGGGGTCGGACAGCGGCAGCGCGGCGCGACCGGTTGCGCGCAGGATGTCATTCGCGCGACGGGTGATGACGGGCAGCTTCCTGAGTTCTTCCGCCACCTGCTTCGCCTGGCCCTCGCCGAAGCGGATGCTCAGGTAGCTCGAGGCGGCGGCGTAGTCGTGCTCGGCCACGTCCTTCTTCCACTGCAAGTAGGAAATAGCCGTGCCTGTGTCGGTACTCATTCGTCGCTGCCCTCCTTCCCACAGCGGATAGGCTACTCCGCTCGCCGAGAGCCTGCGGATCCATTTTGTAAGAGAGAACGTTCCTTCTTTTTACGTGGTATAGTCGGCTCATGCCCAGAATCACCGACGAGCGCCGGGAGGCCCGGCGCGAGCAAGTCCTCGAGGCGGCGCGCGCCTGCCTGCAAGAGCACGGCCTCGAAGCCGTGTCGATGGAGATGATCATCGCCCGTTCAGGCCTGTCGACCGGCGCCGTCTACGGCTACTTCAAGGGCAAGGACGAGATCATCAGCGCCGCCGTGACCGAGGGGACGGCCAAGCTGGGCGAACAGCTCGTCCCCATCCTGACGAACCCGCAGCCGCCGCCGCTTCCGGAACTTGCCGGGCAGCTATTGCGCACGATCGAGGATTTCGGCCAGCCAGAGCGGGGCATCGACCGCCTGCTCGTCGCCCTGCACGGGTGGAGCCACTCGCAAAGCGATCCCGAGCTTCAGGCGGCCACCCGGGCCGGCTACCGCGGGCTGCGCGAACTGTTCGCCGACACGGCCCGCCGGTGGCGGGACGCCGGGCAGCTCGGCCCCGGCGCCGACCCTGACGGGGTGGCGGAGCTGCTGATGTCGGTAATCCTGGGGTTCGTCGCCCAGCGAGCGCTGACCGGAGACGCCGACGTGCGGGCGCACGTGGCCGCCCTGGAAACCCTCATGCCGTCGGGGGCCCATGCTTCAATGAGGACCCGTGCTTCAATGAGGAGATGAGCGCAGCGACGCAGGCACGGATGGACCTTCGCAGCAAGGACGCCCGGAGAACGCAGCTGCGGCGCGGCGCCACGGCCGTGGCGGCAGCCAGGGTGGCGATCGGGGTGGCGGCCCTCGTGTGGCCCGCCGTGCCGAGCCGGCCGTGGGTCGGCGCCGGGACAGGCGACGGGTCCGCCGAGCTGGCGTCGCGGGTGTTCGGCCGCGCGCTCGGCGGCCGTGACCTCGGCCTAGGGCTCGGCGCGCTGGTGGCGCTCGGCCGGCTCAGCCGCGAGGGCGACGGCGAGCCGGAAGCCGAGTCCGCGTCCGTCTGGGTTGCCGCGGGCGCGCTGGCCGACGCCCTGGACGTGGCCACGACGCTGGTGGCGTGGCGGGACCTGCCCCGGGTGACCCGGTGGCTCGTGATCGGCTCGGCGGCCGGCGCGGCGGTCACCGGCGCCGCCGGAGCCCTGGCCCTATGGCCAGAAGCCGAGATCGGGGCCCTCTAACCCGTAAGCGGCTCAGCTGTCGACCTGAGGCGGCTCCGTGCGGGTCCGCTTGAGCTCGAAGAAGTACGGGTTGGACGCGAGCAGCAGCGCCCCGTCGAACATCCGCGCCGCCTCCGGGCCGCGCGGCACCCGCGTGATCACCGGCCCGAAGAACGCGACGCCGTCGATGTGGATCGTCGGCGTTCCGACGTCGTCGCCGACCGGGTCCATGCCCCGGTGGTGCGACTCGCTCAGCGCCGCGTCGTACTCCGTGGAGTCGGCCGCGTCGGCCAGCGCCGGGTCGAGTCCGCACTCGGTCAGCGCCTCGACGTACAGGTCGCGGCCGAACTCCCGCTTCTCGATGTGCCGCTTCGTGCCGAGCGCGGTGTACAGGTCGCGCAGCACGGGCGTGCCGTACTTCTGCTCGGCGGCGATGCAGACCCGCACCGGGCCCCAGCCACGGTCGAGCATCTCGCGGTACGCCTCAGACACGTCGCGGCCCGAGTTGAGCACCGACAGCGACATCACGCGGAAGCTCAGGTTGATGTCGCGCTGCTTCTCCACCTCCAGGATCCAGCGCGAGCTGACCCACGCGAACGGGCACAGCGGATCGAAGTAGAAGTCGACGACGGGTACCTGAGCAGAAGATGTCATGTCACTTACTTTAATGCACCGCCCCCGGGGTATTTGAATGTGCCTCTAATGCGCGAGCTGCCATGATGCCTGGCCAAGCATGGCCGCACTTCTATGGTTAATGATCTTGTCCGGCTGCCCGGATGGTGCTTGACTCGGATAACTGGGCGCATGCCACGGCGCGACAACGGAGTCCTACGGCCGGGTAGCACGCTCATGGGCCGGCG
>Ga0187807_1000330_pt1 | contig 14753 bp, 12 predicted proteins | sample NC_wetland_sal_i_4_FD_132432 | JGI IMG/M metagenome (GOLD analysis project Ga0187807, IMG submission 132432) | Wetland sediment microbial communities from Neuse River Estuary, North Carolina, USA - ASW_2 | ecosystem: Environmental > Aquatic > Freshwater > Wetlands > Sediment | place: USA: North...
CAAGATAGATGAGCAGCACGAGCTGGGCTGTTAGGTGCAAGTGAGCAGCGCCGAGGCTGAGCCGGTGCGGATAGTTGAGCATTCGGGTGCTGCCGTCATCGTCACGATGTGTGGTCGGCGCTGTCGTGGCGGGCTTGCGTGAGTAACTTGGTTCGGGTGACGGCGACGCCACCAGCTCATCCGGCGCGCTCGGCCTCGATCGCGTCGAGGTCGCGTACGGCGTAGCGCAGGTGCTCCCATTCCTCCTTGAGGATTACGTGCAGGCAGGAGCGGACGGTCTCGGGGCGTCCGGGATCGTGCGGGTTCTTGCGTGGCGCGGCCAGCACATCCGGTGTGACGGTGGCGAGGAAGTCGCGCACCATCGCGACCCGGCCCGCCCGGACCTCCAGCACCTCGGCGTACGTAGGCGGGACCGTCGTGAAGACCGACATGTCAAAGCCGTCTTCCTCGGTGCTGGCGTGCAGGAGACCGATGGGGTGGAACGGCTGCTCGATCTGGAGGATTGCACGGCCCAGCCACATGTCGGTGGCCAGGACCAGGTGCCGCAGGGTCTGCGCGAACGACCACTCGCCGCCCACCGCCAAGTCGATCGTGCCAGCCGACATCGCCGCGACACGCGCGAGCGTGGCCGACCAGGTGCGTTCGAGCGCGGCCCAGGCCGCGCGCAGGCCATCCGGATCCTCGGCGCGCCGGGCGGCACGGCCGGGAAAACGGCGGTTAAGCTCGGCCTCGACGAACGGCGCCTCGCAGGTCCGCACCGATGAACTCCGCTCCCCGCAGATCGTTGGACCGGGCAAAGGTAGCCATGGCCTCTCCTTCTCCTCCAGCGGCCTCGGCGCGACTGAGCGCGCACGCCGCTGTCACCAATTCCGGCTGATATCTATCAGTTCGCTATTGTGTGCGAGTCTAGACCGCGGGGCAGCCGGGCAGGCCCGTGAACGGTCAGGTTGTCAGGCCGGAGCAGATGATGAAAAGCAGGTCCGCGCGGCGGCCAGGCCACCAGGTGCAGGAGCGGTGCCGGCTCCCTATTCGGCGAGTGGCCTTCAGGAACCATCCAGGGCCGGCGTCCATCACGCAGCGTTAAACGTTTGACCTGACTGTTCAGATGGGGCTATCGCCGTTCAGATAGGTGTTCAGGTAGCCGGGCGATTGTTCAGATGGACCTGATCCCTACACTGTCTGCGGACGAGCCGGCGCTAACTGGCTATCAGTACCAGTTGTCGGCCTGCTCGTGTGCCAAGGCGCCGCACGGCGAGCCGTACTTGCCCTGGATGTAGGTCAGCCCCCACTTGATCTGGGTAGCCGGGTTGGTCGCCCAGTCCGCGCCCGCGCTGGCCATCTGCGAGCCGGGCATCGACTGCGGGATGCCGTACGCGCCTGAGCCCGGGTTCTCCGCGGACGGGTTCCAGCCGCTCTCGTGGTACCACAGCGGGTACAGGCACGAGAACTGGCTGCTCGACCAGCCGTACTTGCTCAGCATCTGCTGGGCGATCTGCTCCGGCGTACCGGCCGGGGTCGCGGCCATCCGCTGCGCATCGGCCTTGGCAGCCGCGGCCTTCGCGGCGGCGGCCCTGGCGGCAGCGGCCTTCGCTGCCGCGGCCTTCGCGACGGCCACCTCGTGCTCGAGCTGACGCTCGCCGAGGCTGAACCGCACCTTGTCAAAGGCGACCAGTCGCTGCGCCGAGGTCAGCGCGTCGCCGTGCGCCGCAGCCTGCTGCTGGATAACGACCAGCAGGCGGGCGTCGGCGGAGCCGGACGGCAGGGCCGCGGCGGCGGCCGTGGCCACGGGCGCCACGGCGAGGGTGCCAGCGACGGCTGCGGTGATCAGCCTGGAACGCTTGCTGGACAGGAAGGAGGGCATGGAAAGGCGTGCCAAAATTAACCCTTGCTAGCTCGCGCCTCGCGCGATCGTTTTCCACCCTTGAGGCCACGATCCGTGCTCATCGGCATCGGCAGGCATCGGCACGCGGGCGGGGCACGGGTTCAGGGCGCCAGGACTGCTCTCGGGGCAGCCGTCGCCCCGCATGCGGGGTGCTGTCGTTAGGTAACCATGCCATGGAACAATCGTTTGCTGGTAATCGATTCCGCCGTCGAAGGCCGATTCGCGCCTCCACCGGTGGGCCAGAGGGACGAAACCACCGCGTTCACCTGCGAGTTTAGTTACCAGTCGGTAACAAGTGTGAGTTGAGCCACCCTGCAGCGCTAGGCGCCCCCGCGACGGCCGCTTGCGCCGCCACCGCGTTTGCGCACCGATCAAACACAATCAACCGTCTCCGAACGGTCGCGGAGCCATCATCTTCTGGCCACCCTCAGGACAGCTTCGGCGGTTCCAATGACCTCAGGCCAAACCAGGCACGGTGTTCAGTCCCATCCCCCACCTCGCTCAACGCGGACCCGACCGCGACCGGAGGACTTCCACATGCCCGAGAACCAGCCTGACTACCCTCCCGACGGCAGCCAACCGCGCGCCGGCCAGCGTCCGGCCACGCCGTTCACCCGGCGGCGCCTGCTCGGCGGCGCCGCCGCAGGCGGGGCCGCCCTGGCCTCGCTCGCCCTGCCAGGCAACGTCCGCAAGGCCCTGGCTGACCCGCCCCCGCTGCGGAACGCCTCGTTCCGGGACATTCAGCACGTGGTCCTGATGATGCAGGAGAACCGGAGCTTCGACCACTACTTCGGCACCATGCCGGGCGTGCGCGGCTTCGGCGACCCGAACGTGCTGATCCAGGGCAACGGCAACAGCGTCTTCTACCAGAACGACCCGAACAATCCGGACGGCTACCTGCTGCCCTTCCACCTGGACACACTGACCACGGGCGCGCAGGCGATCCCGTCGACGAGCCACGCCTGGTCGGTCCAGCACAGCGCCTGGGACAACGGCGCCATGGACAACTGGGTGCCAGCGCACTACGCCGCGGACGGCACCAAGGTCGGCCCGTTCACCATGGGCTATTACGAGCGGCAGGACATCCCGTTCCAGTGGGCGCTCGCCGACGCCTTCACGGTGTGCGACAACTACTTCTGCGCCGTGCTCGGGCCGACCCACCCGAACCGCTATATGTGGATGACAGGCACCATCGACCCGAACGGCGTGGCCGGCGGTCCGGCACTGGACAATGGGACGACCAACGGCACCTATTTCTGGCGGACGTACGCGGAGAACCTGACGGACGCCGGGGTGACCTGGAAGTGCTATCAGGAGTCCGACAACTACGGCACCAACGTCCTGGAGTTCATGAAGCAGTACCAGGAGGCGCCCACCTCCTCACCGCTGTACCAGAACGCGATGACCATCCAGCCGGCGGGCCAGTTCGAGATCGACGCGATGAACGACAACCTGCCGACGGTGAGCTGGATCTTCCCGACAAGCACCCAGTCCGAGCACCCCAACTACCTGCCTGCCGCGGGGGCCGCGTTCGTCGCGTCCAAGATCGACGCGATCGCCGCCAACCCCGAGGTCTGGGCGAAGACCGTGTTCCTTCTCGTCTACGACGAGAACGACGGCCTGTTCGATCACGTCCCGCCGCCCGTCCCGCCGGCCGGCACGGCCGACGAGTACGTGGCAGGGAACTCCCCCGCCGGCACGGTCGGCGGCGGCCTGCCGGTCGGCCCTGGTTTCCGGGTGCCGTGCATCATCATGTCGCCGTGGACGGCGGGCGGCTGGGTCTTCAGCGAGCCATCCGACCACACGTCGCACCTGCGTTTCCTCGAGGCCGTCACCGGCGTCGAGGCGCCCAACATCAGCGCCTACCGGCGGCAGACGCTGAGCGACCTGACCGGCGCGTTCCGGTTCTGGTCGCGCTCGGAGCCGCCGACGCTGCCGGACACCAGCGGGCCGCTGACGGTCGCGCAGTACACGTCTAAGCAGTACCCGCTCCCGGCGTTCCCCGGCGCGGACCAGACCCCGCCGTTCCAGCCGCCGGGCCGCCGCCCGCACGTCCCTTAACCAGCCCTTTATACAGAACGGGTCCGTGGTGACAGTCGCCACGGACCCGTTCTGCATAATATTTGCGCGGCGTATACACCGAGTGTATATTCGCGAGGGTGAGTGTTCCTCTTACCCTGCTCGGCCTGCTCGAACGCGAGCCTAGTCACGGCTACGACCTGAAGCGTGACTACGACACCTATTTCGGGCGAGGCAAGCAACTGCCCTTCGGGCAGGTTTACTCCACGCTCGGCCGGCTCGCGCGCGACGGCAAGGTCGTCGGCGGCGAGGCCGAACCGGGCGAAGGGCCGGACCGCAAGCGCTACTCGATCACCGACGCCGGCCGAGCGGAGGTCGACGCATGGCTGGCCGATCCGGTCGAACCCGAGCCACACCTGCAGACGATCCTGTTCGCGAAGGTGACGCTGGCCCTCATGCTCGGCAAGCCCGCCGCGGCTTACCTGGACAAGCAGCGTGCCGCGCACATCAGGCGGATGCAGGAACTCATCGAACTCAGGCGTAATGGCGGGCTGGTTGACATGCTGCTCGCCGACCACGCCCTGTTCCACCTGGAGGCGGACCTTCGATGGATCGACCTCACGTCAGCGCGTCTGGCGGAACTAGCCGCAGTGGTTAACCAAGGAGAGAGATGAACAGTCCTGTCGTGACGCGCCCGTTCCTGATCGAGGCGCGTGACGTCGCCAAGTCGTTCGGCCAGACTCCGGCACTGCGCGGCGCGAGCGTGGCCGTCAGCCCGGGCGAGATCCTGGCGATCATGGGCCCGAGCGGGTCCGGCAAGTCAACCCTCCTGCACTGCCTGGCCGGGATATTCACACCCGACCGCGGCGAGGTGTGGTTCGACGGACAGCGCCTCGACACGCTTGACGAAGCCGAACGCACCCGGCTGCGCCGGACCGCGTTCGGCTTCGTATTCCAGTTCGGCCAGCTTGTGCCCGAGCTCACCGCGGCGGACAACGTAGCGCTGCCGCTGCTGCTCAACCGGGTGCGGCGGCGCGCCGCCTACAAGACCGCCGAGGCCTGGCTGGACCGGCTCGGCATCCCGGACAAAGCCGCCAACCGGACAGGCGAGCTGTCCGGCGGCGAGGCGCAGCGGGTGGCGGTCGCCCGGGCACTCGCGATGGCCCCGCGGGTGATCTTCGCCGACGAGCCAACCGGGTCGCTGGACTCGCTGACCGGCGAGAAGGTCATGGACCTGCTGACCGGGCTGGCCCGCGAGGCGGGCACCACGGTGGTGCTCGTCACGCACGACGCCCGGGTCGCGGCGTACGCCGACCGCGTGGTGATGGTGCGCGACGGGATGGTATCGGTGGACCTCGGCGCGATCAGCGAGCAGGTCTCCGCGGCGAAGGCGGTCAAGTAATGCTCCGCCTTGGCCTGCAACTGACGCTGCGCAGCGGCCGGGAGGCGCTAGTGCGCCTGGTGATCACCGCCGCGGCGGTGGCGGTCGGCGTCGCGCTGCTGCTCGGCGTACTCGCCGAGTTCCACGCCTTCCAGGCCAACGCCAACCAGGCCTGCTGGTCATGCACCACGGGCGCGCCGGTGCCCTCGCCGCTGCCCTCGCACGGCGAGCTGTGGAACAACAGCGTGGACTTCTACCAGGGGCAGACGATCACCCGGCTGGACGTGGCGTCGCTGGGCGCGGACGCGCCGGTGCTGCCGGGCATCACGCACCTGCCAGGACCCGGGCAGTACTACGCCTCTCCGGCGCTGGCCACGCTGCTGCGTACGGTGCCCGCCGACCAGCTTGGCGACAGATTCCCTGGCCACATGGTCGGAACGATCGGCGACTCGGCGCTAAACGGGGCCAACGACCTGGTCATCTACATCGGGTATACGCCCGCCGCACTCAACGCGGTCCCGGGCATCCCCGCGTTCAACAAGGGGGGCCCAATCCCGGGCACCCAGTGGGTCACCTCGATCTCGACCGCGCCGGCGGCTGAGGTGTTCACCCCGTTCTTCCGGTACGCGTTCGGTGTCGGCGTGCTCGCGGTGCTGTTCCCCATGCTCGTGCTGATCAGCACCGCCACCCGGCTCGCCGCGGACCGGCGCGAGGAGCGGTTCGCCGCGCTCCGGCTGGTGGGCGGCACGCCTGCCGACATCCGGGTTTTCGCGTCTGTCGAATCAGTGGTCAGCGCGTTCTGCGGGGCGGTGCTGGGGATCGTGGTGTTCCTGCTGGTGCGGCCGGCGCTCGCCGGGGCAGCGCTGATCGGCACACAGTACTTCGAATCCCAGCTCACGCCCACCGTCTGGGGATACGTTGCGATGCTGGTGGGGGTGCCCGTGGTCTCGGCGATCGCGGCCCTGCTGTCGCTGCGCCGGGTGCAGATCTCGCCACTCGGCGTCAGTCGACGCGCCACGCCGAAGCCGCCGACCTTCTGGCGGCTGACCATACTGGTGCTGGGAGTCGGGCTGTACGTCTACGGGCTGTCGAAGACCACGCACGACTCCATCGGCGCGCAGGCCTACCCGGGCCTGCTGATCACAATGATCGGCCTTGTGATCGCCGGACCGTGGCTCACCTCGGTCACATCGCGGCTGTTCGGCCGCCTCTCCCGGGGATCGTCGGCACTGCTGGCGAGCCGGCGACTGGCCGACAATCCGAAGACGGCGTTCCGCTCGGTGACCGGACTCGTGCTCGCGGTCTTCCTCGGCACGATGGTGGGCGCGATCGTCCCGGCGGTCAACTCGACCGAAGCGAGCCCAGCCAACGCGGCGCTCAGCAACGTCCTGCTCGACCAGGTGGGACTGTCTCCGCAGGCCGGGGCGAAACTGCTCAGCGGCCTGAACGGGATCGCGGGCGCGACCACGTACCCGCTGTACTCGCTGCAGACCGGTGGCGGCGTCCAAATCGGCCCAGGTGGCGGGCCGGGCGACACAGCGGTCAGCTGCGCGGTGATGCGCGGCCTCGCGGTGCTCGGCCAGTGCGCACCCGGCCTGCATGCCGTGCAGACCAGCGACGGCGACCTGTTCGACGACAATCCGATGTACAACACCAAGCCGTTCGTCGACTCGGCCAACCCCGCCTATACAGGCAAGCTCTCCAGCCTGCCGCTCCAGACGGTGCTCGTACGGGTGAACAGCCCCGCCACGCTGGAGCGGGTCCGCACGTACCTGGCCGTGAACGCCCCGCCGCAGATCTCCGGCGGTCAGGGGTCCGCGCCTACCCCACCGCGGACGTTCGGCGAGACGCTTCAGATACGGCTCGCCCGCGCTGCCACGCTCGAGAAGATCGTGTACGCGGCCGTCGCGCTCACGCTGATCGTGGCGGGGTGCAGCCTCGCGGTCGCGGTCGGCGGCGGGCTTGTCGACCGCAAGCGCCCGTTCACCCTGCTCCGGGTGAGCGGCACCCCGGTCGGCGTGCTGTCGCGTGTCGTCCTGATGGAAGCGGCGGTGCCGCTGGTGACCGCCACAATAGTGGCCGCCGGCATCGCCTACGGGACATCGATCCTGGCGTTCGTCCGGCTCGCGCCGGCCGGGACAGCGATCCCGCAGCTCGGGTCGGACTACTACGCCCTGATGGGCATCGGCCTGGCTGTCGCGTTCGGTGTGATCACGGTGACGCTGCCACTGCTGCGCCGGATGACCACGCCCGGCAACGTTCGCTTCGAGTAGTCAGGCGACTGGGAGAACCCGAAGCCCGGGCCGCAGCGGCCCGGGCTTCGGGTTTAACCGGCTAGTGCTTCTCGGGGTTAGTACCAGCCGGTTGCTTCCTCGTGGGACCACGCGGCGCACGGCGATCCGTAGGTGGACTGGATGTACTCCAGCCCCCACCGGATCTGCGTGGCCGGGTTAGTCGCCCAGTCAGAACCAGCGCTCGCCATCTTGCTGCCGGGCAGCGCCTGCGGGATCCCGTACGCGCCGGAGCTTGGGTTCTCCGCCGACGGGTTCCAGCCGCTCTCGCGCTCCCACAACGGGTCCAGGCAGGAGAACTGCCCGCTCCAGCCGAACTGGGCGAGCATCGCCTCGGCGATCTGCTGCGGCGAGCCGGACGGCGCGCTGGTCTGCGGCGGGGGCTGCTGCTGGGCCGACTGCTGAGACGCCGCCTGCTGCTGAGCGGCCTGCTGGGCGGCGGCCTGCTGAGCCGCGGCGGCGCGGGCGGCCGCGGCGGCCTGCGCCAGCGCCGTCAGGTGCCGCTCGTGCGTGACATGCGCGGCGTGCGCGCGGGCTGCCAGCGCCTGCGCACGTACGGCCGCGGCCCGCGCCTGCGCCTCATACGTCGCGACGACGCGCGCTCCGATCGCGGTGGCCGAAGCGACGGTCGCGCCGGCCGAACGGCCGGCGTTAGCCTGGCTGGACGTAGCCGTGAGGCCCGCCGCCTGCTGCATGGCCGGAGGCGACGCGGCGGACGCGGACGGCCAGGTGGCCGCCGCCGCCGAGGCGGTGGCGACGCAGAGCGCGCCGCCGACGGCTAGAACGGCGAATTTGGTCGATCTGAAGTGCGGCAAATGCCGTGTCAAAAGAAAGCCTTCAGTCGGACGCGTGTCCACACCGTGTGGCACGCGCTGGTTTCCACCCCTGATCGCCAGGTTCCGCAGCCGCCGGGAAACATCGGCGGGCGGAGGCGTCGGGCAGGCGGACTCGGCGCGGGGTCAAGGCGCCCGGTCACCCACAGTGACCATCTCGCATGCCAGGGTGCTTGCGACAATCGACCATGCCAGACAAGACACCCCACAACGGTCTAAATAGCGTGTGACGTAGATCACGCTAACGTTGTCAGCATTACCGAAACATGCCCGATATGCCGCCTGACTTGCGAATTCGTCACGCACAGCTAAGCGATATGGCCAATGTCACATTCGGTCAAAAACCGCCCATCCAGCCGCATTGCGCTGCCAAATACAACGCACTGTGGCCGAAGCGGCACAGAACCACACCGGCAACAGCGGCACAATGCGTAACTATGCCATCACCAGGAGCATACCAAAAGGCGGGCAAGATACACCGGGAATAGCCGTATATCGCGACAATTGCAGTGCCGTAAGAAAGGCTTAATACCAGCCGTCGGCAAGCTCGTGATCCCATGCACCACATGGTGTCCCGTATACCTGGCTGATATACGTAAGGCCCCACGTAATCTGAGTGGTCGGGTCGGTCTCCCAGTCCGCGCCAGCGGACGCCATCTTGTCCCCGGGCAGGGCCTGCGGGATGCCGTACGCACCGCTGGCATTTTCAGCGTCGTAGATCCAGCCGCTCTCCCTGTTCCACAGGTCGAGCAGGCAGCCCCACTGCGTCTTCTGGCTGAAGCCGAACTTCGGCAGCATGTTGTACCCGATACTCTGCGCGGTCCCCGGGTCGGGCGCCGGCGCGCTGACAGTAGTGACGCCGCCAGTAGAGGTAGACGAGGAGTTCGCGGCCGCGGACGCCGACTCCGAGGCCATGACCTGCTGCGGGTTCACCGTGCGGGGCTTCGCGGCCACCGTGAGCGCCTGCGCGGCGGCGTTCATGACGATCAGGTTCTGCCGCTCCTGCTCGAGCAGGACGACCGAGCCGCTGTGCGGGACCGAGTTGATGGCCTGCGCGAGGCTGTTCGCGCCACTGCCGCTCGGACTCATGATCTTGGCGGCGAAGGCGACGACGGCGACAAGCACGACGGCGACGGCGAAAGCGGGCAGGACAATTCCGGTACGGCGGAACAAGCCCCGCTTGCGCCGGGAACTCCGCGATCCAGTCCTCGAACTACGCGGGCCAGTTGAGGAACTCCGCGGGCCAGTTGCCGAACTCCGCGACTGGTAAGTCGCGTCCGTCGACGCAGGCCTTCTGCCATCCAGCATCGCTGTCCGGTGTCGTGACAACGCAGTCCCTTCGGTCCGTGCCGCGCCCCATCTACCGCTGCCGATCAACAATGCCAGAAAGGGAGTTCACCTGCTCGCAACTTCGGGAAAGAAACGAGTTGGCGGGTTTACCTGCCATTCTGTGACGGTAATCACAGTCTTATAACACGGTGCGTGACAGGTGCCGGCGAACTGCGAGATGATCGGCGCTATGAGTGATGCCGAAGACCCGTTCGCGCGCGCCGAGGCCAGCGCGGCCACCCTGAAGAAGCTCACCGGCGTTCCGCGCTTCGACGCCGCGGTGGTGCTCGGATCCGGCTGGATGGCGGCGGCGGATGCGATCGGGGCAGCCGAGCAGGAGATCCCGCTCGCCGACATCGGCGGGTTTCCGCTACCGACCGTGGCCGGACACACCCCGGCCGTCCGGTACCTGGTAAAGGGCGACCTGCGCGTGCTGCTGTTCCTCGGCCGGGTGCACATGTACGAGGGAAATCCTCCGGCCACGGTCGTGCACGGCGTCCGCACCGCGATCGCCGCCGGCTGCCGCGCCGTCGTGCTGACCAACGCGGCCGGCGGTATCCGCGCCGAGTACACGGTCGGCCAGCCCGTCCTGATCAGCGACCACCTGAACCTCACGGGGCGCTCCCCGCTGACCGGACCGCCACCGCCTGCCGGCTACCCGTCCCGGTTCACCGACCTGACCGAGGCGTACTCGGCGCGACTGCGCGCGCTGGCCAGGGAGGAAGACCCGACCATGGCCGAGGGGGTCTACGCCGCGCTGCCCGGACCGCACTACGAGACGCCCGCCGAGATCCGCATGCTGCGCGGTCTCGGCGCCGACCTGGTCGGCATGTCGACCGCGCTCGAGACCATCGCGGCACGTCACCTCGGCGCGGAAGTGCTCGCCATCTCCCTGGTCACCAACCCGGCGGCGGGCCTGGCGGCCGCACCGCTAGACCATACCGAGGTGCTCGCCGCGGCCCGCGCGTCCGCCACACGCATCGGTGCCCTGCTGTCCGCCCTGCTCCCCCGCCTGTAAGCGCCCGCAACCCTAGATGCCCGTTTTTGCGTGTATTGCCGGGTTCAATGCGCCCTCTCCGGCGCCCCATATCATGATCGCGAAAATATTTGCACGCTATAGCGTTGTTTTGTTTACGCGATAAAAAGTGTTTTCGGGATCATGGTGTACCCGGCCCGTTTTGATGTGAATGGCTGAGCCACGGGTGATGGTTATGACGTCAGGTGTTCCAGAGGACGAGCGCAGCCGCCCGGCGCTGGCGGGGATGCCGAGTCGGCGAGTTTCGAGCCACGCGCGGGCCGCTCGGCGACGGCGGTCCGCGCCGAATCGCCGTATCGGGCGACGTTTCAGGCCTCTCGTGCGGGTAGCTGTGCACTCGTTGTCAACCGTGCGAGGTCAGCATGACTACTCCGGTACCACCCATGGGCGGGAACAACGTCCGTATCCGGCCAGACGGCGGCCAGTTCTGGGCGGGCACCGCGGCGACCGCCGTCGTGTCCGCGCTCGTCGCACTGGTCGGCATCCTCATCTGCCGATGGACGCTCGGCATCCCGATCCTCGCCCCGTCAAACGACGGCGCGTGGGGCAACGCGCACACCGGCGAGTACGTCCTCGCGGCCGTGTGCGTGGCGCTGGTCGCGGGAGCGCTCTTGTACCTGCTGATGCTGGGCACGCCGCAGCCGGGACTGTTCTTCGGCTGGATCATCGGGCTCGCCGCGCTGGCCGCGGTGGTGTACCCGTTCAGCACCAGCGCGCCGGTCCCGCAGAAGGCGGCGACCGCCGTGGTCGACCTGGCGCTCGGCATCGCGATCGGCACGCTGCTCACGGCCCTCGCCGCCCGGGCGGTGCGCCGTGAGGTCCCGCCGTCCGCCAGGCAGCCCTACGATCGCGAGCAGTACGACCACCCGCCGACGCAACCGATTGACTACAGGACGTAGCCGAAACGGCAAGTCCGCAATCGATATACGGAACGGGCGGTGGCGCCTCTGCCACCGCCCGTTCGCCCCGTTAGCACCCGCTATGGCCCCGTATCCAGGGCGAATGGTGGCGGCTCCGCGGTGACTGGTGATCGGGACAGGCGATGATAGGCATGTGGAGCTTCGTCACCTAGAGTATTTCGTGGCCGTCGCGGAAGAGCTTTCGTTCACCCGCGCGTCGCGGCGGCTGCATGTGGTGCAGTCCGGTGTGTCTAGCGCGATCCAGGGGCTGGAACGAGAACTCGGGGCCACCTTGTTCGACCGGGACCGGCACAAGGTGAACCTCACCGAAGCGGGGCTGGCGCTGCTGCCCGAGGCACGCGCCACGCTCGCGGCCGCGCGGGCGGCGGTGGAGGCGGTCGCCGAGGCGACGACGGGACTGCGCGGGACGCTGACCATCGGCACGTTGCTCACCACTGGGTCGATCGACGTGCCCGCGCTGCTCGGGCGGTTCCACGAACTGCACCCAGCCGTCCTAGTCCGGCTGCGGGCATCCCCAGGCGGTTCGGCGGAGCTAGCGCGCGAAGTGATCGGGGGTGCGCTCGACCTGGCGCTGGTGTCACTGCCCGGCAGGACGCCGGCCGGCCTCACGTTGCGGCCGCTGGCGCACGAGCCGCTCGTGCTGGTCTGCGCCCCGGACCACCCGCTCGCGGCCGCCGGGGAAGCCACTCTCGAATCCCTCGCGGATGAGACGTTCGTCGACGTCCCGGTGGGCTGGGGCAGCAGGGCCATCGTCGACCGTGCGTTCGCCGCGGCGGGCCTGGAACGGCAGGTGTCATTCGAGGTCTCTGAGTTCGGCACCGCCGCCGGACTGGTGCGAAACGGGCTCGCTGTCTCCTTCGTGCCCATGTCGGCGGCCCCCACCATGGAGGGCGTCGTCCCGGTACGGGTCGCCGATACGCTGCTGGACTGGCAGATCCTCGTCGCCACGTCCGCGACCAGGCGGCCGTCCGCCGCCGCGCGCGCCTTCCTCGCCGACCTGATCGCGAGCACCGGACCGGCGAGTCACGAGCTATCCGTTATCCGCGAGGCGGACGCGGGCGCCGCGGACGGTGAAGGCGAGTAGGCCCATCGCGAACACCGCGACCGCGCAGATCCAGGCGCCGCGGTCCTCGGGCGGGCGGACCGGCCATGTCCACGGGTTGCGCCAGAACTCGAGCAGCGCGTATTCGGCGAAGGCCGTATAGGCCATCGGGAGGATCCAGGCGAGCAGGCCTCCGGTCACCAGCGAGCACAGCAGGCCGATGCCGGTGATGCCGATGACGTTCCTGGCCAGTTGCAGAACGCCGCCGTTCAGGCTCGCCCCGGTGACGGCGAGTTGGAGCGCCCCGATCGCCAGGCCGGTCAGCGCGAGCGCGGCGCCAAGGCGCAGGTACGGCAGCCAGCGGCCGGTGGCCCGCTCCGGTTCGCCGAACGGGCTGTGGGTCGTCACCGCGACCGCCACGGCCGCGCCCGCCTCGATGATCATCGGGACCTGCTGCGCGAGCGGGCCGCTGTTGAACGTCCAGTTCCAGCGCACCGCGGCCCGCAGCACGGCGCCGCAGACGACCAGCGCGAGCACCGCGGCAGGGACGCGGCGGCTGCGCAGGTGCAGCCAGACCAGCCGCAAGCCGGCCGCGACACGCCAGGGTGAGCGCCCCGGCGGCGCGGGCGCAGCCGGCGCGTTCCGTACCTCGGCGGTGGTCATGGCAGCTGGGCCAGGGTGATGTGGCCGGCGCGGAGCGCCGGCAGGTTCGCGGCGAGCCAGGCGTGGCGTGCGGCCGGCGACAGCGCGGCGAACCGCTGCGCGGCGGCGGCGATCTTCGTCGCGGACGGCCCTGTCGGCTGCCCATTCGGTCCAGTCGCCTGCCCGAACTGCGGAGCTGGCGACCCGATTGCAGTCAGCAGGGCGGACACGACCGCCTGCTGCGCCGGGTTGGTCGGGTCGCCGGCGAAGAGGGCTCGCGACTGCCCGGTGACGAAGGCGTCAAGGAGTCCCTGCTGGAAACCGTTATTCCAGACCGCCCCCGTGGCATCGGCCGGGCTTCCGGCGAACGTGCCGATCAGGTTGCCCACATTGTCTGAGGTGAACGTGAACATCGGGGGGTTTCCCGTGATCGGGCTCGCCGGGGACTGACCGAACACGTTACCCGAGGCCACTTCCTGTGCCCCGACTGGGGCGCCGGGCAGTCCGGCGATCTCGGCGGCCACCGGGTCGAGCGCGGACGCCACATGGCTGAGGTAACCGCCGAACGCCGGGTGGACGCACACCTTGAACGCCGTCCCTGTGCAGTCAGGGGTGTAGGCGACCGGCGCGTCGCTCGCCGCGTCGTGCAGGGCCGGGATGTCCCACCCGGCGACGCCCCGCTGCGCCGTCCCGGTCAGCGCGAACGCCGTCCAGGCCGCCGCGACACCGGCGGCGAGCAGCGCCACCCCGGTCACGCACAGCCGCCGCCCGGCGTGGCCGACGGCGGAGATCCAGTCCCGGTGTGACAGGTCGAGGACAGGCGCGAGCGTGAGCAGGCCAATCATGGCGACCGTCAGGCCGCCCATGAACATGAGCTGCGCAATCGCCACGTCCGGCAGCATGTGGTAGAAGATCCCGTAGTCATTAGCCGGGGCACTGGTGGCCGGCGACAGCAAGCCGTAAGTGTCCGAACGCGTCTCGCCGAGCGCCGCGTGGAAGCCGATCATGCTGAGCACCAGGACGCCGACCGCGACAAGAGGAGCGGTGAACCGGCCGGGGAAGAGCACGCCCGCGGTGAACCCGATCACGCAGGCCGTGACCACCCCGGCCACGCCGACGGCGACCGGCCACAGCGGCGGGCCGCCCCAGGTCGCCTGCAAGGCGGTCTGCACGTAGATCACGGCGACGCCGGCCAGGAAGGCCAGCACCAGCCAGAACAGGGTGGCCGTCAGCGCGGTCGCCTGCCTGGCCCACGCCGGGCGGGCGGTGGTCGCGACCAGGTCACCGGTTTTCCTGCGGCCCTCACGGGAGCCCACCCAGGCGCCGAGGCCGGCCGCGAACGCGCTGAAGTCGAACAGCATGTGGTTGGTGACCTCAG
>Ga0187807_1000331_pt1 | contig 14717 bp, 10 predicted proteins | sample NC_wetland_sal_i_4_FD_132432 | JGI IMG/M metagenome (GOLD analysis project Ga0187807, IMG submission 132432) | Wetland sediment microbial communities from Neuse River Estuary, North Carolina, USA - ASW_2 | ecosystem: Environmental > Aquatic > Freshwater > Wetlands > Sediment | place: USA: North...
CGCAGCGACTTCCGGGTGCCCCGCTACGCGACCGTCGACCTGGCGGGGCAGACCGTCACCGAGGCCATCGCGCGCGGCAAGCACCTGCTGATCCGCACCGGCAACGGCCTGACCGTGCACACCCACCTGAAGATGGACGGTTCCTGGCGGATCGGCCCGGCCGGGGCCAGGCTCGCGCAGGCGCACACGATCAGGCTGGTCCTCGCCAACGCCGACTGGCAGGCCGTCGGCCACCAGCTCGGCATCACCGAGGTGCTGCCCACCAGCGCGGAGGATCAGGTGACCGGCCACCTCGGCCCGGACCTGCTTGGCACCGACTGGGACACGGCGGAGGCCGTCCGCAGGCTGACGAAGGATCCCGGCCGCCCGATCGGCGAGGCGCTGCTCGATCAGCGCAACCTGGCGGGCATCGGGAACCTGTACAAGTCCGAGGTGCTGTTCCTGCGCGGGGTCAGCCCGTGGAGAGCGGTCGCGGACGTCCGGGACCCCGAACGCATGGTGGAACTCGCCCGCCGCCTGCTCGACGCGAACAAGGCGCGGATCGGGCAGGTGACCACGGGCGACGCCAGGCCCGGGCGCCAGACGTGGGTGTACGGCAGGGCCGGCGCGCCCTGCCGCCGGTGCGGAACACCGGTCCGCAGCCGCGCCGACGGCGCCGACCGGATCACCTTCTGGTGCCCGGCCTGCCAGCCGGAGGGACCGTCGCCCCGGCGCGAAACCCGGTAGCCTCACGGTCATGCGCGACGAGACGATCGCAAGTTTCCTCACCCGGCTTGCCGCACGCAGCGCCGCGCCCGGTGGTGGTGCCACCGCCGCGCTGCACGCCGCGCAGGCCGCCGCGCTGCTGGCGATGGTCGCCAGGTACAGCGACGGCCCGCGGCACGACGGTGAGGTGGTCGGCCGGGTCAGAGCCGCGGCGGACGGCCTGGCGGACGAGGCGCTCGATCTCGCGGAGGCCGACGAGGCCGCGTTCGAGAAGGTCGCGATCGCCTATCGGCTCCCCAGGGACACCCCGGAGCAGCGGGCCGCGAGGTCCGAGGCCATCGCCGAGGCGCTGGCCGGCGCCGCCCGCCCGCCCGCCGATTTGATGGCCGCCGCGGTGCGGCTCGCCGGCCTCGCCGAAGACCTGCTGTCGGCCGCGAACCGGAACGTGATCTCGGACATCGCGGCGGCCGCCGCAGCGATCAGCGCCGCCGCGGTCACCGCGCGGGTGAACATCGAGGCGAACCTCGGCGGCATCAAGGACCAGGCGCTCGCCGCCGAACTGACGCAGATCGCCGGACTCGCCGACAGCGTGACCGACCGGGCGGACCGCCTGGTCGCCGCGGTGCGCGAGGAGATATCCCGATGACACACGCGAGGGAGCTGCGCGGCGGCGAACTGGCCGCGCGAATCCGCGCCGCGACCGCCGCGCAGGCCGCTGAGCTCGCCGACGCCGGCCGCCCGCCGCGGCTCGCCGTGGTCACCGCGACCAACGACGAGGCGAGCGCGTGGTACGTGCGCTCGATCGAGAACGCCGCCGCGAAGGTAGGCATCGCCTGTGACGTGCTGCGCACCTCAACGGCCAACGGCATCACCGCGACGCTGGCCCAGCTCGCCGACGACCCCGAAGTGCACGGGGTGATCCTGCAGACCCCGTTGCCCGACGGCGCCGGGCTGGCCGCCCTGGCGACGGCCATCCCGCCAGAGAAGGACGTGGACGGGGCCAGCCCGGTCTCCCTCGGCCGCCTGGTGGCCGGGCTGCCGGCGTTCGCGCCCGCCACGGCGGCGGCGGCGCTCGCCCTGCTCGACCACTACCAGGTGGAACTGCTCGGCAGGCACGCGGTCGTGGTGGGGCGGTCGGTGGTCGTCGGCAAGCCCGTCGCGCACCTGCTGCTCGACCGGCACGCCACCGTCACCGTCTGCCACTCCCGCACCGCGGACCTGCCCGGCATCACCCGGCAGGCCGATGTCCTCGTGGTGGCGGCCGGCCGGGCCGGCCTGATCGGCCCGGCGCACGTCTCCCCCGGCACGACGGTCATCGACGTCGGCACGAACGCCACCGCGGACGGCGGCCTGGCCGGCGACGTGGATCCCGCCGTCGCCGAGGTGGCCGCCGCCCTCACCCCGGTACCCGGCGGCGTCGGCCCGGTCACCACCGCGCTGCTGCTGCGCCACGTGGCGGAGGCCGCGGCGGTCACCGGCTGAGGTCCGCCCGCTCCCGCCCTGATCGCGAAAATTCTTTGCACCAATAGCTGCCATTTCTTTACCTGAAAAGAAATGTCTTCCCGATAATGGAAGAATGCCTGGAGCCGGTACACACACCACCATCATTCAGCGGCTCGCGCAGCTCGCGAAAGATAACAACGACCCCGCTGTTCAGAATTTCCTCACTGACCCCAATTTGAACGGGGACTGGGGACACTACTCGACCCCGGACGCTCTCCAGTCGCGGTACGCCGTCCTCGGCGCGATGGGCCCGGACATCTTCTATCTCATGCTCGACTACGGCGCGGCTGAGCAGCAGTTCGAGGACGTGGTCCTGAAGATCGCCGGGACGTTCCGCTGCGTGGGCGAACTCTCCTCCCAGATCAACAACCTGGTGGACAGCACCCTCGACACGCTCACCCTCGGGGTCTGGCAGGACATCCAGGACGTCTTCGCCAATCTCAAGGGCATCCTGGTCGACGGGATACTCGACCTGCTTATCGACAAGCACGACTTCTGGTATTTCTTCCTCCCGCTGCGCCAGGTGGACGACTATCAGCAGAACTGGTACTGGGCCGACTTCCTGCACTACGTCAAGACCGGCTGCTTCACGCAGAAGCTACTGGACAACGCCGCGGCCCAGCAGGCCGCGGACCCGGACTCCGCGGCGTCCAGGTGCCTGTCCGCCTACGCCCTCGGCTACCTGACGCACTACATCGCGGACACCGTCGGGCACGCCTACGTGAACCGGATCGTCGAATCGCCGTGGCGCAACATGTGGCAGCGGCACCACCTGGTCGAGAACTTCATCGACGCGCACGTGTGGGCCCGCTGGCACTGCGCGGGAGGGCAGTCAGACGACCCGGCCGACGAGCAGAACCTGGATACGGTCATGTCGCAGCCCGGCGATCCGCTCCGGGAGGGGGCGGGCCGCCTGAACTACGCGCGGCTGAACGACCTGTGCAACATCGGATCGGCCGGCCTGGACCCGATCATCGACAACGCGATCACTAGCATCTGCGCCCAGATCCAGCAGGGCCTGTTCGACATCGGGGTGTCCAGCAGGCCCTCGCTGCCGGCGCCCGACGACCCGGTCTTCACCACCTGGACGCAGTTCATCGCCGACGCGATGTGGCAGGTCTACCCGCCGGGCCAGAGTCACCCCAGCCGGATGGGCCGCTACCCCACGCCTGACGACATCGCCGGCGCGTACGGCGCCTACCGACTGGTGCTCTCGCTGGCCACCGAGGACGACGTGGACCAGCCGATGCCACCCGACATCGCCGGCGACCTGGCCGGCATCCTGGGGCAGATGTGGCAGGACATCACCAAGGCCGTGTCCAGCGTCCCGCCGCCGCCCATGCCGGCTCCCGGCCAGAACATCAGCCTGGAATCTCTCTGGGACGCGATCAAGGCCGGGCTCGCGTGGCTCGGCCAGGTCGCCGAGGCGGCCCTGGAGGTCCTCGGCGACCTGATCGCCGGCCTGATCGCGGCCGGCACAGTGGCCGGGGCGGACACGATCAAGGCCGGGCTCTACCTGATCAACTCGATCCTGTACTCGATCTACTACTCGCTGCGGATGACGCTCGTCATGTCCGCCTACTCCTCGCCGTTCACCGAGGACCTGACCTCCACCTGGGGACCACTGGACCTGACGACGCTGTGGAACGCGGGCAGCCAGCAGCGCAACCCGTGGTACCCGATCGAGCCGGTGGTGTCGCAGCGGGACTTCGCCGCGGACCAGCAGCACACGTTCTCCCCCTACCGGCCGTACTTCGCGCCGTCCGGCATGGCGCCCGTCAACGTGGAGTCCCCGCCGACCATCTTCCCTAGGCAGGTGCTCGCCTGGTCGTCGCCCGACGACATGCTGGACTCCCCCTTCGCGGGCACCCACGACATGTTCACGCCGACCGGCCCCGCCCCCAAGACGACCGCCCCGCTGCCGAACCCGGACGGGACGACGCTGACCCGGCTGGAGGCGTTCGACGGCAGCGAGCGGTACTTCGGCAGCATCATGGCCAACTGCGAGCTCGCGCTGCAGTTCGCCGTGCCGTACCTGACAGGCACCGCGTACCCGCAGGGCCTCGTGCTGCCGGACTACAACCTCGACAGCGACCGCGGCTACGCCTGGCCTTGCTGGGACGTCAACTGGACGTACCAGAACCCGACGGCGCCGTTCCCGTGGAACGGCTGCGACCCCTACCCGTCGGACACGCTGGCGCGGGTGGCGTCCACGGCCGTCCCGCCGCCGATCGACTGGGGCGCCATGCCGCCTGACCCAACGCAGAACCCGCCGGGACTGCGCAAGGGCCTGACTGTCAACGACCCGTGGGGCCGGCCCCGCTCCGGCACCGCGTGGGTCAACGCCACCGCGCTTAGCACCCCCGGCGCCTGCCAGTACGCGAGCTTCCCGTTCCCCGCGATCGTGGTCAACCCCAACCGCGAGGACCTGGCGAACCTGGACCTGTGCGCCGGCCCGGCTGGCGGCGCGCTGCTCGGGCCCGACTACCTGTTCGCGCCGCCCGGCTTCGTGAACAGCGACACCAGCGACCCGAACGCGCCGGACCTGGTGAACATCTACCTGCACTTCCCCTACACCGGGCCGACCACCGCCGAGAACGACGGGCGGCTTTCCGACTTCCTGCGGGCGCTAGCCCAGACCGCCGATCCGCGGCTCATGCTGGCCAACGCGGTCAGCCTGTGGCTGGGCGGCGAATCGGCGCCGATCCCGTGGGGTGACGGCACGATCACCAGCCCGCCGCAGCCACCGGGCGACACCGCCCTGGCGACCGCGGTCGCAGAACTCACGGTCACCGGCCGCGACGCGTTCACGGCGTTCGCGGCGTGGACACCTCAGGACGCGGACCTCGTGGCGGAGTACGACAGCGTGTTCCCGGACTCCAGCTTCACGCCGGCCCAGATCGCAGATGCCGCGGGCCATGTCCTCGACGCGGCCTACACCGCGCTGTGGGCCATTCGCTCCAACGAGCCAAGCTGGCGCAACAAGCGCGTGGCCATGCCGTGGATCGCGGTGTCCGGTTTCGACGACACCCCGCACCGGCCCGTCAACGTGCCCACCTCGCCGTACCCGCAGTATGACGTCACGTTCGACGTGCCGGCCGCGACCGGGACGATGCAGGTCACGACCCGGTACATGGTCGCGTCGGCCGGCGCGTGGGCCGGACCGTGGCAGGGCGGCACGACGTCCTTCACGAACCCGGATCCGGCACTGCTAGGCGCTCCCGCTACGACGCTGCCCGCCGGCCCGGCACCGCGGACCATCCCGGCTGACACACCCTCCATACCGGCCGGCAACAAGATCATCATCTACATTCACGGCGGCGGATCCCGGGCCGAGGAAGCCGTCGACATGGCTAACTGGTTCATCGTCGAGGGCAACGCGGCGGGCGAGGACTACACGGTCATCTCCTTCGACCTGCCGAACAGCGCCTACGGCTCGCGGTTCGACGTCACCGCCGCCACCGGCACGCCGTACGACTACAGCCAGGGCAGCGTGCTGGCCTTCGAGCTGCAGTACATCATGGCCGTCATCGAGAAGCTGGAAGCGACGCTCGGGATCGCCCCTGGGCAGATCGCGGCCGTCATGGGGGGCAGTCTCGGCGGCAACACCTCGCTGCTGCTGACCGGCTTCTACGACCCCGTTGCCCGGCCCTACCTGCGCACGATCGTGTCCTGGTCGGTGACGGCGACGGCGCCGTCCACCTACCTCGGCATCATCTCGGCGGGCGCCGTCGCCGCCTACCTCGAGGGCATTGCGGCTGAGGTGACCGAGCCGGAACCCTACGACGACCACGCGATCGAGGCGCAGTACATCCAGGACATGTACGCCAAGCCGCTGTCGGGCAACCCGCTGCTGCCGATCCCGCCGCAGCCGGTCATGTGGTACCGCGGCGGCTACGCGCCAAACGGCGCCTTGAACTGGGAACCCTGCAAGGACCAGTCGATCGCCGAGTCGCGTTTCGACCGGTACGAGGTCTACTCCCCCTTCGAGCGGCGCTGGATCACGGCCGTCGACCTGGAACAGATCTCGTTCAGCTTCCAGGACAACCCGCCGGCGCCGAAGCCGGGTTCCAGCCTGATGCTCGTCGCCGGGGACAACGACAACTACTTCCCGAACGCGATCTACAACAGCACCATCGAGGTGGCCCGCGCCATCCGTCTGTCAGCGACTGGCAAAGCGGAGTTCTGGCTGGACACCGGGCACAGCATTCATAACGAACGGCCGCACCTGTTCGCGAAGGAGATCCTCTACTTCCTGGCCAACCCGGGCGCGGGCGATTCCCCCAACGGCACGGTGGTCTCGACCCCGCCGCAGGCCGTCTACTCGATGGTGGACCGGTGAGCGGCCACGGCGACCGCCGCAAGGTCGTCATCACGATCGAGGTTGGCTGCTGCGACCCGTGCGCCGGCCAGAACGGCGGCGGGGAGACCGGCGGCCCGCCGCAGCCGGTGCCCACCCCCTTCCTGGTGATTCCCTGCGTGCCCGGTGACACCGGCTCGCGGCCGATTCCGGTGACGCTGGCCCTGACCAGCCAGGCCATCCAGGCGACGATCGCCAACCCGACGAGCCCGAACGGCTGGACCGATTTCCAGGTCCAGCTGTCGTGCGTGGTGGCCAACCTGGGCGCCGTCGCCAGCCCGGCGGCGATGATCGAGTTCTACACCGGCGCCGCGATCGGGATCTGGAACCCCGGCCACGACACCCTCACCCCGGCCCAGGTGCAGGCCGGTGTCCAGCTGGTCGGCCGGGCCAGCTTCACCGCACCGCCGGGATCCGCCACGACCGTGAACTGCCCCGCGTACTGGGTGCCCGGCAGCGCGCAGAACGCTCAGCAGGGGGTGCTCGTGCAGGTCCGCGACCTGTTCACCGACCCGTGGACGGCGCCGTTCGACGCGGTCAACGACCGGCACGTCGCGCGCAATGACGAGATCATGGACCCGCTCATCTTCTGACGTGGGGCGGCGCCTACGGGCCGATCTGCAGCGGCCCGCCGTTAGTGGTGACGGTGATCGAACGGGGTGCCGTGGGGTCGGTGGCGACGCCGACGAGCTCCGGGCCGCCGGCGGTGTCGGCGTTCAGCGCGTACGGGCCGCCGGGGACGGCGAGCAGAGCGTTCCCGCCTTCGGTGCTGACCGTCACGGCCCGCGGCGCGGCGGCGAACACGAGCCGCGCGTTGCCGCCGCCGGTGTCGACCGACACCATCTCAGGCGCCGTGGTGAACGCCATGTCCACGTTGCCGTTCTCGGTGCTAACCGTGGCCGTCACGGCGGCCACGTTGCGTGCCAGCAGATCCGCGCCCCCGGTGTCGGCGTCCAGCGGCCCGGACAGGCCGTCCAGGGTCAGCGGGCCGCCCTCGGTGTTCACGGTCAGCGGTCCCCGGACGTCCGTGGCACCCACCGCCGCGCCGCCGGAGTCCAGGTTCGCCGCGCCGACCCCGGAGACGATCACCGGATCGCCTTCGCTGCTGACGGTCAGCTGGCCGCTGATGCCCGTGGCGTGCACCAGCCCGCCGCCGGAGTCCAGGTTCGCCGCGGCGACCCCGGAGACGCTGATCGGGCCGCCGTCGCTTTCCGCGGTCACGGCGACGTCGCTCGGCACGGTCACGGTGAAGCCCACGGTGCAGTCCGATTGGCTGCAGTCCGGGGCGTCCAGGGTGAGGTGACCGTGGCGGACCGACGCGGTCACGGCGGGCGGCCCGGCGTCCTGCGGGCTGAACGTGACCGCCTCGGTGACCGTAGTGCTGCGTACTGGCCCGCCGGTGATGTACACCAGCGCGCCGTAGCTTTCCACGCTCAGGCTGGTGACCGGCTGCGCGAAGGTGATCGTACGGGTCGGCATGGCGCTCACCGTCTGCGGCCCGCCGCTTGGCTCCCCGGCGTTGACGATGAGAGCTCCGAGGGGGATCCCGAGCGCCGCGACGGTGGCGACTCCAGTCACCCGCCAGATCCAGCGGCCGCGCGCGGTTACCGTACGCATGGCAGGTCCACGGTGAGCAGGGTCGGGCCGCCGGGCGGGCTGGAGATCTCGAACGATCCGTCCACTGCGGAGGCGCGCCGCGCCAGCCCGGTGAGCCCGGTGCCGCGAGCCGGGTCGGCGCCGCCCACTCCGTCGTCGCTGATGATGATGTGCAGCCTGTCACCGGCGCGTTGCACGAACACCTCCGCCTGGCTAGCCTCGGCGTGCTTGGCGATGTTCGCCAGGCCCTCGGATACTACGAAGTACGCGACCGCTTCGATCACCGGCGGCGGACGGCGCGGCAGGTCCACCGTCAGCCGCACCGGGATCGGCATCCGTGCCGCCACCCCAGATAGCGCGGCGTCCAGGCCGCGGTCCTCGAGCACCGCCGGGTGCAGGCCGCGGATCAGGTCCCGCAGTTCCGCCAGCGCGGCCTTGGCCTCTTCGTGCGCCTCGGCGATGGCCTGCCGCGCCTCCGCGGTCGTCGCGGCCTGGGCCCGGGCCATGCCCAGGTTCATGGCCAGCGAGACCAGCCGCTGCTGCGTGCCGTCGTGCAGGTCCCGCTCCAGGCGGCGCCGCTCGGCGTCGGCCGCGTCGACGGCCCCGGCCCGGGTCTGGGTCAGGTGCTCTACCCGGTGCTCGAGCTCCTCGGCCCGGCTCGGCCCGAGCAGCGCCCGCGCGGCGCCGACGTCGAGCGCTTGCACCCAGGAGGTGACCCACGGCGCCGCGAACAGCAGCGCGATCCCGCAGGGGGTCAGGAGCACGTTCAAGTGCCCGCCGTGCGAGCCGCGATACAGCAGGCTGTCGGCCTGCAGCCGGGACGAGTAGGCGTACACCAGCGCGAACACCAGGCCTGCCACCCACATGGCGACCGCGGCGGCCGCGGCCGCGGCGAGCAGCGGGGCGGCGATCAGGTGGTAGCCGAGCTGGCGCCAGGTCGCCGGCGTGCGGGCGGCCGTCGCGATGCCGGCGATGCTCAGCCGGTTCGGTATCCGCGGCTGCGGCGCTATCTCGACGCCCACGGTGGCGCGCAGCCGGTGCCGCTCGATCGCGGTGAGCAGCGGCACGGCGAGGAATACGACCGCGAGGAAGAGGAGCCCAGTGAACCTGGGTTTCCACGCGAAGCCTGCGACCACCAGCAGCGGCGCGGCGATCTGCGCCGGGATCCCGGCGGCCAGGTAAAAGAGCGCGCCCCAGGCACGCGGCGACCAGGGCACACGGCGGTGCCGCAGGGCACGTGCGTCACTAGGCGATACCAGGGCGGTCATGAGGTACACGGTATGCGCCGCCGCGAGGGCCTGCCATCCAGCGGGGTTCACGGTCCGGGGTGGAGCTGGCTGCACCCCGGATTCTGCATCACGCGCCACTGTGAGTGATCATGGGGCGGTGCCATCCTTGCGCCCATGATGAGACAGCACAGTGTGGCCGGCGCGGCCGACGACGTGATCCGGCTGAGCGGCGTGACGAAGACGTACCAGGCCGGCGGCCCGCCGGCGCTTGACGATGTCAGCATGGGCGTGGCGGCCGGGGAAGTGGTGGCCATCATGGGCCCGTCGGGCAGCGGGAAGTCGACGCTGCTCAACCTGGTCGCCGGTCTTGACCGGCCCAGCACGGGCACGGTCACCGTGGCCGGGCGGCGGATCGACGCCCTCGGCGAGGGGGCGCTGGCCAGGTTCCGCGCCCGGCACGTCGGGATCATCTTCCAGTTCTTCAACTTGCTCGACGACCTCACCGTGGAAGACAACGTGCTGCTGCCCGCCCAGCTCGCCGGGGCGTCCCGCCGCCAGGCGCGGGCGCGGGCCGGGGAGCTGCTCGAGCGGATGGACATCGCGCAGCACCGCGACGCCTACCCGGCACGGCTGTCCGGCGGGCAGCGGCAGCGGGTCGCGATCGCGCGTGCACTGGTGAACTCGCCGGAACTGCTGCTCGCCGACGAGCCGACCGGCGCGCTCGACAGCACCGCCGGCCAGGAGATCGGCCGGCTGCTCCGCGAGCTCAACGCGGGCGGGCAGACGCTGGTGCTCGTCACGCACGACCCGGCGCTCGCCCAGCGGTACGCCGCCCGCACGGTGCGGCTTGTCGACGGTCAGGTCGCGGCCGCGAACGCGGGGGTGCCGGCATGAGCAGGCTGGGCTTGCCCAGACTGGGCCCGGTCAGGACCGCCTCCGGCGGGCTGCTGCGGCACAAGGTGCAGGCGGTCGTGATCGGCATGGTGCTGCTCGTGTCCACCGCGTCGGCCACGCTCGGCCTGACATTGCTGGCCATCACCAACGGGCCGTTCCAGCACGCGTTCGCCGCCCAGCACGGCGCGGACCTGACCATCACCGTGAACGCGGCACGCGCCACCCCGGCGCAGCTGTCCGCCACCCGCACCGTGCCCGGGGTCACCGGGGCGGACGGGCCGTTCGCCGAGGCCACGGTGCAGACCTTGTACCAGGGCCAGCCGTGGGGGCAAGTCACCCTGGCCGGGCGTCCCTCGCCCGGCGGGCCGGTCGACGACCTGGTGCTGACCGCCGGCCACTGGCCGGACGGCCCCGGGCAGGTGGTGCTCGAAGGCAGTCCCGCCCCGTCAGCGGACGACGGCCCGGTCACCGGCAGCGTCCTGCCCGTCACCGGCGTGCCGGGAAAGCCGGCGCTCACCGTGGTCGGCTTCGCCAACTCGATCACCAACACCGCTGACGGCTGGGTCACCCCCGGCGAGATCGCCGCGCTGCGCACGCCGGGCACGCCGGCAAGCGATCAGATGCTGTACTCCTTCACCGCGGCAGGCAGTTACGCCCAGGCCCGCGCCGACGCGGCCACGATCAGCCGGGCGCTGCCCGCGGGGGCGGTCGCGGACGCGACCCCCTGGCTCACCACGCAGGCCAACGCGGAAGGCAACGGGGCGATCATGGAGCCCTTCGTGGTCGCGTTCGCGCTGATCGGCCTCGTGATGGCGGTGCTCATCGTGGGCAACGTGGTCAGCGGCGCGGTGGTCGCCGGGTACCAGAGGATCGGCGTGCTGAAGAGCATCGGCCTGACCCCGGCCCAGGTGGTCGCGGTGTACCTGAGCCGGATCGGCCTGCCGGCCGTGGCCGGCTGCCTCATCGGGGTCGTGGCGGGCAACGTGCTCGCGGTTCCCGTGCTGCACAACTCGGCCGGCGCCTACGGCGTCGGCAGCCAGCAGGTCCCCTGGTGGGCGTCGGTCGTCGCGCCGGCCGGGATGCTCGCGCTGACCGTGCTCGCCGCGCTCGGGCCGGCGCTGCGCGCCGGCCGGCTGCCAGCCGCCCAGGCGATCGCGGCGGGGCGCGCCCCGCGGACGGGCCGCGGATACGCCGCGCACCGGCTCGCCGCCCGGCTGCGGCTGCCGCGACCGGCCGGCCTGGGCCTGGCGGCACCGTTCGCCCGCCCCGCGCGCACCACGGTGAGCCTCGCGGCGATCGCGTTCGGCGCCACCGCGGTGATCTTCGCGTTCGGGCTGAGCTCCTCGCTGAACAGGGCGGACTCGAGCCAGAACCTGCTCGCCACGGTCCCGGTGCAGATCCAGGAGTCCGGCCCGGGCAACGGTCCGGGGCAGGTGCCCAGCGCCGCGCAGAACGAGGCCGTCACGGCCGTGCTGCGCGCCCAGCGGGGCACGCTGCACGAGGTCGAAATGTTCGGCGGCCAGGTCACGGTGCCCGGCATCGGGCACAACGTCAACGCGCAGGTGTTCGGCGGCGACGCCGCGTGGACCGGTTACGGCATCATCGCCGGGCGCTGGTACGACGCGCCAGGCGAAGTGGACGTCAACACGGCGTTCCTCGAGCAGAGCGGCCTTGCCGTCGGCGATACCGCGACCGTGAACACCGGGACCGCGCAGGTCACGGTGCGCATCGTCGGCGAGGTGTTCCAGCCGTCGCGCCAGCCGCGTATCTACGGGAGCGCGCAGACCCTGCCGGGGGTCGCCACCGCCGCGAACCTTTGGCAGTGGGACGTGGGGCTTCGCCAGGGCACCAGCGCCACCGCCTACGTCCACGCGGTCAACAACGTGCTCACCGCCAAGCAGAGCCCGTGGGGCGCGACCCCGGCGCGCAGCGGCAAGTTCTACCCGATAGCGATCACGCTGATCAGCCTGCTCGCGCTGATGGTCGCGGTCGCGGCCGGCCTGGGGGTGCTCAACACGGTCCTGATGACGACGAGAGACCGGGTGCACGACCTGGGCATCTTCAAGGCGCTCGGGATGCGGCCAGGCCAGATGCTCACGATGGTGACGTGCTGGATCATCGGCCCCGCGGTCGTGGCGGCGGTGATCGCGGCGCCCGCCGCGGTCGCGCTGAACACCGCCACCCTGAACGCCATGGCCGGCACCGCGCACACCGGGGTGCCGGCCAGCTTCACCCAGGTGTTCCCGCCGGCCCGGCTGGCGCTGCTGTCCCTGGCCGCGCTGGTCATCGCGGTCGCCGGGGCGATGCTGCCGGCCGGCTGGGCCGCCCGCGCCCGCCCCGCCACCGCGCTGCGCGCCGAATGAGGCAGCCGATGCAAGGACGCGTGCCGTAGCGTGGAAGCCGTGACAGGTGAGCCGCGGTCCGGCAATCTGCGAGTGGTGATCGGCGAGGACTCGGTGCTGCTCCTGGCGGGCCTGGTCAAACTGCTCGAAAGCGCCGGGTTCGAGGTCGCGGCCACCGCCGGTGACGCCACCGCGCTGCTCGCCGCGGTGGAGGAGCAGCGGCCCGACCTGGTGATCGCCGACGTCCGGATGCCCCCGACGCACACCGACGAGGGCATCCGGGCGGCGCTCGCGATCCGCGCCGAGTGGCCGGACATCGCGATCCTCGTCCTATCGCAGTACGTGGAGGAGCGGTACGCCGCCGACCTGCTATCGGCGAACACGAGCAGCGTCGGCTACCTGCTCAAGGACAGGGTCGCCGACGTGACCGAGTTCCTCGACGCGCTGCGCCGCGTGGCGGCGGGCGGCACCGCGCTGGACCCGGAGGTCGTCGCCCAGCTGATCGTCCGCAGGGGCGGCGACCCGCTGGACGCGCTGACCCAGCGGGAACGCGACGTGCTCGCGCTGATGGCCGAGGGACGATCCAACACGGAGATAGCCGAGAACCTGGTGATCACCGACAGCGCGGTGAGCAAGCACATCAACTCGATCTTCCTCAAGCTGGGGCTGTATCCCGGTGACACCGGCAACCGCCGGGTCCTCGCGGTGCTGCGCTATCTCGGCGCGGCCACCTGACCACAGTCTGGGTCTGGTCAGGGCTGGTAGGAGCCCGGCTCCCAGGCGCGGGTCGAGACGCCGATCCGGTTCCAGGAGTTGATCGCCACGATCAGCGCGACGAGCGCGCCGATCTCGGCTGGGCTGAACTCCGCGGCCACCGCCTCGTAGTCGCTGTCCGGGACGTGCGTGCTCGCCGCCAGCGTCACCGACTCGGCGAACGCGAGCGCCGCGCGCTCGCGGCTGGTGAAGAACCCGGTCTCGCGCCAGGCCGGGAGTGCGTAGATGCGCTGCTCGGTCTCGCCGATCGCGCGGGCGTCCTTGGTGTGCATGTCGATGCAGTAGGCGCAGCCGTTGAGCTGTGAGGCGCGGATCCTGACCAGCTCGCGCAGCCGCGGGTCGATGCCCGCGTTGTCGAGTTCCTTGGTCGCCGCCCGGTCCAGGTGCGCCATCGCCGCGGAGAAGGCCGGCGCGGCGGAGTCGAAGTCGAATCGCGGGGTGAACGTTGTCGTTGTCATGACTCCACCGTAACCAGCCAGCGGCCCAGGAGTATGGTCCAAATCTATGGCAGAACATTGGGCCAATCTGGACCTGCACCTAGACGTGAACCTGGACGGAGCGCGGCTGGGGAGATCGCTCGAGGAGGCGCTGCGCGCCGCCATCCGTGACGGCAGGCTGGCACCGGGGACGCGACTGCCGTCGTCCCGCGCGCTCGCGGCCGACCTGGGACTCGCCAGGAACACGGCGGGCGACGCCTACGGCCAGCTCGTCGCCGAGGGCTGGCTGACCGCCCGCACCGGCGCCGGCACCTGGGTGACCGAGATGCCCGCACCGGCCGCTGCGGCGGCGGCCGCCGTCCGGCCGGCCGCGCGGCCGCCCCGGTACGACCTGAACCCTGGCGTTCCCGACCTGTCCGCGTTCCCGCGCCGGGAGTGGCTCGCCGCGGGCCGCCGGGCGCTGGCGGCCGCGTCCGGCGAGGCGCTCAGCTACCCGGACCCCCGCGGCCTGCCGGGGCTGCGCGCCGCGCTCGCCGGGTATCTCGCGCGGACCCGGGGCGTCGCCGCCGACCCGGACCGGATCGTCGTGGCCGGCGGCTTCAAGCACGGACTCGCCCTGCTCGCCCAGGTACTGTGGGCGCGCGGGGCGCGCGCGGTGGCCGTGGAGTCCTGCGGCCTGCCCGAACACCGCCTCGTGCTGTCCCGCGGCGGGCTGCGACTCGCCCCGCTGCCGGCCGGCCCGGACGGCGCGATCCCGGCCGCCGACGCGCTCGGCACAGCCGGCGCCGCGCTGCTGACCCCGGCGCACCAGTTCCCGCTCGGCATGACGCTCGCGCCGGCGCGGCGCAGGACGTTCACCGAGTGGGCGGCCGGCACC
>Ga0187807_1000332_pt1 | contig 14716 bp, 16 predicted proteins | sample NC_wetland_sal_i_4_FD_132432 | JGI IMG/M metagenome (GOLD analysis project Ga0187807, IMG submission 132432) | Wetland sediment microbial communities from Neuse River Estuary, North Carolina, USA - ASW_2 | ecosystem: Environmental > Aquatic > Freshwater > Wetlands > Sediment | place: USA: North...
CAGGTAGAGCGGAATGTCCTCATAGGCGTACTCGGCGAGCTTGTCCACGGTGTCCGTATAGCCGGAGCCTGGCGAGACAACCTCGACAACCATGAGGGCGTCAGGAGCGGAGAGCTTGGCGCCCCTGTCGATGCACTTGTACACCGACACATCCGGGCGCCGGAAGGAAAGCTTGCCGTCGCTGCGCTTGCGCTTGACGAAGTGCACGTCTATGTCCGTGGAGACGCGCGTGCGTGGCTGATCGGGCTTCGCCGCCTCCAGCCTGTTTGCGAGCCTGCGGCTCACGTCGCTGTGTTCCCCGTGTGCCGCTCTGGCAGAAGATGACATGCCCGTCGATGACCTCGATCATCTTGCGGACCTGATCCGGAAGCCCGTCGTACTGCTCTTCGGTCAGGACCAGCGATTCAGGATCTTCCGTCCACGCAGGCAGGCCCATGCAGCCATCCTACGGATAGCCCGGGACCTTAAGCCCGTGGCGGCGGGCCAGCTCTCCCGATAGCGTCGGGCTGGGACGTAGGGAGGGCGCCATGCCTGCCGCGACTGAGGTCGGCACCGCGATATTCATGGTCTTCGGACGAGGGCCGGCCGCGCGGGTCGTCTGCGATACCGCGCGGGTATCGGCAGGCGACCGCGTCGTCGACATCGGGTGCGGTCCGGGGACGGCGGCACGCGAAGCCGGACGACATGGCGCGGCGGCCACCGGCGTCGACCCGTCCCCGGTGATGCTGCGGCTCGCCCGGTGGATCAGCCGGATCAGGCGGGCACCGAACGTCAGCTGGGCCGTCGGGCAGGCCGAGAAGCTGCCGCTGCCGGACGGCGAGGCGACAGCCGCCTGGGCGATCGCCTCGCTGCACCACTGGGCGGACCGAACCGCCGGGATAGCCGAGGCCGCCCGGGTGCTCGCCCCGTCGGGACGGCTGGTGCTCGCTGAGTGGCTGACCCGGCCCGGCGCGCGCGGGCATGCCGCACACGGCATGAGCGAAGAGCAGGCGGCGGCCGTCGCGCGCGAGCTGACCAGCGCGGGCCTGGGTCAGGTGACGGTACAGACGCGCCGGGCCGGGCACCGGACCATGCTGATCGTCAGCGCGGTGAAGGACTAGAGCCCGAACAGGCGGGCCGCGTTGTCGTGGCAGACGGCGCGCAGCCAGGCGGTGCCAAGGCCTGCCCGCTCCAGAGCCTCGAGCGCGTCCGGGTAGGAGTACGGGATGTTGGGATAGTCGGTGCCGAGCAGGACGCGGTCGCCAAGGGCCCGCAGCCGGGGCAGTTCGGCGCGCGGGAACGGGTCGATGGACTCGGCGAAGGCGGTGAACGCCATCGTGGTGTCGAGCAGCACCCGGTCGTACCGGTCGGCGAGGCCGAGGAACTGCGCATACTCCGGCATGCCCAGGTGCGCGACGACCAGCCGCAGCGCCGGATGCCTGGCGAGCAGCGCGGCGATCGGTGCCGGGCCGGTGTGCGCGCCGGGCACCGGGCCGGACCCGCAGTGCGTCACCACCGGGATGCCGGCCTCGGCGAGCAGTCCCCACACGTCATCGAGCAGCGGATCGTTCGGGTCGAAGCCGCCCACCTGCAGGTGGCACTTGAACACCCGGGCGCCCTGCCCGACCGCGCGCCGCACGTCCGCGGCGGCGCTCGGCTCGGCGAAGAAGGTGGCGGTGTGCAGGCAATCAGGGGTCCGGGCGGCAAAGGAGGCCGCCCAGTCGTTGAGCGAGCGGGCCATGCCGGGCTTGTGCGGGTAGAGCATCGACGTGAACGCGCGGACGCCGAAGCCGCGCAGCACCTCGAGCCTGCACTGCTCTTCAGCGCGGTAGCGGATCGGCCACCGGCGCCCGACCAGCGGCCCGGCCGCGTCGAAGTAGGCCCACACCGCGGCGAGCAGCCGGCCGGGCATGAAGTGGGTGTGCACATCCACCAGGTGCGCCAGGCCGGTGCGCCGCCGGAAGCCGGCCACCCGGTCCTGCTCGGCGCTGTGTGCCGTTTCCAGCAAGATCTGCGCGCACAGCGATCCCGCAGCGGCCGCCTCGCCGAGCACCGTCAGGTCGTCGGTGAACATGCACGCCACGTACTGCGTCATCGACGCGCCGGCCTGCGGCACCGCCGGCGTCCCGGCGACCACGGTCGCCTCATAGTCGGACAGGCGCAGCATGTATGACCCGCGGTCGGCGGTCTTCTCGCCGAGCTTGCGCCCCGCCGCGAGTTCCACCCCGAGCTTCGCCCGTCCCGCCCGGACGACCGCGGCCGCCTCGTCCTCGCCGTCTTCCAGGGTGATCGCGGGCAGTCCCCACATGCCTGCCAGCGGATCGTCTGGGTCGTCGGGCCGCCGCACCGCCAGGAACGTGCCGTCCGCGGCGCGGACGATCACTGCCACCGAGTGCCTGGCCGGTTTCATCGCACCCATCATCGCACCGATGCGCGTATCGTTCGGTGCGTGGCGATCCTTGCGGAGGACAGCGCGGCCAGGTCGGCGCGCGTCCGCTGGGCGATGGTGGCGACAGGCGCGGCCGTCCTCGCCGCCGACCAGGTCAGCAAGACGCTGGTGCTCGCGCTGCACCCGGCGGCGGGAACCGGCTGGATCACCGTGCGGCTGGTGCGGAACACCGGCGCGAACGGCGGCATCGGGGCGGGCTACCCGGTGCTCGTCACGCTTGTCGCCGCCGTCATCGCAGGCGTGGCCGGGTTGCTCGCGCTGCGGGTACGCCGCCGCGGGATCGCGATCTGCCTGGCCGCCGTGGTCGGCGGCGCGCTCGGGAACCTGTCGGACAGGCTGTTCCGTGCCCCCGGCTTCGGCCGCGGCGGCGTGGTCGACTGGATCCACCTCGGGGTGCTGAGCGGCTCGTTCAACATGGCGGACCTGGCCATCCAGTTCGGCGTGCTCGGCACGGTGATCGGGCTGCTCATGGGAGAGCGCACCGCCGCGCCCAGCCAGCCGAGAGAGCACGTGAATCCCGGGTAGCCGCCCCGCTCCGTTCGGGATAAAAATGTCTGTTATGCCCGGCAAGAGAGATCGGGATTCGCTGGCGGTCAAGACAATGGTCGTGGCCGGCGAGGAAGTCGCGTTCTCCCACCCCTATATCACCGACGCGCAGCGCGCGGCGGCCGGGCGGGAGACCGTGGCGGGACGGACCAGGGCGCTGCTTGAGGCGAACCGGGAGCGCGCCGCCGCACGCTACGCCGCCGGCTGGCTGGCCGACAGCGAAGAGGTGCAGCGCGTCTGGCGCGCGCGCGACCAGTCGGAGCTCCGCTGGCGTGTGGGTGCGGGCCGGCTCGCCGTCTGGCCGGAGGCCGACGTCTTGCACGTGCTGTGGCGCGGTGAGGGCGACCGGGTGCTGCTCGGCGGCGGGCTGTCGGCGCCGATGTGGCCAGTCCGGGGTGCCGCCGGGCTGTGGGAGGCATCGCTGCGGGTCCGCAGGCTCGAAGAGGCCGTCATCACGCTGTTCGTGCTCGCGCTCGGCGCGTCGGACCTGCCGTTCGGGCAGGTGGCGATCGACCGGGTCACCTGGCGCGGGCCGCGCGCCCCCGCTGATCACGGGACCGAGCGGCCGCTGGCCGGCCGGGTTTGCGAGCATGTCGTGCAATCCGTGGCGCTGCGCGCCCCGCGAACCGTGAGCGTCTACGTGCCGCCCGCCGACGTGCGGGCCGGCCCGCTGCGCGGCTGCGTGCTGGCCGACGGCGAGTCGACCCGGGCCTTCGCCCAGGCGCTCGAGCCGGCGATCGTCTCTGGCGCCGCACCGCCGGTGCTGCTCGTCGGGGTGCACAGTGCCGGGGATCCGGCGAACCCGGCGAACCCGCGCGCCCAGGAGTACGTGCCCAGGCAGGAGCCGCGCCGGTTCGAGGCGCACCTGCGGTTCGTCACCGGGGAGGTCATCCCGTGGGCGACGCAGGCGTTTCCCGTCGACGGCGGACGCTGGGTCTGCGCCGGCTCGTCCAACGGCGCCGCCTGGGCGATCGCGGCCGCGCGGCAGCGGCCGGACGTGTTCGGCGGGGTGGCCGCGTTCAGCGCAGGCGTGCTGCCGCGCCACGTGATGGGGACGACCCCCCGCCGGGTCAGGCAGTACGTCGCGGCGGGGACGCTGGAGACCGATACCCGCCGGTCGAATCACGAGTACGCCAGGCGGCTGCGGCGGTCCAGGGTGCCCTGCGACTACCACGAATGGGTGGGCGGCCACGACCCGTTCTGGTGGCAGCGCTCACTGCCCGACGCGCTTTCCTGGCTGCTCGGCTAGCCGTCAGCGCGGTCTCAGCAGGTCGGTCCGGCGCTGGGGGCGCGCGGTACGGGCGCCGGCTCGGTGGGCACGGCGGGAGCGCGTGCCGCGCGCGCCGCCGCGGTCGGGCTCGCCGGCCCGCGGCGACGCCGGGCGGGCGCGGCGGAGGTGCTCGACCGTACCGGTGACGCCGAAGGCGACGGCGCGGCCGACGGGGGCGGCGCCGATGCCGGGGGCGGTGCCGTGCCGGCGCCGTACATCCACGTCCCGGTGTCCTGGACGACACCGGGCTCGAGCGCGACGTCGTGCAGCGTCACCTGGTGACCGAACGTGTCGGTCACCCGCACCGTGAACGGGCCCGGCCCGGCGCCGGATTGCGCGATCCAGTAGTTGTAGCTGGCGCGAGCCAGGTCAAGCCAGCCGCCCGAACCGGTTTCCACCTGCACCGAGGCGACCGGGTTTCCCGCGTTCATCACCAGCAGCGCGAGCCAGTACTGCGACGAGCCTTCCTTGACCCGCAGCGAGACAGGCCCGGGCAACGGCGGGTCGGCGATGGTCTGGTAGCGCACGGAGACGAGTCCCGCGGCCAGCGGCGCGATCTTCGCGAACGCCGCTTCGCTCAGGTCGATGTGCCCGGACGCGCAGGGCGGGCACTGGTCGGCGACCTCGACGCGGACCGAGCCGTCCGGGCCGCTGACCTCCAGGTAGCTGCCGCACGGGGCGGCGCTGTCGTACTCCGACGGCGACAGCGCCACGAAGAGCCCGTCGCCGGGCGGGAAGGGGAAAGAACAGTTGCCGCCGCCCGGCTGCAGCACGTAATGCGTGGCGATGCCGGACACCGCCCCGGCCGGGGACAGCACCGCGGCGCATGCCTGGCTCCCTGCGACCTGGGTGATGCCGACCGCCGTGGCCACGATGGCGGCCGCGACAGCCCCGCCGCCGAGTCCGAGCCCGAGCAGTGGCCAGCGCGTGTTCCGCCGATGGTGACGGCCATAAGCCATGAGCCGGAGTGTAGAGACGCGCCGATCGGCACCGCCCGGCGTTTCCGGCAATCCATAAGGAGATCGTCATCGTCGCCGGGGTTGCCGCCGGCGTCCGGTGACCCTGGCCTTAGGCGGGGTCGATCGTTATCTCCGCCCGGTTCTGGTAGAAGGCCACGTGCCCGGCGATCTGCGCGACAGCCTCGTATGGCTGCTCGTAGGTCCAGATGAGGTCGGTCTCGGTCTGCCCGTCTGGCGTCCGGACGGTGTAGTAGCTGGCGTCCCCCTTGTAAGGGCAGTAGGTCTGGGTGCCGGTGCGCTGCAGCAGGCTCTGGTCGACGTCGTCGATGGGGATGTACTGCACCACCGGGTAGGACGCCTCGGCCAGTGACAGCGCCTTGTCCGACTCGGCGACCTTGACGCCGCCAACGAGCACCGTGACGCGCGAACCAGTCGGGCGAATCGTGATCGGATGGGTCGCGTCCGGGATCTTGGCGGCGCGGCTCATGAGGACTCCCCTTCACTAGGCGCACTTACCTGAGTAAGCCACGCGGCATCCGCGGGCATTCCGCTGCCCGCCGGTTAAGTCCGCAATGGCAAGTAGTGTCCTTGCGTGCAACACGACGACGAACGTGCCCGGATGCGCGCCCGCCACCTCTCGGCGCAGGCGGTGGCCGCGGGAGATGCCACCGGATGGTTCGAGAAACTGTACGCGGAAGCCGAAGCGGGCATCTCCGCCGTACCCTGGGCGGACGGCCTGCCGAACCCGCACCTCGTGGAGTGGGCCGGCACCGTTCTGGACGGCAGCGGCCGCCGGGCGCTGGTCGTCGGGTGCGGGCTCGGCTACGACGCCGAGTTCCTGGCGGACCGCGGCTTCGACGTGACCGCCTTCGACGTGGCGCCGACAGCCATCGCCGCCGCGAGGCGGCAGTATCCGGACTCTGCGGTGCGGTATCTGACCGCCGACCTGCTGGCCCTGCCGCCTGAGTGGGCGGGCACCTTCGACCTGGTCGCGGAGATCTACACCGTGCAGCCGCTGTACGGGCAGGCGCGCGGCCGGGCGCTGGCCGCGCTGCACACTCCGGTCGCGCCTGGCGGGACGCTGCTGGTGATCGCGCGTGCCACCAACGAGGAGGACCCGCAGCGCGATCCGGCGATGATGCCGTGGCCGCTGACCCGCCGGGAACTTGACATGGCCGGCGGGCCGCTGCGCGCGCACCGCGTCGAGCAGTTCACCGATGACGAGGAGCCGCCCAAGCTCCGCTGGCGCGGGGAGTTCCGCCGCGACTAGGCCGGGCCTGTACCAATAGAGTGGAAAAGTGACCGCCGCGGCCGGGCAAGCAGCAGGGGAACTCGTCCCGCCCAGGCGCATCCCTGTGAACGGCAGGCCGATCAGGCTCCGCTGGCTGCAGCAGGTGATCTGGCTGTTCGTGGCCGCGAACGTGGGCGCGATGGTCATCGCCGCCCTGTACTACCTGTTCGTCGAGCTGAGATGGCATGTCGGCAGCCACACGTTCCTGTATCTCAAGCCCGACTGGGACAACCTGTTCACCTTCCGCGGCTGGGCGGCGGACCGGCACGACGTCCGCGACGTGTATGAAGCGGTGCTGGCCACCTTGTTCGTCAGGTCGCTGCTCGCGAACTGGCGCAAGCACGACCGGCGCGCCCCGGCCTGGTACGTGGCGCTGTCGCCCGTCCTGATCGTGGTCGTCGCGTTCCCGATCGTCGCCGCGGGCATCTGGCTGATCAACTACGGCCTGCCCTTCCTCTGGCATGCCGTGCTCGCCCATCGCGCCCTGCACAATCCGGTGCACATGCCGTACACGCTGGCCTGGCTGGGCACCTACCTGGCCAGTTACCCGTGGCAGCCCGTGGTGATCGGCATCCTGGCCGGTCTCGTGGTGCATCGCGTGTACGCGCCCGCGGGCAACACCGTGCAGATGTACTTCGTCGGCCGGTCGGTGGACAAGACCAGGGACGCGATCGCCGCCGGCGAGGAGAACCCCCGGCGGCACCTGCCGCGCTGGCCGTGGCCGCCGGTGATCAGAGAGCGAGCCACCTGGATCATGGACACCGACCAGCCGGTGCCGGACCGAAGGCGCGACATCACGTGGGCGGTGCGGATCGTGCTAGCCGTCCTCACCTGCCTGGCCATCTACGGTGCCTACGTCCGCTACGTCGTGGCGAAGGGACATTAAAGTCTCGGCTCGCCCGGCTAAGCGCCGTATTCGTCGTGGCGGCGCATCCACATCTCGGGCGGGTCACCCTCGTCGCGGCCGTGCGGGGCGCGGTCCAGGAAGCCGTAGTAGCCCATCATGAACTCAAGTCCGCGGGCGGTCGTGGAGTAGGTCAGGTAGACCGTGCCGTCCTCGAGCGCGTAGGAGCTCATCACCGGCGCCTCGGACAAGTACGCGGCGGGCTCGGTCCCGCAGTCCCGGGCGAGCTGGACGGCCACCGGCGGGACGCCGTCGGCGAGCCACTCGCGGGTCGACTCCTGCGGGCGGGAGATCTCGAGGTCGAAGTTGTAGTCGCTGCCGTCCGAGGAAGCCCACGGGAAGGTCCAGCCCATGCGCTTCTTGTACGCCTGGAGCTTGTCGAGCGGCGCCCGCGAGATACAGGTGAACGTCACGTCGCGGGCGTTCAGGTGCGGTACGGCGCCGTTGAACGTGTCGGCCGCGGACGAGCACACCGGGCAACCCGCTGCGTACGCCGGACCGAACATGAAGTGGTAGACCAACAACTGCGACCGCCCGTCGAACAGCTCCCGCAGCGTCTTGCGCCCCGCGTCGGTGCCGAACACGTACTCCTTCTCGATCGGCAGCCAGGGCAGCTCGCGCCGCTGCGCGGCCAGCTGGTCGCCGCGGCGCGTCAGCTCCTTTTCCCGCGCGAGCAGCTCCCCCCGCGCGGCCAGCCACTCCTCGCGGGTGGCTACGTTATGCCTTGTCATCAGGCATCCCCCTTCTCGTGCCGAGACTGCCCGATACGCTCTGCAAGTGTGACAGGGGGCATCGCTGTACCGGAAGGCCGAGCGTACTCGGTGCCACGCGCCACGATCAGGCAGGCGTTCGCCGCGCTGCGCGCGGACGGCGTGAGTCCCCATGGCTGATGAGCGGGTGGTCATCGTCGGCGGCGGCGTGCTCGGCATGATGCACGCGATCATGGCGCGGCGGCGCGGATTCGATGTCGTTCACCTCGAGCGCGAGCCGGAAGCGCGCGGCGCGAGCGTCCGGAACTTCGGCCTGCTGTGGGTGAGCGGCCGACGGGCGGGTCCGGAGCTCGCGCTGGCGCTGCGCGCACGCGAGCTGTGGCAGCAGATAGCGGCCGCCGCGCCGGATACCGGCTTCCGCCCCGCGGGGTCGCTGACGCTCGCCACCAGCGAGGCGGAACTGCGGGTGCTGCGCCAGGCCGCCGAGTTGCCCGACGCGAAGGAGCGGGACTTCGACCTGCTCGACCCGGACGGCGTGCGCGCGGTGAACCCAGCGCTGCGCGGGGAGTTCCGCGGCGGCCTGTTCTGCCGCCTGGACGCGATCGTGGAACCCCGGGTGGCGCTGCCCGCGCTGCGCGCTTCGCTGACAGGGCCCGAATACGAGTGGCTGCCCGGGCGGGAGGCCGTCGAGGTGGCCGCGCACGGGGTACGCGATCACACCGGGCGCTGGCATCGCGGCGACCTGGTGGTGCTGTGCACCGGGGCGAACTTCACCGGTGTGGCCGGGCGGCACCTCGAAGGCAGCGGCGCGCTGGCCGGGCTGCGGCGGGTGCGGCTGCAGATGCTGCAGACCGCGCCGTTCCCCGGGCACCTGACCACGTCGGTCGCCGATGGCGACTCGCTGCGCTACTACCCCGCTTACGAGGTGCCCGGCCGGGCCCTGCTCCCGCCGCAGCATCCCGTCGCGGCGGCGGCGCGCGCGCAGCTGCTGCTCGTGCAGCGCGCGGACGGCGGGCTGACCATCGGCGACACGCATGCCTACGACGAGCCGTTCGCGTTCGACGTGGACGAGGACGCCTACGACCAGCTGCGGGCCCGCGCCGAGGCGCTGCTCGGCGCCGCGCTGCCGCCGGTCCGGCGCCGCTGGGCGGGTGTCTACAGTGAGGTCACCCCTGAGTTCGCCAGCACTGGTGCGCTCTACCACCGGTCGAACGTCGCGCCCGGCGTGGTCCTCGTCACCGGCCCGGGCGGGCGCGGCATGACCTGCTCGCCCGCGATCGCCGAGGAGACGTTCCCGTGAGCCGCTTTTCCGTCGTCTGCCTGGACATGGCCGGCACCACCGTCCGCGACGACGGCACCGTGATGACCGCGTTCACTGCCGCGATCGGCGCGCACAACCTGCCGGTGCGCGCCTACAACGAGGCGATGAGGTACGTCAGGGCCACCATGGGCCAGTCCAAGATCGAGGTGTTCCGGCACATCCTCGCCGACGAGGACGACGCGCAGCGGGCGAACGCCTCGTTCGAGACGCACTACGCGGCGGCGGTGCACGCGGGCCAGGTCGAGCCGATGCCGGGCGCGGCGCAGGTGTTCAAGGCCTGCCGGGACGCCGGGATCAGGGTCTGCCTGGCGACCGGGTTCTCCCCCGCCACCAGGGACGCGCTTGTCACCGCGCTCGGCTGGGGCGGCCTGGTCGACCTGGTGCTGTCCCCGGCGGACGCCGGACGCGGCCGGCCCTGGCCGGACCTGCCGCTCACCGCGCTCATGCGGCTGGGCGGCGGCTCGGTGCGGGAACTCGCGGTGGCCGGCGACACGCCGAGCGACGTCGAGTCCGGCCTGCGCGCCGGCGCCGGCCTGGTGGCCGGGGTGCTGACCGGCGCGTCGACCCGTCAGGAGCTCGCCGCGGTGCCCGCCATGACCGGGCTGCCTGGCGAGCCGCTCGTGCTCGACCGGATCGCGGACCTGCTGCCCCACCTGGGCATCTGAGCGCCGCGCTGCCGCCGGTGGCCGCGCAGCAGCGGCAGGCTGCTCAGCGCGATGCCCGCGACGATCGCGGCGCCGCCGGCGAGCTGCCGCGGGCCCGCCGGGTCGCCGAAGGCGACGATGCCCGCGACGGCGCCGACGAGCGGCTCGAGGTTGAGGAACGCCCCGGCCACCTCGGCCGACACCCGGCGCTGCCCGTAGGCGAACATCGTGAAGGGCAGCAGGGTGCCGATCGCCGTCAGGGCGATGACCGCGAGGACGGCGCCGCCGCCCGACGGGACAGCTGGCATCCCCTCGGTGGTCACCGCGAACGGCAGCGCGACGAGCGCGGCGCCGGTGAACTGCACGGCGGTCACCGCGACCGGATCCCGGTTCGCGAGCAGGCGGCCCTGCGCCACCGTCACGGCCGCGGAAAGCAGGGCCGACGCCAGCACGAGCGCGTCCCCGGCGCGGGTCGCGCCGGCAGCGTGGCCGCCGGTGACGGCGGCGACCCCGGCCAGGGACAGCGCGAAGCCGACCCACGCCACGGGCCGCGCCACGGCGTGCTGCCACAGCGCGGCGATGATGGCGACAAGCACCGGCACGGCGCCGATGAGCAGCGCCGCGTGCGTGACGCTGGTCCGGGCGATCCCGGCGTTCTGCAGCAGCACGCAGCCTCCGTAGCCGAACACGCCAGAGGCCAGCACGCGGCCGGTGAACGCGGCGCGCAGCGCCGGGCGCGGCACCGCGACCAGCAGGACGACGGCGGCCAGGCCGAAACGGGCGGCGGTGAGCCAGCCGGGCGCGAGCCAGTCCAGGCCGACCTTGGACAGCGGCACGCTCCCGCCCCAGGCCAGCCCGGCGACCACGAGCGCGGCCACAGCACGAGTCCGGTTCGTCTTCATTGCCCCAGCGTGCCGTCACTCGCGGCCAGAATTTGCCGTTAAAGGTGGTTGGCGAAATAAAATTTCGTGTTATGGCCGTGACACTTGACGAAATTGACATTCTGCTGCTCAACGAGCTGCAAGCCGACGCCGACCGCACCAACGTCGAACTCGCACGCCTGACCGGACTGTCGCCGGCGGCGACGCTGCACCGGGTCCGCGCGCTCAAGGCGTCCGGCGTCATCCGCATCATCAGGGCGCACCTGGACCCGGCGGCGGCCGGGTTCCCGCTGCAGGTGTACGTGACGGCGTCGCTGGCCCGCCATGACCCCCGCTCCACCGCCGTCTTCGAGAACCACGTCCGCGCGCTGCCGCAGGTGATAGCCGCGGACAACATCGCGGGCGAGAACGACTACCTGCTTTCGGTCGTGGCTCGCGACATCCCCGAACTGCAGCAGGTGCTGGCCAGCCTCACCACCCGGGGCGGCACGCGGCTGGTCACCTTCCTGCGGCTCGGGGAGCTCAAGCCACCCGCGCCGCTCCCGCTGGGCGTGACTCCGGCACCCGCGCGCACGCCGCGCCGCCGCCCTAGCGCGCCGGACGCAGCCGGAAGGCGATGAAACCCCTCGGCTCGCGGCACAGCCGCTCATAGTCCTCGGGGTCGATGGCGGCTGCCTCAGGCGCCGGCCTCGGCTCGAGCAGCCGTTCGATGACGAACCCGGCGGTGGCGATCTCCTCGCAGGTGACCTGCAGGGGCGCCAGCCAGTACCGGACGTGCCAGCCCTTGCGCCACGTCTCGCTGATGACCCGGACGTCGAAGTAGTTCCCGCCATGACGCCGTCCGGCTTGAGCACCCGGCGCAGTTCCCGCAGCGCCGCGACCCGGTCGTCCACGTACTCGATGGCCAGCGCGCACAGCGCGAGGTCCGCCGACGCGTCCGGCAGCCACGTGATGGGATCGCAGAGGTCGTGTACCCGGAAGTCGCCATCGCCGGTCAACTGCCGGCAGATCTCGATCATGCGTGGGCTCTGATCGAACCCGGTCACGCGCGCGCCGCGGCGGATCAGTTCCCTGGCGTACAGCCCCGGACCGCACGCGGCGTCGAGGACCAGCTTGCCGGCGACGTCGCCGAGCAGGTCCAGGCACGCGGGCCGGTCATAGTAGGCGTTGTAAAAGCCGGTCTCGGCGTGCCGGAAGAACTCGTCGGCGAACTCGTCATACTGCGGCTGGCGTCCCACCTGCGCGTCCATGCCTGCCATCGTCCCGCGCCCTGGGGGGAGGGTAAATCCGCGCTTTCGTTGTTAGCGTGACCGTCGTGAGCGCCAAGCGCGGCAGGCCGCGCCATCCGGACGTGCTGACCCCCGCGGAGTGGGCGGTGGTCGACGCCGTCCGGCACGGCATGTCCGGCCCGGAAATCGCGCGCCGCCGCGGCGTCAGCACGGACGCGGTGAAGTTCCACGTGGCCAACGCGCTCGTCAAGCTCGGGCTGGACAGCCGGGCCAGCCTGCGCACGTGGCGCGGCGTCCCCGCCGACAGCGCTATTCGGAAGGAGAACGGCATGCCCGACGACGACGGTCTGCGGCTCGGCCCCATCGGGCAGGTCGGCCGGCAGGCTTCTTGCTGTTATCAGCACGAGCTGCCGCGCCGGAGCTCTCGTCTGCATAATGTGGAAGATCAGGCTAGCTGGGGGTCGCCTGTTGTTCCACGTTAATGTCCTCGCCCGGAATGTCTGAATCCGGCATTCCGGCATTTCCGGCATACTGGGCCTACTTCTCAACGCAGCAAACCCCATGCCGGGCCCGTCGGGCGCCGGCAGGCGGCCGGAGATCGCGTCCAGTGCGGCCCGCAGGCCGGTGAGCTCGCCAGACACCAGGGACGGATCGTGGGCGCTGAGCAGCCGGCGCTCCGCGTTCGCATCAGGCGCCGGCGACGGTCCCGTGGAACAGCATGGCCAGGTCGGCGGGCCGCAGCGAGTCGGACCGCGTCCACAGGCCGGCCGGGATCGTGTCCCGCTGGCGGACGTGGCGCACCGCGGCGAAGCCGCGCTCGCGTGCCAGCTCTGACAGTTCGTCCGGCGCGAAGACGGACAGCCACGGCTCGCCCCACTCGGCGGATGCCTGCGCGACGAGCGCGCCGTACAGCGCGCCTGGCTCGTCGCGCATGTCCTCGGGCAGCATGTAGTCGGCGATCAGCTCGGTGCCCGGCGCGAAGCCGGCGGTTGCCGTCAGCGTCCGGGTGACCGCCTCGCGCGTGAGGTACATGGTGACGCCGAGCCAGCTGACCACCGCGAGACCAGCGGCGGAAAACCCCGCCGCGGCGAGGCACCCGGCCAGAGATTCCGAGGCCAGGTCGGCGGGGACGAATGCGACGTTGTCTGGCACGGTCACCGCCAAGGCCGCGAGGGCGCGGCGTTTCCAGTCCTGGGTGGCGGGGTGGTCCACCTCGAACACGCGCAGCCGTCCGGCCAGGCCGGACCGGTACGCGAACGTGTCCAGCCCGGCGCCGAGGATGACGTACTGCGTGACGCCGCGCGTGAGAGCGCGGGCGAGCGCGTCCTCGGTGTACCGGCTGCGGCAGGTGACCTGGACCCGGGCGCCGGACAGGACCGGGTGCGCGGCGTGCAGGGTGTGGTAGCTGATCAGCTCTTCGGCCCGGTCCCCCAGGAGGGCGACGGCGAGTGTGTCGGCGAAGATCCGCGGCTCGCCGTCGACGACCAGGTGCGCGGCTCGGGCGGCTGCCGCGGTCAGCGCGGTGAGGCTGGGTTGCCCATGATCCATGCCGCGACTTTACGCGGGATTTCGAAAATCATAGCATATGAATAGAATTTATTCAACGTTCATCGTATTGCAGTTCTAGCACGATTCAGTTTTCCACAGATGCTGTGGATAGCGCTGTGCGCAACGCCGGCGCGGGCTGTGGCCAGGCTGGGCATAGCGGTGGATTACCTGTGCACAACCATCCAGGCCGACCCGCCCCACCTGCACAAATCGGATGTGGATAGACATCCATCACTGTGGATGATCATCATCACATTCAGGTCACTGCGGGAACTCGGCGGCGAGCAGGCCGAAGATGACGCAGTCCGCGAAGGCGCCGTTGACCCAGCCCGAGCCCCGGGTGACGCCCTCCTGCGTGAAACCGGCCTCGGTGGCGACCTTGATCATGGCGTGGTTGTCGGTGAGGGTCTCGAGCTGCAGCCGGTGCAGCCCGAGGATCGCGAACCCGTACCGGCACAGCACGCGGACCACGTCGGCGCCGAGACCCCGCCCGCGGAACGCCGGCCGCAGCGAGATCCCCAGGTGCGCCGACCGGTTGTACTGGTCGATGCTCCACAGCAGCGCCTCGCCCGCCAGTTCGTCGGTTGCCAGCTCGACGACGGAGAAGATCGCCGCGCCGGCGCTTCGCAGCGCCTCACCGGCCGCGGGATCCACCCAGAACGGCGACGCCGGGCCGGACGGCACCGGCATCCACGGCCGGGTGTCCGCCCTGACCCGCATGACGACGTCCTCGTAGAGCTCCGCGTGCAGGACCGGGATGTCCTCGGGCGCGCGGGCCCGCAGCAAGGTCAGCTCGCCGCGCAGCATGTCAGCCCTTGTCCAGCCCGAGCAGCGCTACCGCGTTGTCCTTGAGGATCTTGGGCCGGACGTCGGGCTTGAGGTCGAGCGTGTCGAAGTCGCGCAGCCAGCGCTCCGGGGTCAGCAGCGGGAAGTCCGTGCCGAACAGCACCTTGTCCTGCAGGTAGGAGTTGGCCGCGCGCACCAG
>Ga0187807_1000333_pt1 | contig 14715 bp, 12 predicted proteins | sample NC_wetland_sal_i_4_FD_132432 | JGI IMG/M metagenome (GOLD analysis project Ga0187807, IMG submission 132432) | Wetland sediment microbial communities from Neuse River Estuary, North Carolina, USA - ASW_2 | ecosystem: Environmental > Aquatic > Freshwater > Wetlands > Sediment | place: USA: North...
AAAAAATTAAAAAAATCATTTAATTTTTTTACAAAAGACACATAAAAATTTTTAAATTTAGATTTTCATATTTCAAAAAGTATTCAATATCCATATTTATTAATTTTAAACAATAACATAATAACAAAACTATAATACTCACAGAATACTGATTGATATTTACACTTGAAATGCACCTTTCACCCAAAATTTTTGGGTTTGATGGGTTTGTTTACAGTTGAAATGCACCTCTCAGATCACATAACCAAACAAAGGTCATGTTTTTTACAGTTGAAATGTACCTCTCACGGGGGTAAATGCTGTAAAATAATTAATTTTACAGTTGAAATGTACCTCTCACGGGGGTAAATGCTGTAAAATAACAAATTTTACAGATGAAATATACCCCTGTTTTACTATGAGAGGCATGTCGATTGCAGTAAACTTACAAAGAAGTTTAATTTAAAAATTAAATACTCTAAAAAGTTAATGAGTAAAATTTTGAATATCTGAACATGCAGAATTATATTTTATCTTTGATTAAATTTGAATTATAATATTTAAATGGAATACGTGATACTGATGAATATATTTGAAGAATTAGGCGAAAAAAAGACGGTTTTTAAATGTAAAAAGTTTTTAGATCACAGATTTCTGCCTGAAAAATTACCTCACCGTGAGGAACAGATAAAATCTGTAGCAAAATATTGGATAGAAGCATTAAATAGTGTGACACCTCCTGATGTAACCATATATGGTAAAACTGGAACTGGGAAAACAGCAGTTTCAAAATTTGCTCGAAAACAATTGGAACAAATTGCCAAAGAAAAAAAAGTAAATGTTCGAGTTGAATACATAAGATGCACAGATTATACAACGGAATATCAAGTTATTGCAAGACTATGTCAACAAATGGGTAGAGATGTTCCTTACAGGGGATGGACCAAAGCAGAAGTTATACACGCTTTCCGTGATCTCTTTAAGAAAAACGTATTTGGAAAGGATCTTATTTTAATAATTATTTTGGATGAAGTAGATATTCTACTCAAGAATGATGGAGACGGACTTCTTTATACATTAACGCGAACAGACAACGTTTCAATAGCATCAATAAGTAACTTTGTTGATTTCAAACAATTCATTAAACCCCGTGTAAAAAGCAGTCTTCGTGATAGGGAAATTGTGTTCCCACCTTACAATGCCCAACAGTTAGTTGACATTTTGAAAGAAAGATCTGAAATGTCATTCAAGGATGATGTTTTAAATAATGATGTAATTCCACTTTGCGCTGCACTTGCAGCTAAGGAAGAAGGAGACGCTCGATACGCACTTGATCTTCTCAGAACATCCGGAGAATTGGCTGATGAAAAGGGTTCAGAAACGGTGTTTGAAAATTATGTTCGAGAAGCTAAAGATTACATTGAACACAACAAGGTCACAGACATTGTAATGACATTACCTAGCCAACAACAAAAAGTATTGGAATCAATTCTGTACCTGACTAAAGAAAAAGAAGAAATTACATCTGGCAGGCTTTATGAAGTTTATAAACAATTTTCCAAGGGAGACTCTGTTTCTTACAGAAGGATATTTGATTTTATAAATGAACTGGAAATGTTAGGTTTGATATCCACAAAAACAATATCTAGAGGAAGAGGAAAGGGAAGAACCAATATAATTGACTTACAATGTGAAATAGGACTTTTAGAAGATGCAATATGGAATTGTTAACCATTTCCTTCATTTTATTTTTAAAAAAATTAAAAAAATATATTATTCATAACTTTCAATTATTGATTTTAAAAGAGCCATACGTACTGGAACACCATAGAAAGCCTGTTCAAAATATTTTGCATACTTGGTATCATCTAGATCATAGGATATTTCATCGATCCTAGGAAGGGGATGCATTACTATAATATCCGTGTCTTCAACCAGTTTTTTATCGATCATGTAGGCACCTTTGATCCTTGAAAATTCTTCTGGATCAGGAAATCTTTCTTTCTGTATCCTAGTGACATAAAAAATATCTGAATCTTCTAGAACACTATGGACATCATCTGTTTGTTGGATGGATACGCCTGCTTTATTTAGATCATGAACGATACCTTCTGGCATTTTCAGTTCTGGTGGTGAAACAAAGCTCATTTTAACATCGAACATGGCTAGAGCGTATGCGAGTGAATGGACAGTCCTACCATACTTCAGATCTCCTATTAAAGCAACATGTAAATCATCTATTTTTCCAAATAGCTTTTTCATGGTGTATAAATCTAGCAGGGTTTGAGTAGGATGTTGACCTGCTCCATCTCCAGCATTGATAACAGGAACATCTACTATACCACTGGCAAACCTGGCAGCACCTTCCATATTATGTCTAATTACTATGGCATCGGAATATTCTCCAACAATTTTTACAGTGTCCGTTAAATTTTCACCTTTAGTTGCTGAACTCACATTTGCCTCTGCAAATCCAATTGTACTCCCACCAAGTCTTTTCATAGCTGCTTCAAATGATAATCTTGTTCTGGTACTTGGCTCATAAAATAACATCCCAAGCAATTTTCCCGAAAGTATGTTAGAAGTTTTTCTAGATCTTGCTATGGGTTCCATTTTATCTGAAAGTCTTAAGATATATTCAATATCTTCCTTATTGAAATCACTAATGGAGATTATATTCTTTTGATTAAAGACCATTAAAACACCACTAAAAATTCTTACTGTTACTAAATAATGTAACTTTTCCGTTTAATCTTATTTACATTCCATCTATATTTTTATTTAAATTTTTCTTGCAAAACTGAGATAGCCTGTATGGCCCGCCATTCTAGTTTTAGGCCGGGTTCCTTTATTTGTAACTTCTATACCTCTAAATATACATTCAAAACTTTCGACTTCCTTGAATCCAACTTTTTTTAAGACTTTTTGTAACACTTGAATCTGTTCTATGAATGGGGTGTATGTTGCAATGTATCCTCCATGCTTAAGGGCATCCAAAGATGCTTCAGCAGCATCCCATGGCTTTGGCAAGTCTAAAAATACCAAGTCAAGATCTTCCTCATCGACACCTTCAGTTACATCCTTACATTTGATTTGAACATTATCCAAACCAAATCCTTTTACATTGCGTTTAGCAATTTCTGCAAAATCTTCCCTAATTTCGTATGAAAAAACTTCACCCTTGCTTCCCACAATATTTCCAAAGTGCATTGCAGTCGCTCCAGAGCCACTTCCAGCATCTAAAACTCTAAAACCAGAGCCAAGCCCAGTTTTAGCTGTTATTATTCCTATATCTTTTGGAAGAATTATTGAGCACTTCCTTTCCATGAGTTCGATATAGTCGTTAATGTTTGGTTGAATGACTTTAAATTCCCTTCCAAGATGTGTTTTTAATGTATCACCGGATTGGGAGTTTACAATATCCTCTTGAGTAATATATCCAAAGTCAGTGTGAAACTCCTGGTCCTTAACCATGTACTTTTTTCCCCGTTCATCCATTAAAATTCGCAAATAATCACTCCAAAAATTTTCAATAATTTAGTAAACTCTATGTCAATTCATTAATGGTTACTGCAGTTTATCTATGAGAATTCTTGATTTAAGAATCCTTCAATTCAAGTTTAAGATATTTCTCCCTCTTGAGTGTTTTAAATCCTGAGTCCACTACTCTTATTATACTTTTAGCTATTTTATCTCCAATACCTTCAACCTTTTTTAACTCTTCTTCTGAAGCATTTACTACTCCTCGAACTGTTTTAAATTCTTCTAAAAGTTTTCTAGCTGTTACTGGACCTATATTTGGCAATGATTCAACTATGTATATCTGTTGCTCCCATGTGGTTAAGGGTTTTTTCTCTGTTCTGATCTGAATTGCAGATTTTTCTTGGGTTTGTTCCCTTATTGCTATCCTGTTTATCATAGCGGCTGTATCTTCCGGGGATCTGGTAGGTATTATTGGTATTCCAAAATCAACTGCAATGGATGCAAGAGCTCCTCTAACAGCATTGGGATGTATAAACCCCGAGTAGAATTCAGCACCTTCAATTATTATAACTGGCTTTTTGAAGTTATCTACCAGTTCTTTTGCCTGTTTATGAAGTCTTTTATCCATTATGGAACTAACAAAATCTGTATTAGTTTTTCTTTCTATTGCAACATCGTCGCTCACTTGATAATCAGCCACTGCGAGACTTTTGACTTTTATATCAACATTAAGTCGTTCTAATTCTCTTAAAACTCTTGAACTACCTTCTCGAGAGTCTGCATATATGATTGGTCGATTATCTTGGTTTGATTTTTCTTCTGTTTCGTCACTTGTTTTTGATTCAATGGGTTTAAAATCAGTCAGATCTCGATTGAAATTATTATTGAGCTGTTTTTTCATCTGTTTTTCTTTGTTAATACTTGACCAGTAATATGATTCATCTCTAGTCCCTTTTGTAATTAAAATGAACATTCTACCTTTGTTTTTTCGTCCTGTCCTACCTCTTCTTTGTATCATTCTTATTTCAGATGGAACTGGTTCATAAAGTACAACAAGATCGACTGAAGGTATGTCAATCCCTTCTTCTGCTACGCTGGTGGAAATAAGAACATCGTATTCTCCACTTTTAAAGGATTTAATAATTTCTTTTTGCTTTTTTTGGGTCAATCCTTTTTCATTTTCTCTTGATGCTTGTCCATAAAATTTGACAGCATTTATATTTTCATCCATACAGTGCTGATAAATGTTCTCAACTGAATCTCTGAATTGTGTGAATATTATGATCCTGGAATCCGAACTTTTCAGTTCTTTTTTCAGTAACTGCATCAAACGTTTGAGTTTGGGATGGTCAACTCCATTTTGAACAGCCTTATCAACGAGACCTATACTCATCTGAAATTCAGCATCATTTAAAAGACCTTTAGCAGCTTTTGTTTTCTTTTTCTTCAACCGATCTATGTATTTCTGCAAAGGAATTGTGCCTTGTGTTTCAAGCAATTCTATTGAATGTTGAATATTAATCACAGCAGTAAGTATTGAAACAGCTAAAAAACATTTCTTCGGTGGATGAAGACTCACCCCAATACGTTTTTGAGCTCTGCCTTTGGCTTTTAATACATCCTTCTTACTTACATTGGAAATTGAATTTATAACTCCCATTTTTTTTAAGGTTGTTAACCTGACTTTCAAAGCCTTTTCCAAATGCATTTTAATATCCTTAAGTTCCTGATTTAATTCTGTTTTTATCCATTTAACTTCAACAGGGTTGAAGTAAGGTTCAACATCAGGATCCTCTTCAGATTTAATTTCCACTTCCTTTATGTAGAGATTTTGACAAACTTCCTGTATTTTATCTTCATTCCAACCTGGTGATGCTGTGAGTCCCAGTAGTAATGGATTTTTAGCTTGTTTCATGTACTTATCAGCAAGATATACATAGGAGTAGGATCCAACTCCACGATGACACTCATCAAAGACCATGAGAGACACATTCTTGAGATCGTACCTGGATGAAATTATATCGGCTTCTATAGTTTGTGGAGTTGCACAGATAATTTGTGAATCTTTCCATCGTTTGGTGCGTTCTTCAGGATTTATAGATCCGGTCAAAGAACTTACACTTGTTTTTAAAAATTCTCTGAAACTCTCTTCATGCTGAATAACGAGTGGTTTACTAGGTGCAAGAACCAAAACTTTAGAATTTTCAAAGGTTTTTAATCTTTCAGCAGAAACTAAAGCTGCTATAATAGTTTTTCCCAAAGCTGTTGGGGCAACTATCATTGTATTGCCTTTTTTTAATGTATCTGCAGCTAATACTTGTTGATAAAGTCGTGATTCAATTTTTTCAGGTTTAATAAGTGGATGTTGTATCCATTCTACTTTTTTATTTGAAGTTTGGACCTTATTTTCAGTTTTTTTTGTAACCATTTTATTTACCGTGATGCACTGATTTTTTTACAACAAATTCAATAAGATGTATAAATATTATTTTTTGTTCACATCTATATCTAATGAATGGTAATCCTAGGTATAACTTGCTAGCTAGAATATGTAAACTCAAATTAGATCACACTAGTGTGACAGTAATTTTTGGTAATAGATTCAGTTTTGGATTCAATCCAAATTTATAAGAATTAATATTGAAGATTGTATTTTTCTATCTTCACAGCCAATTTTTTTCTATAAATTGGAATATTGGTATTAATATGGATTATTTAATAACAAAAAGAGATTAAATTAAATTATAGTAAGAGAGAGATTAAATTATTTTTATTAATTAGGTTAAAATCAAAAGATGCACAAAAAAAATTAAAAAAATATTATGGACTGAAAAATATTTGCAAATTCATTTGTAAATTATTAAATTTTCCAGTTCATTGTAGACAACATTTAATCCGCACATATTCGGCACATAGTTGGCTGCTTTGGCTGAATCAACACCCAGAACTTTGTAATCTAACTCTTCAACAGGTGCAACAACCATGCATGTGTCGCAAACTAGCTTTCCACCAGCATTCTCTATGGCCTTGGTATAGCCCATTCTATCTGCAGCTGCTTTAATTGAGATGGATGTACATACCCATACCATGTTTTCGATTTTTCTTCCCTTCAACAGATCTGCAACCTGTTTAATTTCTTCGAGTGAAGCATGTGGACATCCTACACATATAAGATCTGGTTTTTCATTGGATGTTGTTAAAGCGGCACGTGTTTCGTCAATATCCTCTTTTTCTATGGAAATTGTTTCTATTTCTCCATTTAGAGTGTACTGTTTTGCCCATGCGCTTTCTGGAGTTATATTTTCAACATGGTAGAGTGCAACAGATCCTGACGATGCAAGGGCTGCTCCTAACCATTTAAGCTGATCTGTTCCAGCTTGGTTTTTAAACTTGAAATAAGGCACTCCTGATCCAACCTTGTTCCCGATAAGATATCCTAGGGCGCCGTAATCTGATCCTTGCAGTACAGTATCAACATCAACAACCAAAACTGGCTTTCTTGCATCCGACAGATGATAGCCATATTCGGCAGTTCTACCACAGATGGCTGCTGATAATGCTCCAGGCCCACCTTCACGATTTGTTCTAGCTCCAAGCACGGAATTTGCGTAACAAACAGCGGAAGATTCCGACCATGCAATGTGTGATCCTAGTGTTGGTACATTTCCAACCAAATACGGCGTGCATGTGCACGTGGTTGAAACACCCATTTTTTGATAAGCTTCCACAATTGCGTGTTGTTTTTTTGTGAATTCTTCAGAGAACCCAAGCTCTTTCCAGATCTTTAAATCAACACCTGCAGGGTTTAATGTTGATGGAACCCTTACTTGGGCATCTATAGAAAGTTCTTGAAGATAGTCCAGTCCTGCATCGCCAATGGTTTTATATGAAACACCAGATATCTGAGCCGAACTAATTTCAACTAATTTTTCAGCACCATAAATATCTCCCAAAGCCACTAATATTTCCATGGATTTTGCAACGGCAGTACCTTCTTCTCCATCGTACATCCTTTCTTCTTCTTGTGTCAAGTGCATAGAATCACTTTTATTTAATTTATCTACTAATTCATGAATTAATCTGCGTCCTAACTATTTCATCAACCAAGTTTAGGAAGTTGTCCATTTCTCTGTATGGGATCACAGCTCCAGCTGCAATATTATGCCCTCCACCTGATCCATTAAAGCTTTTAGATGCATTTTCTAATGCGTAACCCACATTGACACCCATTTCTATCATTTCAGTGGTTGTTCTGCCCGAGACTTTGATGATGTTATCCATTCTTGACATGGCCAATACAGGCTTGCCAGGATCTAAAATTTCTAGATCAAGTCCAATACTTGAAAGAGTACCCATTATACGTTTTTTACGTTTTTCTTCTGTGTAAATATATTGTATGTTGTCTTGAACAACAGATCCTTCTTTTTTGATCCATCCAATTCCATGTACCAGATCTTCTCTGTAACTTTTCACTAGTTTCTGAGCGTCTTGTATTGCGTCTTTCCGATCTCCGATACAAATACTGAGTCCGATTCCCTGTTTCTTATTTTTTCCACAGGCATCCAGTATATTGGAATATTCTTCAAGGTTTTTTAATTCAGGTACTTCAGATGGGATTGTGAAAACACTGCTAAATATTTTAGGATTGATCTTAATCAATTCTGCCTTTAAAATATCTTTTTCTTCATTGTTTAGTTCTGTGAATTTTATTCCATATGATATTCCGATTTTTTCAAGGAATGTCACTGCACCTTCTTCATCTCCTGAAATTCCCTTGAGAACAGGATTTAATGTGTAGGATAATGCTTTATAAAGGGGTTCACTGGATCTGTAAGCAATTTTAAGGTCTTCTCGTACTTCGATGTTTCCAGAGTCTACTCCGTCATCAAGTATCATTTTGTTGACACCAGTGAAACCATCTTTGTATTGCATGTCTCCAAATGCTCCAACCAATGCTAATCCTGCTAGATTTTTACAACCCATAGGCCTAATGGTTAGATAAGACACTCCTGAACCACTAACATCCTTTGTGCCATCTAATTCGTATAGGTGTGGATTCACATGCACTATGGAATTCGATGACTCTTCTTTAGAATCAGTGGTCTGATGATGATCTGCGATGATAACATCGCCTTTAAGTCTTTTAATCCCTTTAAGATTTGCACTTCCCATATCACAAAAAATAAACAGTTTATATTTTTCTTTTAAAAATTTAGCTATATTTTCATCCTTTAATCTAGGTATTATTGTGACGTGGAATTTTCCTTCCTGCTGAGCTACTGCATTGCACATTACTCCGGCTGCGGAAATTCCATCAGCATCGTTGTGAGAAATAATTCTCACAACATGATCCTGATCAAGATGCCTGCCTAATAATTCACAGGCTTCTTCGGCCTTATTTAACAAGGAGTGCTGCTGTTTTTGGATCATATCTCCATCCTTCAGGGAGCACACCTTCCCTTACATAGTATCTTACTAGTCTTCTGATTTTGGATTCAATAATCCTCAAACCTCTTTTGGTGTGAAGGTCCTTTGGATTTTCTTCTAAGTGTTCCCTTATGTTCACTGCTTTTTTTATGAGATTGATGAGTTCTTCAGGGTACTCTTCTGTCTGATCGTGTTTTTCTAGTATTGCAGTAATCTTTAAGCCTGTCACTGCTTTAACATCAGGAATTCCGTACTGATCTCGGAGTATTACTCCGATAACACTTGTAGATTTACCCTCTTTTCTGAGTTTTAATATTAATTCTTCAATTTCTTCGTTTGAATATTCTGTCCATTCTGGTTTTGCTACCATTTAATCACCTACGTAATCTTTATACCACATTGCAAACTTTTCAAGTGAATTTCTACGGTGCGAAAATTTATTTTTCTCATGTGTACTAAGCTCTCCAAAGGATTGTGTATATCCTTCAGGAATGAATAGGGGATCGTATGCAAAACCATTATTACCCTGTTCTGAGCTTCCAATTACTCCGCTGATAGTGCCTAAAAAAATCTCGGGCTCGGTTTTGGGGGTGCAGAACCCAACAGCCGACCTGAATTCGGCATATCTATCTTTATTATCACTCATTAGTTTCAATATGCCCTTATTTCCAATAGTATCTTGAACATATGAAGAATATGCTCCTGGAAACCATTTAAGGGATTTAATGAAAATTCCAGCGTCTTCAACTATCACTGGTCTGCCAAGACGCACAGCTACATGTTTAGCACCGAACTTTGCTACATCTACCAGATTTCCTTGGATTTCTGGGTAACCAAAGTCAACATGCTCCAGTTCAATTCCAAAGTTATCAAAGATACCTTTGGCTTCTTTTACTTTGTGTTGGTTACCAGTTATAAATGTTATCTTCATTTTAAATCACCATCACTAAAAATTTTTAACTTAACTTCCAGTGTAACGTCCCCTGTTTTCTATTTCAGCTACCTTTTTAATGACAGCATCAAAATCATAAGCATCTTCATACCCCTTTAGAATAAAACTCATGCATTCATCAGAAATTTCATTGTGAACACCTGAAATAGCTTTTTTAAACACCAACAAATCGACTCCTTTATCCTCCACAAGATCAGATATGGTACCAAGTCCAAAGTCAAGGAAGTACACAGACTCATCATTCACAATTAGATTTGAACTTGTCAGATCTCCATGTATGATGCCACAATTATGTAATTTTGCAAGATTTTCACCAATTTCTTTACAAATTTTTGCAATAGTTCCTGAATCACCATGGTCTAATACATCTTTCACGACTTCACCATGAATTTTTTCCATCACAATTGAAAAGTTCATTTTATCCACGTCATATACCAACGGGGTTTTAACTCCGCAACGTTTGGATTCTCCCAACAATTTTGATTCCTGTTTGGTTCTTTTTTTTCTTAGCTGTAAATCGATTTCAGGTATTCTATAACTCTTTGAAACTCTGTTTTTAATAATAACATCATTATTAAGCCATTTACTCGGATAAATATTGGCTTCAGCTCCCTTTTCAAGAATATTTTCAGGTAATTTCAATGACTTACCTGCACTTTTCATCCATGGAACATCAACCTGATCAGTTCTGTATTTCTGTATAACTCCGGTATCTTTGATACCCCTAACTAAACCATGTTGATTCATCAGTTGCCCCATCCAGGCAATCATTGCACCATTATCTCCGCAGTACTTAACAGGGGGCATGTAAAATTCACAATAATGTTCCTCTGACATGATTGCAAGCATGTCTCTTAGGCGAGAATTTGCAGCAACTCCACCACACAACATAACTTCTCTCTTATTTGCATGTGCTATTGCTCTTTCAGTCACTTCCACCAGCATAGAAAATGCAGTTTCCTGAAGACTGTAGCATACATCTTCAATAGATTCTCCAGATTCATATTTTCTGATGGCTGCGGTTAAGAGCCCGGAAAATGACAGATCCATACCTTTAACTGTGTATGGGAGTTTTATGAACTTGGAATAATTTTTTGCCATTTCTTCTACTTTGGGACCTCCAGGATGGCCAAGCCCCACTGATCTGCTGAACTGATCAAGACAGTTACCCATGGCAATATCTAGAGTTTCACCAAAAATTCGATATTTTCCAGATTCATAGGCTATTATCTGTGTGTTTCCACCACTAACGTAGAGTGTAACTGGATCTACAGCTCCTGTTGTCAATTTACCGATTTCAACATGACCAATACAGTGATTCACACCAACTATGGGAATTTTGAGCATTAGAGAAAGGCTCCTTGCTGCTGTCGCAACTGTTCTGAGAGCGGGTCCTAACCCTGGGCCTCTGGAAAATGCCACAAGATCAAGGTCATTCAATGATAATCCACTTTGATCTAATGAATCTTTGATGAGGGGAACTATTGTTGAAGCATGATGTTCCGCAGCTTCTCTAGGATGTATTCCTCCCTTTTCAGGTATCAACGGTTTGCCTGCTGATGCTAAAATGTTCCCTTCTGAATCTACTATTCCAACACCTGTTTTTTCTGCAGTACCTTCAATTCCTAGACATATCATCTAATCACTTAATTAGTTTCCTTTGTTTAATCTTAAAATAATATTAAAAAAAATCATATCCACTTTTTTCTTCAAATTTTAAATGAGTTATCATTACTTATATCTTGTTACATGACAATAAGTACTCTGAAGGTGAGGTTATGGAAGAAGCAATTAAATGTTATGGATCATCATGTAACCTAGATAAATTAAAAAATAAAGACTCATTATTCCTATGTGTTATAGCAAGTACAGAAACTTCAAGAATACCTGGAATAACAGGTGCAGGAGCAACCCCTGAACTTACAGACTACACCCCTGCTGCGGATGTTGAACTTGTAATGTTAGGTAGCCCCATATGCCTATCAGAAATTCCAAAGACAATTGTAAATGGAGGATCAGCACCAACACCGGCTGTGATTACAAAAGCTTCGTTAGATATGTCAGAAATACCTTTTATGGTTGTTGATGCGGGTGCTGCAATCAAACCAAACGTTCCTTACGTTAATATTAACACAGTACCTGGTGGCGATATCAGGAGTGGCAGGGCAATACTGAGTTCAGAAAAAATTTTTAACAACGGCTTTATTTTAGGCCAAACCCTTTCTAGACTCACTGATCATTTAATTATAGGAGAAAGCACACCAGCAGGAACTACAACAGCTCTTGGAGTTTTAACTGCAATGGGATACGATGTCGATCATAAGATAAGTGGCAGCACTCCTGAAAATCCCCATGATCTTAAACACAGAGTAGTTGAGGATGGTCTTCTTACTGCAGGTTACAAACCTGGAGATCTTCGTGATGAACCATTTAAAGCCATAGATTCAGTTGGCGATCCAATGATTCCTGCAGTTGCTGGTATAGTTATGGGTAGTGAAGTTCCAGTTACACTTGCAGGAGGAACACAGATGACTGCTGTTTGTGCAGCCATTAAAGCATTATCGCCGGATTTTGATTTTAGCAAACTGTCAATTGCAACCACGATATTTGTGGCCGAAGATGAAAGCTCAGATCTCATCTATTTAACAAAACAAATCTCAGACATAACTGTTTATGCGGTGGATCCTTCATTTGAGAAATCAAACACAGATGGACTTGTAAACTATACCAAAGGTTCTGTTAAGGAGGGTGTGGGTGCAGGGGGGGCAATGTTCGCAGCATTACTTAATGGAAAATCAATAGAAGAAATAAGAGCTAGAACAGAGGAGCTTTGTAAGGAAATTTTTTTAGAATAATTCGAATATATTCTCATTTTTTTTTAAAAAAAAGAAAAATAAGGTATTACATAACTGTTGTCAAGATTATTGCTATTATTCCTACAATCCAACAATAGTATGCAAATATCATCAGTGTTCTTTCTTTAATTATTTTCATTAGAAGTTTTATAGCCAAATATCCGAAGATAAGTGCTGCTAAAAAACCTGCTAATAAAACAGCGATACTTGCGTCAAAAGAGGTTATATCTTTAACCTGAACTAAAGCAGCACCTAATATTGCAGGTATTGATAATAAAAAACTGAATCTTGCAGCTAATTCTCTGTTTAATCCTGAGTAAAGTCCAGCAGCAATGGTTGATCCTGATCTGGAAATTCCCGGAGCAATAGATAAAGCTTGGAATATACCAATCACAAGAGCGTTTTTTAGAGTCATATCTTTAACATCTTTATGCCCTGGTTTTACCTTTTCTGATGCCCATAAAAGAATACCTGTTATAATTAGAAATATGCCAACATAAAATATATTGTTGAATAAAGCTTCGAATTCATTTTTAAAGAGTATTCCTGCAAGTCCGGCGGGGATGGTTCCTATTATTATTAACCATGATAGTTTTTTGAAAGGCTCATCATTTAAACCCTGCTTAAATTGACCTCTAAATAGGTCTAAAATACTTGAAATGAAAGATCGAATTATTTTTACTACGTCTTTCCAGAAGTATCCCACAACTGCAACCAAAGTACCTAGATGTAGAACAGTGTCAAATGCAACGTTCTGGGGAAGGTGTAATACATCTGTCATAAAAACTAGGTGCGCTGAACTACTAACTGGTAAAAATTCAGTCAATCCCTGTACTATACCTAATATTATTGCTTGTATAATATCCATTTTTTAAACACCTTTTGCATAATAATAAAAAATATTTGAAAATAACTTAGAAGTTATAACTTCTAACTTCCAAGTTATAACTTATAACTAAAATTAGCTCATACGTATTCAAGCCAGTTATATTTATCTTCTTCCTCACCATTGACTATTGAAAAGAAATTTTCTTGAATCTGGTGGGTAATTTTGCCACGGGTTCCATTTCCAATAGTTATCTTATCAATGGAACGAACTGGTGTTACCTCAGCTGCTGTACCTGTAAGGAATACCTCATCTGCTATGTAAAGCATTTCTCGGGGGATCTGTTCCTCACGAACTTCCAGAGAAGATTCCTTTGCAAGGGCTATGACAGAGTCTCTTGTCAAACCAGAGAGTAGTGAAGATGATATTGGTGGTGTGTATATTACTTCATCTGAGACTACGAAGATGTTTTCACCACTACCTTCACTTACCATACCATGATAATCGAGCATGATCGCTTCATCGTATCCATTGGCTATTGATTCCATTTTAGCTAACTGTGAGTTCATGTAATTTGAACCTGCTTTTGCCATGTTTGGCATTGTGCCAGGTGCCATTCTTCTCCAACTGGATGTTCCAATATTGACTCCATTTTCGATGGCTTCTTCACCGAGGTATTTGCCCCAGGCCCAAGCAGCAACAACAGTTTCAACTGGACAGTTCATTGGGTAAACTCCCAGTTCTCCATATCCTCTAAATGCTACTGGTCTTATGTAACACTCTTTTAGTTGATTGACTTTTATGGTATCGATGACAGCTTGACTCAAATCTTCCACTGTGTACGGAATTTCCATTCTGTATATTTTAGCAGAGTTTATCAGTCTCTTAATGTGATCTCGCAAACGAAATACTGCAGGACCATTTTTAGTATCATAACATCTTATTCCCTCAAAAACGCTGGTACCGTAGTGAACAACATGTGAGAGTACGTGTAGATTTGCATCTTTCCAATCTACAAATTTTCCGTTAAACCATATTTTTCCGTTTTCATCAAATGCCATTGTAAACCCTCAAATTTATCAATATTAGTTATAGATTCTTACAATAAATAGATTTATAAATCATTAATTAATTATTTGTTACAATCAAGATATTCAATACTAAAAATTTTCGGTGAGTCTTTTCATGACTCC
>Ga0187807_1000334_pt1 | contig 14711 bp, 16 predicted proteins | sample NC_wetland_sal_i_4_FD_132432 | JGI IMG/M metagenome (GOLD analysis project Ga0187807, IMG submission 132432) | Wetland sediment microbial communities from Neuse River Estuary, North Carolina, USA - ASW_2 | ecosystem: Environmental > Aquatic > Freshwater > Wetlands > Sediment | place: USA: North...
TCGTCCTCGCCGGGCGACCCCGCGCCGCCGGCGTTGTCCTCCCCCATCACGATGACGCTCTCGTCGCGCTCCATCTCCTGGGCCAGCGCCTCGTTCAGGGCCTCGCGATAGGTGATGCTCCGTGCCATGGCCAGCCTCCTATCAGTAGCGCACGTAGACGTCGGTGAGCAGGTCTGCCTCGGTGGGCAGCGGCGCGGCCTTCGCCTCGTCGACCGCCTTGTCGATCAGCATCGTGACCTCGGCATCCACGGCGTCGAGGTCGGCCCGGGCCAGTTCGCCGGTCGCGGTCACCCGGTCCGCGAAGCGCTTGAGGCAGTCGAGTTCGGCCCGCGCGTGCTCGACCTCGCCCGCCCGGTAGGTCTGCTGGTCGCCCTCGAAATGCCCGAAGTAGCGGGTGAACTTCATCTCGATGAGCGTCGGGCCGCCGCCTTCGCGGGCGCGGGCGATCGCCTCGCTGGCCGCCTCATGCGCCGCGAAGAAGTCGAAGCCGTCGACGATGACGCCCGGCATACCGAACCCGGCCGCGCGGTCCGCGATGTTGTCGCTGGCCACCGACCAGGTGCTGGACGTGGTCTCGGCGTAGCCGTTGTTCTCGGCCACGAAGACGGCCGGCAGGTTCCACACCGAGGCCAGGTTCATCGACTCCAGCGTGGTGCCCTGGTTGCTGCCACCGTCGCCGAAGAACGCGACGCTGACCCCGCCGGTGCCCTTGATCTTGGCGGCCAGCGCCGTCCCGCAGATCAGCGGCGGGCCGCCGCCGACGATGCCGTTGGCGCCGAGCATGCCCTTGGACAGGTCAGCGATGTGCATGGAGCCGCCCTTGCCGTGGCAGCTGCCGGTCTTGCGGCCGTAGATCTCGGCCATCATCTCGCCGACGTCGACGCCCCTGGCGATGCAGTGGCCGTGGCCGCGGTGCGTGCTGGCGATGGTGTCGCGGTCGTCGAGGTTACTGCAGACGCCGACCGCCGACGCCTCCTCCCCGGCGTACAGGTGGACGAATCCAGGGATCTCGCCGGTCGCGAACTCCGCGTGCACGCGCTCCTCGAACTCGCGGATCGTCCGCATCGTCCGGTAGACGTCGAGCAGGTGCTCCCGGGTCAGGGCTTTCCGCTCCACCGTGTCGGTCATGTACTCCTCCTAGACGGTCGATCCTGGTGGCATGGGGGTGCGTCTGAGCAGGCCGAGGCGGGCGCTAGCCGCCAGGACGGCGGGAATGTCCACGCACCGGGGCCCGTCGGCCCGCAGCCGGACGGCCGGCTGCTCGCCTGGCCCGAAGGTGAGCTCGCGTTCCCCGTCCACGGCGATGACGCCGGCTCGTGCGTCGACGGGATGAACCGCGCCGGGGTGCATCGGCTCGATCTCGTGCACCCCGACCGGCACGACTAGTCCCGGCGCGATCGGGGCGAGCACCTGCCGGGGCGCGTCGGCGGACAGGCGCGCGGTGACCCCGTGCGGTTCGTGCCGCGCGACGGGAGACAGCTGGCCCAGGACGCTGGACAGGCCGATCGCGTCGGGTTCGGCGAAGGCGCAGAACAACTGGGTCACGGTCGCCGGATCCCAGACCGCGCGGGCACCGACATGACGTTCGGTGGAGACCGCGATGTCCACCAGCGCCGTCTCGGTCCGATCTCCCGCCCGCACTTCGAGCAGCTTCGCCCGGGTGGTCGCGCCCTCGGCCGGCACCAGGCCGGTGGCGACGAGGCCCGCGGCCAGGCCGGCGATGGTGGCCTCGCGGACTACGGGAAACACGTTGTTGGTACCCGTCGACAGCGCCAGCATCGGCACGTCGCCCGCCGCGGACGCGGCGACCCGGGCGGTGCCGTCGCCGCCGAGGCAGACGATCACCCGTGCGCCCGCGGTCACCATGCGCCGGACGGCGTCCACGGTGTCCTGCGCCGTCTGCCGGATCGGCTGGCCGTCGAGGAACTCGACCTCCGGCCACCGGCCGTCGTGCCCGTGCCTGCCCTGCGCGGGCCGCCGCGCGATCGCGCGCAGCACCGACGCGGAGATGCCGCCGAGGTCGGTGCTGAGCAGCACGCGGTGCACGCCGACCGCGCCGAACGCGGTGAGCATGCGCTGGATCATGTTGGCCTTCTCGGCCGTCGGGAATACCGAGGCCTGCGTGACCAGCCGGCGGATGTCGCGACCGGAGAGCGGGTTCGCCACCACCCCCACGATCGCGTCACCCATGACGCCCACCTCCTCGCCCCACTCTGCGCGCCTGTCGGCCAAAAGGGAATAGCCGCCGGCGGGCTCGGGCGAGCGCGGTGGCCGGCCTGAGCCGGCCACCGCGGCACCCCGGTGGCCAGGTCCGGTCAGGGGACGGTGACCGGCTGGATGACCACCGGGCCGAGGGTGGGGTTGAGCTCGGTGGCCTGGGAAACTCCCGGCGGCGTGATCACGTCCATGGCCTTGGGCACGGTGGCCAGGTCGACCGAGCAGATCGGCGCGGTCCCGCCCGGCGCACAGACGCCGAACGTGAAGCCGCCCGGCGTGGCGGTGAAGGCACGCGCCAGGTCGGCGCTGAACCCGTCCTGGCCGGTCAGCACCACGGTGAAGCCCCAACCGGACGCCGGGGTGCCGAACTGCGCCTCGGGCAGGGCGACCGTGATCGTACGGTCGGCCTGCACGGCTAGCGCGGACGCGGTGCCCACCGAGTTACCCCCGGCGTCCACCCACACTGGCGACGCGAATCCTTGCACCTCGACCCGCTGGCTCCAGGCGCCGGACGGCGCGATGGTGCAGACAGTTTTTGGGGTCCGCGTTGCGGGAGAAGCGGAATTACGGCAGCGTTGTCGTAGCCGCCGAGCGATCCCGGAGAAAGTCATGCCGCCCAAACCGCTGGAGCCTGGCGATCCCCTGAGACTGGGCCGCTTCGAGCTCCTCGGACGGCTCGGCGAGGGCGGTCAGGGTATCGTCTACCTCGGCCGCGGTACGAACCCGGGGGAAGACCGGGTCGCCGTGAAAGTGCTGCGGTCGACCGTCGACCCTACGGTCCTCGAGCGGCTGGCCCGCGAGCTCGACGCCATCCACCAGGTTCAGCCGTTCGTCACGGCCGGCGTCATCGAGGCGTCGGCCGAGGGCGACCGGCGCTTCGTGGTCAGCGAGTTCATCGACGGCCCGTCGCTCCAGGAACGTGTCGATGCCCGGGGACCGCTGCCCGAGGGCGACCTGCAGCGCCTCGCGGTAGGCACGGCCACCGCGCTGACCGCGATCCACGGCGCGGGGGTCATGCACCGCGACTTCAAGCCGGCCAACGTGCTGCTCGGCCCCGACGGCCCCCGGGTCGTCGACTTCGGCATCGCCCGGCTCAACGACGTGGCGACAATCACCAGCGGGCTCATCGGGACCCCCTCCTACGTTGCCCCGGAGCAGCTGGCCGGCACGCGGCCCACCAGCGCCGTCGACGTCTTCGCGTGGGCGCTGACCATGATCTTCGCGGCCACCGGTCGGCTGGCGTTCGGCGCCGACAGCATGCCCGCCGTCATTTACCGCATCATGTACGAGGAACCGGACTTGAGCGGCCTGCCGCCGTCCCTGCGCCCGGTCGTCCGGGAGTGCCTGGCCAAAGACCCAGCGCGGCGGCCGAGCGCGCGTGATCTACTGCTCCGCCTCGTCGATCCGACGGCGCCGCGAACTCCGCCCGTCCCCGTCGGCCGGGCCGCTCCCGTCGACTCGGTCCCTGGCACAGGCCCGCTGTCTCCGCTGGCCGAGCCCACGATCTTCGGGCCCGAGCCGGCCCGGTTCCCCGCACCCGGCCCGGCCCCGGCGCGGTTCCGGCGGGGAGCGATCCTGGCCGCCGTCGGGGCCGCGGTGGCCGTCGTCGCGGTCGTCGGCATCGTGCTGCTCACCCAGCGGTCGCCCGCCAGCCCCCCGGTCGATTCGGGAGGCAGCTCGCTGGTCGGCCACGCCAGCAGTCCGGCCACCTCAAGCAGTCCGGCCACCTCAAGCAGTCCGGCCAGCGCCAGCAGTCCGGCCAGCGCCAGCACGCCGGCGACGCAGGCGACTGGGGTCACGATCCCGGCCGCGTTCGCGGGCACCTGGAACGGCACCGCGACGATGTCCGCCATCGGGACTTCGGGCGTCAGTCTGACGAACAGCATCACGTTCACGCTGGTGGCCGGCGCGCGGACCGCTCACGAGGTCAATCAGGACTGCATCAATACCCTGACCCTGAGTGAGGTCACGGCCACGGTGCTCACCTTCAGCGAGCCGCAGACCGCAGCGTGCGTCGCCGGGACCGTGACGTTCACGCGCCAGGGCGCCAACCTGGCCTACCGGTGGACGAACAACATCGAGCAGAACGTCGCCGCGCTGCAGAAGGCGTGACGGAAGCCGTGATGCTGACCGACGCACCACGGTCCGTTCGGCATAAATGATCTTTCAGGGTGTCCTCGAAGCCAACCGCATCTAGGTCGACCGCGTCTTGCAGCCGGGCGGCTAATACAGGGGCGGCGGGTGGCCGGCGCTCGGGACTATCACGCCGCCTGGTTCGGTCACCGGCTAGCCGCGCGCGAGCAGGACGGCGCTCGCGACCAGCCCGATGGCCGCGGCCCCGGCGGTTACCGGGCGCCCGTACCGCCACTGCCGCGGCTCGGCCCGCAGGCCGAGGACGAACTGCCTGCTCAGGGTGTAGGCCGCCAGCCCGGCCAGGGCCACCGGACCCGACCGCGGGAGCCCTGTGAGCAGGACCACAGCCAGTACGGCCGCCCCGATGGTCAGCGCGGCCAGCGCTTCCAGCAACTGCGCCGGCGCTCGCCGGCAGCCGACCCGGCGGTCGGACGACCAGATTCCCCAGCGTGACGTGGTCGGCCGGCCAGTGCAGCAGCCAGCCCAGAAGCATCCGGGCCGGCCAATGGCCATGCCGATCAGCAAGGCGGGCGCGGCCACGCCCAGATAGGCCCCGCGCGGGACACCCGGACCCGCGAATGCCGCCGCGCCGACAACCACGGCCGCACCCGCTACGAATCCCTGGATGCACCAGCCGTCGAACTTCCGGCCACGGTGCACCGCGACATACCAGGCCTTCCCGCCGATCACGCCCGCCACGATCGCGAACGCCGAGAACAGCATGGGGCGGAACGCGGGGTAGTGACCGCGGGCCAGAAGCAGTGCTTCCAGGCCGAGCCCGGCTAGTACGGCGAGGGAAACCAGGCTCGCGTAGGCGAACCGGATGATCCCCGGAACCTTGGAGCGCAGCAGCGAAGAAGTCGCCACCGGCGCCTCCGGGCCAGCCGGGATCGCCACCCGTCGCGGCCATGGCGCCCGGAGGGCACTTGCTGCGTTCCCGCCAGACGGGTAGGGCCGGACGCCCCGCGTGACCGGCCGCGCGGTCACCGTCCACTGGCCTGACGGGATGCCGCGGACTTCGGCGGTGATCGCCACTGGCCCGCTTCCCGGGACGATCCCCTCGACGGTTTCCTCGTGCCAGAAGGTGTCGCCCGGCTGGGGGTTTCCGGCTACCCCCGCCCGGCGGCCGGAGAAGCGGATCGTCGCGCTGAACGGTTCGCCTTCCTGGCCCGGGTCGAGCCAGTAGGTCACGGTCAGCAGCTCTTCGATGGCCTTCGCGGCCCAGGCGGGCAGGCCGTCCGACGCTCCGGCAGGAGCCGTCTCGGGGACTGGGCCGACCGAAGCCTGCGCGATCACCGAGGCTCCCGCGCCCCCCGGGGCCCGCACGGCGGCCGTCTTGCCCGGCGCGGCCGTCTGGCCCTGCGCTGGGACCAGGCCGGGCAGTGGGACCATCGTCGGCACGAGCGTCGAATACTCACCCGTCCCCCGGACCAGGCCGGGCGGCGCGCTCTTAGCCGGCAGCAGGCCCGGCGGCGCGGCCGCCGCGGCCGCCTGGGCGCCGTCACGGCGGGCTCGCGGCTGAGCCGACCTGGCCGCAGCGGTCCCGCGCCGATTGCTCTTCTTGTTCTTCTTCGTCCGCGACATCGCTACCTCCCCGGCTGGACCAGATCGTCGCTGCCGCAGCCGACCCCACGCTGGACACGTCCTTGCGCGCAGATGATGTCTCGTTGAAGACCAGGAAATAACGGCCACGGCATCAGGCTGCCGCCTGGGTTACACCCTCACCGACCAGTGCGGGCTCAGCCCAGAGGACGCGATAGCCAGCGCCGTACGAACCGCGGCCGCCGTCACGAGGGCGGTTTTCCGCAACGGATCGACCTGAGAGATGCGGATGCTATCCGGGGCATCAAATGCGATCTCGGTCCCGGCCAGTCCTGGCACGCGCCACCGATAAGGCGCCACCGGCAGAAGCCTGACTGGTCGCTGACCTGGCAATGTGAGGTGGAGTTCGGGCCCGTGCTGGCCATACGCGGTCGCGACGTGCCTGAACAGCTCGGTGAATCCCTCGCTAACCATGAGTGGCGGGGCCCTGGGCGATCACGTTGGTCTGGCCCCCTTCCACGATGCCCTTCCCGTCGATCCAGATGGCCCAGTCGATGATCGTCTCGGCGGCGACGACGATCGGGCGGCCCGCCCGGATGCCCGGGTCCAGGGCGGCGTCATCGGCGGAATTGCCCAGGACCCTGGCCGGGTCGGCCCACGACGTGACGTACGCCCACGGGTACTCGGCTTGTCCCGGCACCGATATCTCGTGCTTGATCATCAGCTGGGCTCGCGGCGGCAGGTCACCGGCCAGGAACCGGGCCCGGACGGCCGGCAGCGCCTCCCGCGCGGCCTGCATGGCCCGCTCCATCTCGTCGGACGGCGCCAGGTACCGGATCTCCTGCTCGCGCAGGCCGAACAGCACCGCGCACACGCCGGCCAGGAACTCCCCGGCCGAGGCCGGGTAGTCATCCGGCGGCTGGACGGACAGGAAGCTGTCCGCGCTGTCCTGCGGGCTGGGATCAAACGTGAGCCGAACGGGCACGGCGGGACCCTCGGTGACGGGTGCATCGTAGGCCCTGGCGATGTCGGCCTCGCGAACCTCGAGCACGGCAGGCAACTGGGCAAAGGCCGGCTCGGCCCGGTCGCGCAGCGCGTTCAGCCAGGTGCCGAGCAGGCTCGAGGCCAGGCCCGTCAGCACCCGCGTCCAGGCCTGGCCCAGCTGCGGCGGCACGTTGCGGACCTGCAACTCGGGCAGGCCGAACCGGCCCAGGCCCTTGGTCGTCATCCACAGGCCCCCGATCGCGGCCGACTGGAACACCAGCATCCAGTCCGTGAGCCTGAACCTGGCGTCTTCGGTCCCGGGTAGCGTCCGCAGGGCCGCGTCCGCCGCCAGGACCTTGGGTATGCCCGTATCCACCAGGGGAACGCCGGCCTGGTCCGCCAGCACGCCGGCGCAGGCGCGCCCGGCCCATTCGTGCATGGGCGGCCATCCTGGCGGGCACGAGGCCCGGACCACGACGAACTCGCTGGCCTCGGCGACGGCCCGGACCAGTTCCTGCGCTACGCCCAGGTATTGCTGCAGCGGGCCGGGCACCGGCGGCAGCGACGACGCCGGCACGGCGTGGACCGTCACCGCGCCGGCGTCCAGCATCATCCGCGCGGCGACGCCCACCGGGCTGTCCACGCGGGCGGACAGTCCGGCGGTCGCGCGGTCCTTCGCGGCCTCGGCGGAGAGTGCCAGGGGAACCAGGTATACGGCCGACATGAGCTCAGGCACCGGGAGGATCAGGTTCTCAGCCACGTCGTCCGCTACCTCCCTCACCCGCCATCACGTTAACCTCCAGGACGGGCCCGGCATAGCGCCGAAACCGGTGATCACGTCCAAGACGTCAACCGAATCGAAGGCCGCCGCCGGCGGCTTGCACGTGACCGGGGGCGGAACCGCAGCTCGTTCGGGATAAATAAGGTCTCTAGATATCGGTGATGCGCAGGCCGGCGTGAGCCTTGTACCGGCGATTGATCGAGACCAGGTTGGCGGTCAGGGCCTCGACCTGACCGCAGTTGCGCAGGCGGCCCGCGTAGATGCCGCGCACGCCCGGGATCCGCGCCGCCAGCGCCTGTACCAGGTCGGTGGCCTGGCGGTCGTCGCCGAGCACCAGTACATCCAGGTCGATGGTGTCGATCTCGGGGTCAAGCAGCAGGATCGCGGACACGTGGTGGAACGCCGCCACCACCTTGCTGCCGGGCAGCAGCGCCGCGGCCTGCTCGGCCGCGCTGCCCTCGGCGACCTTCAGCGGATAGGCACCGCGCTGGTCGAAGCCGAGCGGGTTCACGCAGTCCACCACGATTTTGCCCGCCAGTTCGGCCGCCAGCCTGGCCAGCAGTTCGCCGTGGCCCTCCCAGGGCACCGCGGCGATCACCACGCTCGCCTCGCGGGCAGCGTCGGCGTTGGCCAGGCCCCGGACGTGGTTTCCGATCTCTTGCGCGGCAGCGTGCGCGCGCTCATGGCTGCGGGACCCGATGATCACGGGGTGCCCCGCCAGCGCGAACCGGCGGGCCAGGCCTCGTCCCTGATCCCCGGTGCCGCCGAGGATGCCGATGACGAGTCCGTCGACGGACGGTGTTTCGCGCTCAGTCATGAACTGCATCTTGTCAGACTGTGCTTTCTCTGCGCCTCCGGGGCGCTCTTGATGCGCCCTTCGGCGCGACGACCGGTACCTGCGCGTTCGTTCGGATCGCAACCCTCCGTGCGGATTTGGCTGCGCGGACGAACATTTGGGGGCACCATAGATACGTGGACGCGAACCAGGTGACCACGCTCCGTGCGCTCCTTGCCCCGACCGGATGGCTCGAGCGGACTCGAGCGTTCGCGCAGGGGCTGCGCAAGGCCACTCGCTCGCAAGGCGGGCTCTTGCTGGTCGGCACCCCGGACGAGGAGCCCTGGCATCTCACTGCTCACCTGGATGAGGAGAGCAGGCTGTCCGGGATTCCCGAGCTGATGCCCACGCTCGTCCGCTGGCGGGTCCCCGACGGTGCACCGTCGCACCTGCGGGTCGGTCTCGAGCGGCTGGAAGCCGCCCGGCGAGGCGAGACGCTCTTCGTCGTGTCACCGTCGACCGCGCCGGTCCCGCTGCTCGAGCGGGTCAACGACGCGCGGCGGACCGGAGCCACCATCTTCGCGCTCGACCAGGGCGATCCTGAGCTTGACGCGCTGGCCCACGAGTCGATGGCGATCCGGGCGGGCGTCGACGCGGTGTCGTTCGGCGGCGCGCAGCATCTGATCAGCTCGTCGGTCGGCGAGATCGGCGCGGCCGAGCGCTTCGAGCGCGGGGAGTTCGGCGTGGCCAGCGCCGATGCCCGCAGCCCGCAGCCGGGGATGACCGGATACCAGCGTTATCGGCCGGGCATGCGGGGCCTGCGGGACCGGGTGGCGCGGCTGCTGGACGCGGTGAGCGGCCCGCCCGGCTCCTAGGAGTCCAGGGTCAGCACCATCGTCGGGCGCTCGATGATGTGGTCGGGGCGCAGCGGGCGCACCGCCGTGCCGATGGCGAAGAACTCGGTGGTGTGCGAACCCCAGGTGTGGCTGTGCTGGCGGAGCTGGACGCCGACGATGCCTTCCGCGTGCAGCGCCTCGGCTTCGGCCTGCATCCGGCTCATGGCCAGCTCCCGGGCGTCGTACAGGGCCTGGGTGAACTGCTCGATCTCGACGTTCTTGCCGATGTTGCCCATCTTGGCGCCCATTCGCTGGTGCGCGATGTGGTACACGCACGAGCCCATGACCATGCCGAGCGGCGCGTAACCGGCCCGGATCAGCGTCCAGAAATCCTGGCCGGACAGGTCCGAGGTGAACGGCTGGTTCTTGTTGTTGCGCCAGTTGTCGACCCCGCCGCCGCCCGCGCCTTCCTCGGCCTTGACCGCCGTGCCGACCGCGATGAACTCGGCGATGTCCGCGCCGAACTCCTTCATCTCCACGTCCAGCCGGACCCCGACGATGCCGTCGGCCCGCAGGGCATCCGCTTCGGCTTCCATCCGGGTCATGGCCAGCTCACGCGCGTGGTACATGGCCTGGGAGAGCACGTCGAGCTCCTGGTTGCGGCCCCAGCGGCCGATCTGCAGCCCGACGTGGTAAATCGAGCTGCCCAGGACCAGGCCGAGCGGCCGGAACCCGGCCTCGCGGACCAGCAGGAACTCGTTGACCGACAGGTCGGAGGTGAAGATCGACCCGGGCCGGCCGGGCTGCAGCTCAGCCAGCCGCTGCATGGCATCGTGCGGAACGCCCGCGGCATCGAGTTCGGTCGCGATGTTCCCCTGATCGGTCATGGTCTCTCCTAGATCCGGATCCTGGCGGCCTGGCGGCGCTGGGGGTCGAGGGACATGATGGCCAGCGTCGGTCCGCTGTGCCGCTGTTCCGCGTCGCTGAACCTGACGATCGCGGTGCCGATGGTGGTGGCCTCGACGATGTGGTCGCGGCGGCCCTCCTGCACCGGGCATTCGCGTTCCCGCACGTGCATCTCCATGTCGGCGATCACCACGCCCTCGCCGCCGAGCCGCGTGACGTCGCGTTCCAGTTGCAGCCGCGCGTCGTGCCTGGCGTCGTTGACGAGTTCGGTGTAGCCGACCACCTCGGCGTTCCCCGCGCCCCAGCGGGTCTGGCCGACGGTCAGCCAGTCATCGTGCCGGGACCCGATCGAGATGCCGAGCGCGAGCCCGGCGGGCACCCAGCCCTTCATGATCAGCTTGGTGAAGTCCTGGCCCGACAGGTCGGAGGTAAACGGCCTCTTATGGCGGCCGCCGCGGGAGGCCCAGGCGGACACCGGCGGCACGCCGGGGGCGCGGATGGCGGTGCCGATCGCCTTGAACTCAAGGCCGCCGGCCGGGAACCCGCCGATGGTCAGCCGGACGCCGACCACCCCGTGGCCGCCCAGCTCCTCGCACTCGGCGGTCATCCGGTCCAGGGCCTTGTGCCGCGCCTGGTACATCGCCTGGACCAGCGGTCCGAACGAGCCGAAGCCGCCCCGGCCGGACACCTGCGTGGTGGTCCGGGCCGGGATGTAGCCCCAGGACCCCCAGGCGCCCGGGCAGTTGTAGCCGCCGGTGTAGCCGATGTTGTAGACGCAAGCGCCGAGGACCTGCCCAACCGGCTCGAAGCCGACGCTGCGGATCGCAGCGAACTCATCGGCTGTCAGCGCCGAGCCCCAGGTGCCGCTGCGCCGGATTTCCGCCATCCGGGCCTCGGCCACGGCCGGCAGTTCTTCGCTCACGCCACTAGCCTAGTATTTTTCCGGGACTAATCCTGCGCGTCCCATTCCTCGTTTCTCCGCTGCACCGTTTCCAGCGCGTGAGCGGCCGCTTCCCGGGTGGGATAGGGACCGAGCCGGTCCTTGCCCGGGCAGGGACCGTTGTCGTCCTCCACGGTGTGATGTTTCAGGCAGAACCACCATCGCTGTTCGTTCTCCATGCACATTAGACTCGCAAAGCATGGCGACAGTGCTTCATCCGGGCCGGCTTTCCCCCACGCGCCAGGTCCCCGCGGAGATCACGCGGCCTGAGTACGTGGGCAAGAAGCGTCCTAAGACCGGGGAACCGGACGTCAAGACGCCGGAGATCATCGAGCGGATGCGGGTGGCGGGCAAGCTGGCCGCCCAGGCGCTGGAGGCGGTCGGCGCTGCTGTGGCCCCAGGCGTCACGACCGATTACCTGGATCAGATAGGCCACGATTTCCTCGTCAGCCACGGCGCTTACCCGAGCACGCTCGGATACCGCGGTTACCCGAAGTCGCTGTGCACGTCGCTGAACGAGGTGATCTGCCACGGGATCCCCGACGACACGTTGATCAACGACGGCGACATCGTCAACATTGACATCACCGCTTACATCGGCGGGGTGCACGGCGACACCAATGCCACATTCTGCGCCGGCGACGTGGACGAGGAATCGCGGCTGCTGGTCGAGCGCACGCACGAGGCGATGATGCGCGGCATCCACGCGGTATCACCGGGCCGCCCGCTGAACGCCGTCGGCCGGGTGATCGAGTCGTACGCGCGGCGGTTCGGTTACGGGGTGGTGCGGGACTTCACCGGGCACGGGATCGGCCGCACGTTCCATTCGGGGCTGATCGTGCCGCACTACGACGACCCGCACACCAACGTGATCATGGAATCGGGGATGACGTTCACCATCGAGCCGATGCTCACCCTCGGCACGATCGACTACGACATCTGGCCGGACGGCTGGACGGCGGTGACCAAGGACCGCAAGCGCACCGCGCAGTTCGAGCACACGATCCTGGTCACCGAGGACGGCTACGAGATCCTCACGCTCCCGTAGCCGGGCGCGCCCAGTACAGCCGGGCGCGCCCTGCCTGGCCGCGTTAGGCGTCGCGCTTGCGGAACAGGGCGGCGCCCACCGCGAGCAGGATCACCGTATAGACGGCGAACACGGCGAACTGATTCCACGGGGCGAACAGGTGCGGGTCCTGTCCCCCGACCGTGGCCGATATGGCCCGGCCCGCGGCATCAGGCAGCCACCGCTCCAGGTCCTGGTACCAGCTGGACGGCAGCAGGTGGGCCAGGATCGGGATCACGAACAGCAGCCCGATCACCGAGGTGATGGCGGCCGCGGTGTGCCGCAAGATCGCCCCTGCCGCCAACGCGAACAGGCCGCACAGCGTCACGTACAACGCGGTGCCGATGACGGCGCGCAGCACGTTCGGCTGGGACAGCGTCGCGCTCTCGTGCGTGCTGGCCAGCAGCGACTGGCCCAGGAAGAACGCGATGAAGGCCGCCACGAACGTGACCACCAGGGCGACGACGGCGAAGACCACCACCTTGGCGGCGTACACGGTGCCACGTCGGGGCATCGCCGTCAGCGAGGTCCTGATCATCCCGGTGGAGTACTCGGCGGTGAGCACCATCGCCCCGAGCACCACGATGACCAGCTGGCCCAGAAAGAAGAGCCCGGCGATGCTGGCCTGGGTGGCGTCGAACGTCGCCCGGTCGGACGGCGAGGTATGCGACCAGTTGGCCGCGGTGCCCGCGCTGATCGCCGCGCCGATCCCGATACTGACCACCAGCAGCACGAGCAGCGTCCAGTAGGTGGAACGGACCGAACGGATCTTGGTGAACTCCGAGCGCAGCGTCCCGCCGAAACCCGCTCGCCCGGAGGGCGGCGGCAGCACCGGCGGGCGGGCAGGCTGGGTTGTCGTCGCGGCCATGTCAGATCCGCCCTTCGTGGCTGTACTGGCCCTGCGCGGACTGGCCTTGTGCGGCGAGCTCCGGGGCGGGCAGCTGCTCGTCTAGGGGCTGGCCCGGCACGGGCGACTGGCCCTGCCCATCCTCGGCGGCCCGGTATTCGACGCTGTCCGCGGTCAGCTCCATGAAGGCCGCCTCGAGCGAGGCCCGGACCACGGTCAGCTCGTGCAGCCGCACGCCGTGCTCGAATGCGATGTCGCCGACCTGGGCCGGGATCAGACCGCTGATGGTCAGCGCTCCGTCGCTGCCGCCGGGCAGGACCGTGCCTCCCGCCTCGGCCACCGCCATGGCCAGCTGCTCAGCCTGGGGGGTGGAGACCCGGACGGTCTGGCCCGAACTGCGGGCGATGAACTCTTCCATGGTGCAGTCGGCGAGCAGCTGGCCGCGGCCGATCACGATCAGGTGATCCGCGGTGTGTTCCATTTCCGACATCAGGTGGCTGGACACGAACACCGTGCGGCCCTCGGCCGCCAGCGCCTTCATCAGGTTCCGGATCCACAGGATGCCCTCCGGATCCAGCCCGTTGACCGGCTCGTCGAACATGAGCAGCGCCGGGTCACCAAGCAGCGTGCCGGCGATGCCGAGCCGCTGGCTCATGCCGAGCGAGAAGCCCTTGGCGCGCTTGCGGGCCACCTCGGTCAGGCCGACAAGCTCGAGCACCTCACCGACCCGGCGCTTGGGCAGGTTGTTCGTCTGAGCCAGGCAGAGCAGGTGGTTGTAGGCGGACCGGCCGCCGTGCACCGCCTTGGCGTCGATCAGCGCGCCCACCTCGCGCATCGGATACGCCAGCTGAGCGTACTGCTTGCCGGCGATCGTGACGGCGCCGGCGTCCGGGTAGTCCAGGCCGAGAATCAGCCTCATGGTGGTGGTCTTGCCGGCGCCGTTCGGGCCGAGAAAGCCCGTCACCTTGCCCGGCTCCACGCTGAACGACAGATTATTGACGGCGATTTTGTCGCCGTACCGCTTACTGAGCCCCCGTACCTCAATCATTCGGATGAGTCCTTTCTGACGGCACGTTCGGAGGGTGCCGCCACGGCCCGTTCAGCCTATTACTTCCACATTGCGGGTCAATGAATTACGAGCTTCAGCGAGACTACGGGCGTGGCGCGCGGGCGTGCAGGCTGATCGAGTAACCCGCGCCGTGGCCGCGCAGCCGGTGCCCCTGACCATGCACCCGCATCGGGCCGGGGCGCAGCACCGCACTGCCCGGGGCCCCCTCGGTCGCCTCACCCGCGATAATCGTGGCCACGTCGCAGTCACAGTCACGGCCAGAGTCGCCGGGCGGCAGGACCACCAGCCAGGCCTCGTACTCCGGCTGGTCTTCAACCCCGATTTTTACCGAACGGTCCGGGTCGAAGCGGACCAGACCCCACCAGCGCTCCGGTGTGGCGGCGAGCATCCGCAACTGACGTGCCAGCGTGCCGAGCGTGACCCGGGGGACCTCCTGCGTGCGGATGGCCGTTTGCGCGGGGACGAGCAAGGCGGCCTCGGCCAGGATGGCGATCTCCGGGGCAACGGACATATCTGCGATCAACGGAATTTCCTTCGTGGATTCTTCGGGCTAGCCCTGAAACGGGCGGCCCGATGGCGACAACGGTCAGCTGAGGGTCGTTGTCAGCAACAACA
>Ga0187807_1000336_pt1 | contig 14669 bp, 12 predicted proteins | sample NC_wetland_sal_i_4_FD_132432 | JGI IMG/M metagenome (GOLD analysis project Ga0187807, IMG submission 132432) | Wetland sediment microbial communities from Neuse River Estuary, North Carolina, USA - ASW_2 | ecosystem: Environmental > Aquatic > Freshwater > Wetlands > Sediment | place: USA: North...
ACCACGTTCCGGCCCTTGGGGCCGAGGGTTACCTTCACGGCGTCGGCGAGCTGATTCATGCCGCGCTCGAGGCCGCGCCTGGCGTCCTCGTCAAACGCGATCATCTTCGCTGCCATTGGTTCCAGTCCTCCGTGGCGTACGTGCGGACCGGCCGACGCCCGCGACGGCCGGCATACCGGGCAGCAGTCCCTTCCTGCCACCGGGCAATGCCTCATCGCCCGATCCCGCCGTTTGGCTGTCACTCTCACAGGGAGAGTGCCAACGCCATGTTTAGCACTCTCGAGGGTAGAGTGCAAACGCCGGGCCCCATTTCAGGGCATTCACCAGCCAACCTGACCCGCGCCCGGCGATCACAGCGAGGTGCCGTTCAGCTCATGAGAATCCTGGTCACCGGCGGCGCGGGCTTCATCGGCTCGCACTACGTGCGGACGCTGATCACCGGCGGCTACCCGGGGTACGAGGACGCCGCGGTCACCGTGCTCGACAAGCTCACCTATGCCGGGAACCTGGCGAACCTCGACCCGGTGGCCGGGCGTTTCGCGTTCGTGCACGGCGATATCTGCGACGGCTCGCTGCTCGCCGCGTTGCTGCCCGGGCACGAGGCTGTGCTCAATTTCGCGGCGCAGACGCACGTCGACCGGTCCATCGTGGCGGCGGCGGAATTCGTCGCCGCCAACGTCGCCGGCGTGCAGGTGCTGCTGGACGCGTGCCTCCAGGCCGGCGTGCGGCGCGTAGTGCACGTCTCGACCGACGAGGTCTACGGGTCGATCGCGCAAGGGTCCTGGACCGAGGACTCGGCGCTGAACCCGAACTCGCCATACGCCGCGGCCAAGGCCGGCGGGGACCTGCTCGCGCTCGCCTGCGCCCGCACGCACGGCCTGAACGTCTCGATCACGCGCTGCTGCAACAACTACGGTCCCTACCAGTACCCGGAAAAGGTCATACCGCTGTTCGCCACGAACCTGCTCGACGGCAAGCCCGTCCCGCTGTACGGCGACGGGCTCAACGTCCGCGGCTGGATTCACGCCGACGACCACTGCCGCGGCATCCAGCTAGTCCTCGAGCGGGGCGCGCGCGGCCGCGTCTACCACGTCGGCGGCGGCACCGAGCTGACCAACCGCGAGCTGACCGCCGCGATCCTCGACGTCTGCGGGGCATCCTGGGACATGGTCCTGCCGGTGCCCGACCGGCCAGGCCACGACCGCCGCTACAGCCTGGCCGACTCGCTGCTGCGGTCGATGGGGTACGCCCCCCGCGTGCCATTCGCCGACGGGCTGAAGGCCACCGTCGAGTGGTATGCCCGCAACCGCGACTGGTGGTCTCCTGACAAGACCTAGCGCAGCGCGTCGAGCTGTTCGGCGAGCCAGTACCGCGGCGCCCGGTCCGAGGCCGCCGCGGCGATCGCCGCGGTGCGCCGCCGCCGTTCCGCGGCGGGCATGCTGAGCGCGGCATGCAGCGCCTGCGCGGTCGCGGTCACGTCGTAGGGGTTGATCAGCAGCGCCTCGTCGCCGATCAGCGCGGCCGCGCCCGCCTCGCGGGACAGCACGAGCGCGCATCCCCGCTCGCTCAGGATCGGCCCTTCCTCCGCGACCAGGTTCATCCCGTCCCTGAGCGGGTTGACCAACAGGACATCGGCAAGCAGGCACCCGGCGAGGGAGCGCGGGTAGTCGTCCTTCACGTCAAGAATCAGCGGTTCCCAGTCCGCGGTGGCGAATTCGGAGTTGATCTCGTCGGCCAGCTCGTACACTCGCGCGGTGTAGTCGCGGTACTCGGCGATCTCGGAGCGTGACGGGTAGGCGAAGGCCAGGTGCACCACGCGGCCGAGCCACTGCGGCTCGCTGATCAGCAGCTCACGGTAGGCGGCAAGGCCGCGCACGATGTTCTTGGACAGTTCGGTGCGGTCGATCCGGACGATCAGCTGCCGCCCGCCGGCGACCTCCGCCAGCGCGCCGGCGTGCGCCGCGACGTCTGCTTCCCGGCCGCGGGCGCGCAGCTCACGGCCGTCGACGCCGAGCGGGTGCACCGCGACCTCGGTCGTGCGGCCGCGGTAGCTGACCTGCCCGGAGCCGTCACCGCCCCGGCTCACCCGCGCGCCGAGCACCGCTTCACAGCAGTCGAGGAACGCCGCGGCCCACCGCCTCGCGAGGAACCCCGCGTGGTCGGCGCCAAGCATCCCGTCCAAGATGGCGGCCGCCACGTCGTCGGGCAGCATCCGGTAGTACTCGGCGGGCGCCCACGGGGTGTGCTCGAAGTGCGCGATCCGCGCGCCGGGGTGCCTGTCCCTGAGCAGCCGCGGCGCCAGCGAGAGGTGGTAGTCCTGGATGAGCACACGGGTTCCGGACGCGCATTCCTCGGCGAGCGCCTCGGCGAACGCCTCGTTGTAGGCGACGTAGCAATCCCAGTCATGCCGGAACTCCGCGCCGAAACGCGGCTGGTTCGGCGTGTCGAACAGCATGTGGTGGAGGAACCAGAGCACTGAGTTCGCGATGCCGTTGTACGCCGCGCCGAAGGTGTCCGCGGGGATGTCGAGCATCCGCACCGATGGGTCGCCCGCCCCGTTCGCCGCCCGCTCACCCCGCCTGGCGGCCTCCCTGTCGGCCTCACTCAGCGCCGCGCACAGCCAGAGCACCTCGCTGTCGCCGGCCACCGCCGCAAGGCCCGAGGTGAGCCCGGATACCATCCCGCCGCCCCCCCGCCCGGCGGTCAGCGACCCGTCGCCGGCGAAACCGAACGACACGGGACCCCGGTTCGAGGCGACCAGGACTGGCCGCCTCGGGTCGTCAGTCATATGGCCTAACACTAATTGAAACGGCCACTAACCCAGTTGCTGGGGGTATCGCCCGATCGGATACAGTGATTGCTGCCGCCGCCACTTGCCTGCCGGCACGCGCGGCATGAACATGGCGGTACAACTGAATACCTCATCCAGAGGGGTGGAGGGATCGGCCCTGTGAAGCCCCGGCAACCATCGCGGAAACGCACCTCAGTAAGGCGAGGCGAGCGCGCGACTGGTGCCAAGTCCGGCCCGCGGTCAAGGTGACCGCTGGGAAAGATGGGAGAGAGAGGCCTCGCCCAATGACACCCGCAGCCCCCCGCCTCGGCAACGCGACCGGCCTGTCCTGCCGGGAGTGCGGCAAGACCGCCGAACTCGGCCCGTACTACGCCTGCGAAGAATGTTTCGGGCCGCTGGAGGTCGGCTACGACTTCCCGCGGCTGACGAGGGCGGCCATCGAGGCGGGCCCGCATAACATCTGGCGCTACGCGCCGCTGCTTCCGGTACCGCAGGACATCACGGACCGTCCGACCACCGAACCGGGTTGCACCAAGCTGATCCGCGCCGACGCGCTGGCGGCCGAGCTTGGCATGCGGCGGCTGTGGATCAAGGACGACAGCGGCAACCCGACGCACTCGTTCAAGGACCGGGTGGTCGCGGTGGCCTTGGCCGCCGCGACCGAACTGGGCTTCAAGGTGCTCGCCTGCCCGTCCACGGGCAACCTGGCCAACGCGGTCGCGGCCGCGGCGGCGCGCGCCGGGATCCGCTCGGTAGTCATGGTCCCGGCCAACCTCGAAGAGCAGAAGATCATCACCACAGCCGTGTACGGCGGCACGTTCGTCACCGTGGAGGGCACCTACGACGACGTGAACCGGCTCGCGTCGGAGCTGGCGGGCGAGCACGAGGACTGGGCATTCGTCAACGTGAACGTGCGCCCGTACTACGCGGAGGGCTCGAAGACGCTCGGTTTCGAGATCGCCGAGCAACTCGGCTGGCGGCTGCCCGAGCAGGTCGTGGTGCCGATCGCCTCCGGTGCGCAGCTTGTGAAGATCGACAAGGGGTTCACCGAGCTGGCGTCGCTCGGGCTGGTTGAGCAGACGCCGTGGCGCGTGTTCGGCGCGCAGGCGACCGGATGCGCGCCGGTATCCGAGGCGTTCGCCAACGGCTGGGACGTGGTGCGGCCGGTGAAGCCGTCCACGATCGCCAAGTCGCTGGCGATCGGCAACCCGGCCGACGGCCCGTACGTGCTCGACGTCGTCCGCCGTACCGGCGGCGTGGTCGCAGACGTCTCCGACGCCGAGCTCCTCGACTCGATCAAGCTGCTCGCCCGCACCCAGGGCATCTTCGGCGAGACCGCGGGCGGGGTCACCCTCGGCGTGCTGCGCAAGCTGCTTGCCGCCGGGCAGCTCGACCCGGACGCGGAGACGGTCATCATCAACTCTGGCGACGGCCTGAAGACGCTGGACGCGATCGAGCCGGCTGTCACGGTCCCCACCGCCATCAAGCCCACCGTGGAGGCGTTCCAGGCCGCGTTCGAGGGAGCGGGTCTTCCATGAGCGTGTTGGTCAGGATCCCGACGATCCTGCGCTCCTACACCGGCGGCGCGGCCGAGGTGACCGCCGGGCACGGCACCCTCCGCGAGGTCATCGCCGACCTGGACGCGTCCTACCCGGGCCTGAGCGGCCGCATCCTCGACGACAGCGGCCGCCTTCGCCGGTTCGTCAACGTCTACGTCGGCGAGGAGGACGTCCGGTTCGCGGCCGGCCTCGACACGCCGGTACCAGCTGGTTCGCGAGTATCAGTGATCCCGGCTGTGGCGGGCGGCTAATCTCAGTCCGCGATACCACAGGTGATCAAATGCGGTGCGGGTTGACGCGATTGACGGCTATCTGGCGGCATGAACGCCGCGCACAGGGTAAGGTCGTTTCCGGTCGCAGCCAGCAAGGCAGGTGCGGGCGCCAGAACGTGCGTTGGTACGGCTCGGCGGGTCGCGATCGACGGGTTCCGCGGTTGAAAGGGCGGGGCTCGAGGCCCGAGCAGCAGTTAGGGAGTTGTTTGGAATGGCTCAGGGCACCGTCAAGTGGTTCAACCCGGACAAGGGATACGGCTTTATCGCCGTGGACGGTGGCAAGGACGTTTTCGTCCACTTCTCAGCGATCCAGTCGGACGGGTACCGCACCCTCGAAGAGGGCCAGCGGGTCGAGTTCGAGATCACGCAGAGCGACCGGGGACAGCAGGCCGAGAAGGTCGTCGTAGTCTCCTAAGTTTCTCTGTGAGGTTGGCCTGGTCTCCCGCCCGACGCGGAAGCCAGGCCAACTTGCTTTCACCCCGCGACCCGCCGCCGCGCCGCGCACTAGCCGGTCATTCCGCGAAGGCATCAGCGAGTTCGTTCAGCATGCTCACAATGCCGGGCGGACCGTCCACGACGACGTCGGCGGCGGCTGCCACCTCGGGTGCCTCCGGGCTGCGGCTGCATACCGTGCAGCCAGGGACGCCCGCCGCGCGCAGTGCGCCGACCTCGGTGAAGGCGGCCAGGTCCCCGAGGTCGTCACCGCAGTACAGCACCGAGCGTGCCGTGCGCTCGACGGCGAGTGCCCGCAGCGTGGCTCCCTTATCGGTGCCCGGCGGGCGCAGTTCGAGCACGAGACGGCCCGGCTCGAGGGTCAGGCCGGTCGTGGCGGCGAGCGCGGCGACCGGCTCCCGCAAGCGCGCGAGCGCGGCCTCCGGGTCGGGCGCCTGCCTGGTGTGCACGGCGAGCGCGCTGCCCTTGTCTTCGATCCTGATGCCGTCGTCCGCGCCGGCGCCCGCGAGCAACCCGGGGAGCGCGCGTCGTGCCATGGCGACGCCCTCGGCCACCGGCGCGGCGGTCAGCACTCCGCCTTCCCAGCGCTCCGCGCCGTAATGCCCGAGCACGATCAGCCCGTCGATCGCGGCGAAGCCGCCGAGCGCCACCGCCTCGGCCGCGGGGCGGCCGGTGATGATCGCGACGGCGCCCGCGGACGTGGCCAGCCTGGCCAGGGCGTTCGCGGCGCCGGGCGCCGCGAACGCCGCCGCCGGGTCAGCCACGATGGGCGACAGCGTTCCGTCGAAGTCGCAGGCTATGAGGGCGTGCGCCGGGTCAGCCGCAATGGCGTCGAGCCCGGCCCGGCCTTCGGCCGTACCAGCACGCGGCAGGGTCACCGTTATCTGGTACCCGGTTGTGGTGAGCGCATGCGCTGGCGCCGCGCCCGCTGCGCGCGCAACCGCTTGACCAGCACGGGGTCGAACTTGAGCGCCTCGGGGCTGTCGATGAGCTCATTGAGCAGCTGGTAGTACCTGGTCGCCGAGATGCCCAGCACCTCAGCGATGGCCTGCTCCTTCGCCCCGGCGGTCCGCCACGTGCCGCGCTCGAAGGCGAGCAGGCGCATGTCGCGCTCGGACAACGCGGACATCGTCAGCTCCCTTCGCTACGCTCGCAGAGCGTGGCTTCGTTTCACTGTCTCACGTTTCTGACCGACTACGGGCTTGAAGACGGATTCGTGGCGGTCTGCCATGGAGTCAGTTCCCGGATCGCGCCAAACGCACTCATCATCGACATTACGCATCTGGTCCCGCCACGCGACATCAGGCGGGGGGCCGCGGTGCTCGCGCAGACGGTGCCGTACTTCCCCCCGGCGGTGCACGTGGCCGTTGTCGACCCCGGTGTCGGCACCGCGCGCCGGGCGGTCGCGGTCGCCGCGGGCGGCTCGGTCTTCGTCGGCCCGGACAACGGCCTGCTGTCCTGGGCGGTCGAGGCGGCCGGCGGTGCCACCGCGGCCGTCAGCCTCACCAACAGGGCGCTGTGGCTCGACGCCGTGGCCGTGACCTTCCACGGGCGGGACATCTTCATGCCGGTCGCGGCCCACCTGGCGGCCGGGACGGCGACCCTCGCCGAGGCGGGCGAGGAGCTTGACCCGGGCAGCCTCGTCGTGCTGCCGAGGCCGGCCAGCCGTGTCCGCGACGGCGCGGCCGAGGGCGAGGTGGTCACCGTAGACAGGTTCGGCAACGTACAGCTTTCCGTCACCGGGGCGGACGCCGCGCGGGCCGGGATCGTTCCGGGCGCCCTGGTGGCGGTGGCGGGGCGCGGGCGGGAACTGACGGTGCCGTTCGGCACGACGTTCGGCGAGGTAGCGCCGGGCGAACTCGTCGGCTACACCGACAGCGCGGGCTTCGTGGCGATCGCGGTCAACGGCGGCGACGCGGCGCGGCGGCTCAAGCTGCACCCAGGGACCCGGGTGACGCTCAGCGTCACGGAATTATTCATCACGACGGCGTTCCGTTTCTCGCGGGCGCGTGACACGATAGAGGACTGAATTCTCCCGAATAAGACCCCTTCGCCCCGGCCTGGAGGGGATGGCGTGTCCGACGCGTCCCGTCTGCTGCGCGGCACGCTGCCGTGTCTCGTGGCACTAATTGTCGCGACCGGTTTCGCGCTGCCCGCGAGCGCACAGCCGCAGGCCGGCGCCGTGCCGGCGGCGGGGGCTCAGGGAATGACCCGTGCCACGGAGTGGTGGCTGACGGGCCTGAACGTGCCGCAGGCATGGCGGGCCGCGCCCGCTGAGGGCAAGGGCGTGATCGTCGCGGTGCTTTCCACCGGCGTCGACGCCGCCCACCCGGACCTGGCCGGGGACGTGACGATGGGGCCCGACTACTGCGACTCGGGGCGCACCGCCGCCAGCCCGTTCTGGGGATATGAGGGGACCGCTGTCGCCAGCCTGCTCGCCGGGCACGGGCACGGCGGCGGCGGCGGGACTGACGGCATCACCGGAGTCGCCCCGGGCGCTCGGATCCTCGCCGTCCAGGTGACGCTGGAGTACAACGACCCGCTGAACTCAGACACCGCGATCACCCGGCGGCTCCCTGCCGCTATCGCGGCCGGGATCAGGTACGCGGTCGCGCGTGGGGCCAGCGTGATCGCCCTGCCGCTGGATCCTGGCACCCTGGGGCCCGCCTCCGCCGGGGACCCGGCCGCCGCCGGCGGCAGCCCGGCCGAGCGCGCGGCGGTCAGCTACGCGCTCGCGCACGGCGTGGTGCTTATCGCCCCGGCCGGCGACAACGGCGCGGGCACCGGAACGGTCAACTACCCGGCCGCCTACCCGGGCGTGCTGGCAGTTGGCGCCACCACGCGCGACGGCCGGCTGGCGCCGTTCACGAGCAGGCGCTCGTATGTGGCGCTGACCGCGCCGGGCTCCGGCATGACCGTGGCCGACCCCGACGGCGGGTACGCCACGCTCGCGAGCACCGACATGTCGGCGGCCCTGACCGCTGGGGTGGCGGCGCTGATCCGGTCCCGGTTCCCGCTCCTCACGGTGGCCGAGGTGGCCGGCGCGCTGGAGCGCGGGGCACGGCCGCCCGGCATGCACCCGGCGCCGGGCAGCGGCCGCGGCGCACTTGACGCCGCTGGCGCCCTGGCTGCGGCTGCCACCATCGCCGCTGCCCGTGCGGCTACCGCGACGACCCCGCGGCCCGCCGCGCCGGCACCCGCGCCGCGCCCGAGTGCGCATCACACGGCGGCTCGGCAGGCGGGGCCGGGCAACCTCGCCGGGTCAGTGCTGCGCGACGCGGTGATCGCGGCGCTGGCGCTGATCGCGGCGCTGGCCTGCGCGCTGGCGCTCACCGCATCCCGACGCCGGCGCACGCAGCTGGCCCGGCGGGCAACGCCGCGGTCGGGGCAGGGTGGCAGCCACGCCCGCCGGCCCCGCGCGCTGCCAGGTCCGCAGGCGACCGGGCAGGCCCGCGTGAGTGCCTGGCGGCAGCCACAGGCGCTGGGCCCGGGCAGCACCGGCAGCGCCGGGGGTCAGCCCCGCGCCTTCGGCTCCGGCTCCGGCGCCTCAATCGGCGCTCCGCGGGTTGTCCCGATGCAGGTCACCGGCACGCTTGGCACGGCCAGCCGCGCGCGCCGCAGGGGGAAGGCGACAGGGAAGCCGCCGTGGGAGCCCGCCAGCCAGCCAGCCGAGGCGATCCCCGGGCTTCCCGCACTGCCCGCGTTCCCGGCGCTTCCCGCCCCGGGCGGCCAGCCGCTCCAGCATGGCCAGCACGCGGCACTGCCGCCGTGGGAGCGCGCGCCCGCCGAGTTCGCCGCGGCTCCGGTCTCCGCGGACCCGCCCGAATGGCTATCCCCGAACACCGGCCCGATGTACGTGTGGAACCCGAACGCGACCACCGGACCGCAGCCAGTCATCAACCCGGATGAAGACGCTGCTGTCTAGGACTCGCCGTCTGTTCCGGCCAGCTTCGCTTTGATATCGGAGGCGTACTCGTGCACGTATTCCTGGCCTGATAGCTCCCCGATCGCGCGCATCACCTCGTCGGCGACGGTGCGCCGCGCCCTGGCCGGCGGCTCCCCGGCCAGGTGGCCGAACTCGAGCGGCTTGCCGATCCGGATCTCGATCCGCGTGGGTCGCGGCACCGGCGCGCCGGGCGGCAGCATCTTCCTGGTGCCCATCATCGCCACCGGGATCACCGGGGCACCGGAGTTCAGCGCTAGCAAGCCGATCCCCGACCTGCCTCGGTAGAGCCGGCCGTCAGGCGACCGGGTGCCCTCCGGGTAGAACCCGAAAAGCTCGCCCGCCCGCAGCAGGTCGAGCGCCGCTTCCAGGGTCGCCTGCGCGGACCGCGCCCCATCCCGGTTCATCTCAAGCTGGTTGGTGGACCTGAGGTAGGCCGCCCACAGCCGGCCAAGCGGACCTTTGGCCGCGAAGTACTCGGCCTTCGCGGGGAACACGACCGGCCGGTCGATCATCAGTGGCAGGTACATGGAGTCGATGAACGACAGGTGATTGGACGCCAGGATGGCGGCTCCGGCCGCCGGTATGTTCTCCATGCCGGCGACCTTCGGCCGCCCGATCGCGTGCAGGAACGGGCCTATCACCGCACGCGAAAGCTTGTACTGCACTCCGGCGTCCTCTGCCTTACCTTTGGGCCTGGCCTGCGACGGAAGACCCGGCGAAGGCGGTACCAAAATAGCGTGCCCCTCCAAACGCACCCGAAACGGCCGCGGCCATGCAGATCACCAGGGGCACCGCGAACGGGAGCGCCGCGGCCGGCACGATCACACCGGAGTCGTCGGCGAACCAGCCGATGACGAGCACCAGCCAGATCAGCCACGCGAGCGTGCCCAGCAATGGCTCGGCCTCGAAGGCGCGTGGCAAGGTCCGCAGCCGCAGCGCACCGGGCCGCCACAGCGCCGCCAAGGCCGCCACGGCCACCACCGGGATCAGCCAGCTGAACACGCTGACCGTGAGCGTGTCCACGTTGGAGCTGACTTTGCGTTCGAGCAGCGCGCCGCCCTGGCCGTGCAGCAGGTTGCCTGCGAACGTCCCGATATCGGAGACGCCAGCCGTCGGGAAAAGGTAGCTGACCACCGCGAACACCGCGAACACCGCGAGCCCGCTCACCGCGACCGGCGCCGCGCGCAGCCAGCCGACCCGGACGTCCGCCAGCCGCAACACGAGCAGCAGCAGGCACGGCACCAGCGCGATGGTCCCGCCGACCTTTGCGCCGAACCCCGGCCAGCCGGACGCCACGACCGCGAACAGCCCGGCCGCTGACGCCGCGAGCACGGCCGGCCGCCGGCTGGCGGGGAAACGGCGCGACGCGCGCATGCCCAGCCACGCGGCGCCGGTCAGCGCGCACACGCAGTAGACACCGAGCGCCTCGTTCCCTATCCCGTAGAACCGCCCACCCTCGATCAGCGAGAGCCCGAACGGGGTCTCGAGCTGCAGCCTGGACCCGGTCATCACGTCGACGCCGAGCACCGCGAGGGTGAACAGGCAGATCATGCCGAACGGCCCGAGCGGGTCCCGCCGCCACGGGCCCGCCAGGGCCGCGGCACCAAGGACCAGGGCCCAGGCGACGGCCATGCCGTACAGCCACGCCGCCGGATGGACGTGCATCCACCACGGCACCAGGTTCGCGAGGAACGTGCCCGCCGGAACGGCGGCGGCGAAGACGCCGCAGTTCCGCCAGCAGCGGGCCCGGCGCCGCGCGCGGTCGGTGCCGGCGCCCCAGAAGATCACCGCGGGCACCCCGAGCAGCAGCAGGTCCGCGAGCGCGTACCCGGTGAAGAACCAGCCGTGCGTGCTGATCCACACCTGCTCTGCCGTGTCCCGGCCGATGAGGGCGCGCACGGCCGACTCAAGCGACCCCCGGGGAGCGCTGGTCAGCCGGGCGCCGGTGATGCCGGCCGGCACAGTGCGGCCGAGCCAGCCGGCGACCGTCGGCGTCAGGTCGGTGAGCGTTACGATCCCCGGCTGCCTGGTCGACGCCGAACGCAGCAGTCCGTCGGCGAATCCCGGACCGGTCACCACGACTGACCGCAGGTGCGGCCGGCCGCCAAGCGCGGCTCCAGGCGCGGTGACCAGCAGCAGGGTGTCCGGGGGGAGGTCGGCCACGATTCTGGCGAGCATGTGGTCCGCGGCAGACGCCGATGTCCGTTCGGGAAAAGTGAGGGCGCCGAGATCTACGACCGTCAGCGGGCAGCGGGCCAGCACCCCCGCGGTGATTTCCGATGGTGACGGCAGGTAGGAAGAGACGGTCCCGGAGGGCGAGGCGAGAGCGAGCGCGGCACCGGGGCCCACGGCGGTCGAGCAGCCGGCCAGGCTGGCGAGCAGACCCCAGTCCGGGCTCTCGTGGAACTGCTGGTTGTAGTCGATGATCCGCGTCATGGCGGGAATCAGGGCGCCGGCACCGGCCTGGATCACGCTGGGCAGCACCGCGCACGGGCGCGGTCCCTGCGCACGGGCGCCGCCGTTGAGCGTCAGCCAGCCGTCGTCCGGGCAGGCGAGCGGGTATTCGGCGTAGTCGACGAGCGCGCCGACCGAGCCCTCGCCCGCCAGCCGCCACAGGGTTGGCGCGCTCGTCGCGTCGGCGTAGATCCAGCGGAGCCCGGACTCGCCGACGATCACGACGTGCGCGACCTGCGGGCTCGCGCTTGCCGACGACCGGGTCACGGGTGCGGCGCGTGCGATCGAGCCGAGCAGGACCGGGGCCAGCGCCGCGCACAGCGCGACGACCGCGGCCGCCCGCCACGCCCACCGCAACGCCCTGTTCACCCGGTCAACGGTATCCGTCGATCGAGAGTCAGCCAGCGCAGATGTTCTGGTTCGCGGTTCGCGCCTGGATCGTGAGCGGAGCGGCGCGCTGGCTGGCGCCTGGGCTCGGGGCCGTACTCGCCGACGGGCTTGAACTGGAGGCGGCCTGGTGCGCCGTTCCCACGGACAGGCCCGCCGCCACGGTCCCAGTGTGCGCCGGCGGCGTGCCGAACAGGGAACTGCTCGCGGGCACGTCATCGCGGAAGCTGGCGAAGATCTCGTTGTCCTCCGGCTGCGTCCACAGCACGTTCGCGTTGTCGCCGGGGACGACCTCACCGCGCGGGAAGTTCGGCAGCGTGAAGAACGCGATCTTCTCAGGCGGGAGGTCGCGCAGCGACTGCCCGAGGTCGTAGAGCCCGGTGATGCCGCCAAGCTGGCTGTCGATCGTCAGCGAGCGGGTGGCGGCGTCCAGGAAGCGGTAGATCGCCAGCGGGTTGAGCAGCTCGCTCTTCACCCGGCTGATCAGGGACGACATGAACGCCTGCTGGCGCCCGATGCGCTCGAGGTCACTGCCGTCGCCCAGGGTGTACCTGGCCCGGACGTAGCCGAGCGCCTGCGTCGGGGTCAGCATGTGGTAGCCCGGTGACAGGTGCAGATCGGATAGCGGGTCGTTGATCGGGGTGGGGTTGCACTCCTCCACTCCGCCGAGCGCGGCCACCATGTCCTTGAAGCCCTCGAAGTTGACCACGACGAAGTGGTCGATATAGATCCCGGTGTCCTGCTCGACCGTCTTGACCGTGCAGGCGACGCCGAGCGCGGTGTGGTTTCCGTCCAGGTTCCCGATCGCGAAGGCCTCGTTGATCTTGAACTGGGTCGGCGCGGACTTCTGGCCGTCGCCCATCACGCACGACGGTATGTTCACCCACGAGTCGCGCGGGACGGACATCACCTCGGCCCACTTGCGGTCCGCCGGGATGTGCACGATCAGCAGCGTGTCGGACTGATCGGTGACGAAGCCCGTGCCGTATCCCTTGCCCTGGCCGTTCCGCGTGTCCGACCCGATGACCAGGATGTTCTCCGCCTGCGGGTGCAACTTGACCGGCTGGCGGCCGAGCAGGCCGGTGATGTTGTCCTGCTGGATGTTCGCGTTGAAGTGCCGCAGCAGCATGTAGCCGGCGCCCACTACCAGAACGATCAGCAGCGCCAGGCTGGCCGATCCCCAGATCAGGATCCGCTTGACTCGCCGGCGTCGACGCGCGATCCGTTCGGCACGAGTCCGCGCCTTCCGGCGTGCCTTGCGGTTCGTCCGGGGCGGCGTATGCGGCGGCGCGACCTCGACGACGGTTTCCGCGGGCTCTTGGGCTCCGGCCGCTGGCGAGTCGGGTTCCTGGGCCGCGGCCTCGGATTCCTGGGCGGCGGCCTCGGGTTTGTGGTCCTCGGCGGACACCTCCGCGGACTGCGGCTCTGGCGTAGGGGATGCGTCCGGACCGTTGTCCGGCCCACCGGGCGGGAGCGCACTGCCCATACGACATCACACCGTTCAAGGCTCGATCCCCGACTACAGCAGGCTTTCCCACTCGGCACGCAAGCCATGCCGTTACGTATGTTAATTAATCCCGAACTCTCGCAATAACACCGTTCCATCGCATAGGCGCCAGGTACCACGCCATCGCCGTAGTCCCCGGCGCACCCAGCGCCACAACCGTCATCCGAGGCTCCCTAGTATCGCCTCAAGGCCTTGCTCAGGCCAATGATCACGAAAGCATTTTTTATCAGGTAAATAATTCTCGCTATAGGCCATAAATACTTTCGTGATCATGGGATGCGGTGCCAGAAAGACCCTCTGGGTCTCGGCAATTCCCGCAAAAGGGATATAAGGACCGTGGGCCGCGGTCCTTTCGGCGCCCGCGGCCAGCCCCGGCGCGGCCGGCATCAGCCGAGCGGGGCGGTCGTCCACAGCGCCGGGCTGGCGCCGAGGAAGCGGGTCCGGGCGAGCACGCCGAGCGTGCCGCCGAGTTCCGCGCTGCCCGGCAGCGGCGCGTTCGAGCCGGGGGTGTTCATGTCGAGGGACACGTCGATTCCCGTTACCCCGTTGACGGTGCCGGTGGTGCACAGGTTCTGCCAGTGCTTCTCCGGCTCGTTCAGCACCCGGTACACCCACTGGACGCCGAGCCTGGTCACGTAGGACGACTGGCCGTCGATGAAGCTACACGAGCCGGACCCGGATCCAATACTGAGCGCGGCCGGGTCGGCGGCTGGGCCGGCGGTGATGCCATCGCCGGTCATCCGGCCGCCGGATACCGTGAACGTCGCTTGGGTTAGCCGCCATCCAGCTGGCAGCGGGCCGGGCAAACGGAACGGGAACGACAGTGGCGTCGTCTGGCCGTAGCGCACGTGGCTGGCGACCTTCACCAGCAAGGCCATGGTCGCGGCGGACGGCGGGATGAGCTTGCCTGATGCGATGGCGGCCTGGATCTGGGCTGGGGGCCCCACTCCGCTGGCCCGGTCCGCGCTGGTGCGCGGCATCAGCACCCAGCCGTCTTCGGCGGCGTGGCGGCGGGAATGCGGCTCGTCCGCGGCCGGGGTGATGCTGGCGGTCAGGGAAGCCGAGGCGCCGGGCGCGTACTCCCAGGCGATGCCGTCGCCGTAGTCGATCCAGACCGCCGGGCGCCCGCTGACACGCGGGGCCGTACTGGTCGCCGCGAAGCCGTCGTCGGCGCAGCTGACCTGGAGGGCGCGGAGATCGCGGATGTCCCGCAGAGCGTCGCCGATCGTGAACGGGCAGCTGCCGCGGGCGTTCACCTGCAGGTACAGCAGGTGGCCGGCCGGAAGGTCGGCGGCTTCCA
>Ga0187807_1000338_pt1 | contig 14578 bp, 13 predicted proteins | sample NC_wetland_sal_i_4_FD_132432 | JGI IMG/M metagenome (GOLD analysis project Ga0187807, IMG submission 132432) | Wetland sediment microbial communities from Neuse River Estuary, North Carolina, USA - ASW_2 | ecosystem: Environmental > Aquatic > Freshwater > Wetlands > Sediment | place: USA: North...
GGCCTTTACCGTAGGGTCATCAACGGGGAGCTCGCGTGCTGACGGTCGACTTCAGCAGGTTTCCGGTAGGCCCCGGCGACCGCATCCTCGACCTCGGCTGCGGCGCCGGCCGCCACGCGTTCGAGGTATACCGGCGCGGCGCGCACGTGGTCGCGGCCGACTTCGACCTCAGCGAGCTGGCACCGGTCACCGAGATGTTCGCCGCCATGCGTGCGGAAGGCGAGGCCGGTCCCCCGGCGGCCGCCACCGCAGTGACCGCGGACGCGGCGAGATTGCCGTTCCCCGACGGCGCGTTCGACCGGGTCATCGCCGCCGAGATCATCGAGCACGTGCCGCGGGACTGGCGGGTGATGGCCGAGATCGCGCGGGTGCTGCGGCCCGGCGGCATCGCCGCCGTCACCGTGCCGGCCTGGCTGCCCGAGCGGGTCTGCTGGGCGCTGTCCCGCGAGTACCACGAAGTGCCTGGCGGGCACGTCCGCATCCTCACCCGCGGCGAGCTCACCACGAAGCTCACCTGGGCGGGGCTGGAAGTGACCGGCGGTCATCACGCGCACGGCCTGCACTCCCCCTACTGGTGGCTCAAGTGCGCCGTCGGGGTGCACGACGACAAGCACCCGGCCGTGCGCGGTTATCACCGGCTGCTGATCTGGGACATCATGCGGCGTCCGGCGCTGACCCGGCTGACCGAGGCGGCGCTCAACCCGCTCATCGGCAAGAGCCTCGTCATCTATGCGAGAAAACCGGTTATCCCGAACGGGCGCGTGGTTCCCCCGGAAGGCAAGCCACTGCTCGCAGAGGGCCAGGCGCATGCCGGGGGCTGAGTCCTGGGACCCAAGCGCCCTGGGCGGCCGGGACCCGTCAGCCGGCATCCTGCAGACCGCCCAGTCCATCGCGGCGGCGCAGCTGCCAAGCGGGGCGATCCCCTGGCCGGACGGGCACGTGGACCCGTGGGACCACGCGGAGTGCGCGATGGCGCTGAGCGCATGCGGCCTCACCGGGGCGGCGCGGCGCGCCTACCAGTGGCTCAGTGACACCCAGCGCGCGGACGGCTCGTGGCCGCGGACCACGCTCGACGGCATCGTCATCGATCACGCCGCGGAAAGCCACCACGCCGCCTACGTCGCGGTCGGCGTCTGGCACGAGTTCCGCGTCACCCGAGACCGCGGCTTCGCCGCGCGCATGTGGCCGGTGGTGCGCCGCGCGATCGGCTGGGTGCTCGACCTGCAGACGCCCCGTGGCGAGGTGCGGTGGGAGCGCGACGCCGCGGGCAAGCCGGGCGGGTTCGCGCTGCTGTCCGGGTGCTCGAGCATCCTGCACGGCCTGCGCTGCGCGATCACGCTCGCCGACCTGGCCGGCGAGCCGCAGCCGGACTGGGAGCTCGCCGCGGCACAGCTCGGCCACGTGCTCGCCCGGCACCCCGAGGCGTTCGCGGACAAGAGCCAGTTCTCGATGGACTGGTACTACCCGGTGCTCGGCGGCGCCGTCCGCGGCGCCGCCGCCGTGAGCCGGCTGGCCGATGGCTGGAGCACGTTCGTGGTGCCGGGGCTCGGCGTGCGGTGCGTCAGCGACCAGCCGTGGGTGACGGTCGCCGAGACCTGCGAACTGGTGCTCGCGCTCGACGCCTGCGGCCTGACGGAGCAGGCCCGCAGGATCTTCGGCACGGTCAGCCGGCTGCGCCACGAGGACGGCTCGTACTGGACCGGCTGGCAGTACGCCAACTCGGCGCCTTTCCCCGCCGAGCGGAGTAGCTGGACCGCGGCCGCGGTGGTGCTCGCGGCCGACGCCCTGGCCGGTTTCAGTCCTGGCGCGGCCATCTTCCGTGACATCCCCGCCCCGCTCGACACCCGCTCCCCAGCCGGCCTGGCCGTCTGCGGCTGCACCGAGACATCGGCCGACGCTATCGCGGGGCCGTGAATCCTTCACCTCGAGTCATCTAGCCGGGCGGACAGCAGCGCGCGCTCGGCGGGCGGCGGGTCGAGGGCTAGCGCCGCCCGGTACGCGTCGGCGGCATCGGCGTCGCGGCCGAGCCGGCGCAGCAGGTCCGCGCGGCAGGCGTACAGCAGGTGCCAGCCGTAGTCCCGGCCCCCGCCGCAGTATTCATCGAGAACAGCCAGGCCTGCCGCAGGCCCTTCGGCCATCGCCACGGCGACTGCGCGGTTGGCGTGGACCACCGGCGACGCATCCCAGCACGCGAGGGCGGCGTACAGCATGGCTATCTCCGCCCAGTCGGTGTCGGCCGCCCGGGCGGCGGCCGCGTGGCAGGCGGCGATCGCCGCCTAGAGCTGGTAGGGACCGGGCCGCCGCGCCTGTATGGCCCGGTCAAGAACCCGCGTGCCCTCAGCGATCTGCGCGCTGTCCCACAGGCCGCGATCCTGGTCCGCGAGCAGGACCAGCCTTCCGTCCGCGGTGGTCCGTGCGGCTCTCCTGGCATCGGTCAGCAGCATCAGCGCGAGCAGGCCCAGCGTTTCGGGGTCTTCCGGGCGCCATTCGGACACCAGCCGCGCCAGCCGGATTGCCTCGTCGCACAGCTCACGACGGATCACGCCGGGCCCGACGGTCGCCCGGTGCCCCTCGGTGAACACGAGGTAGAGCACGCGCTGCACGCTTTGCACCCGTTCTGGCAGGTCGCGATCGGCGGGCACGCGGAACGGTATCGCGGCATCGCGGATCTTCCGCTTGGCTCGCACCAGGCGCTGCGCCATGGTCGCGTCGGCGACGAGGAAGGACCTGGCGATCTCCGCCGTGGTCAGCCCGCACAGCGACCGAAGTGTCAGGGCCACCCGCGTACCCGGGTCGAGGGCGGGGTGGCAGCAGGCGAAGATCAGCCGCGTGGCCTCTTCCTCCTTGACTGACCGGCGTGACTCGCGGCGGATCCGGTCCAGGGCCTTGTTCTTGGCGACGGTGATGAGCCATCCGGCCGGGTCGGCAGGCAGCCGCCCGTCGGTCCACGTGCCCACCGCGCCGGCGAACGCCTCGGCGACGGCGTCCTCGGCCAGCGCGAGATCGCCGGTGAGCCTGGTGACCACCGCGACGGCCCGCCCCCACTCGCGCCGGAAGATGACCTCGACCTCGCCGTTCACGGCTACCCGGGCATCACCATCAGCGGACGTATCTCGATCGCGCCGAACCGGGCCGCGGGGATCGTGGCTGCCCATCGCATCGCCTCGTCAAGGTCAGCGCATCACGAGCTGCGCCACACCGTCCGGTGCTCCGTTGACGACGCGTCGCGTTCGTGCGGATATCCTCACTAGCCGTCCGTGTTACCTTATTATCATGTAAGCGGTTAGTGTTGATAAGGTAACGGCGGGAGTGCCGATGGAATCGTGGGGCTACATCCGATCACCTGAAGACCTCGGCAGGTTCCTGGCGCGTGCACGGGCCGACCTTGGCTTGACGCAACAGGCCCTTGCGGACGAACTAGGCGTCAACAGGCGTTACGTCAGCGAGATAGAGAACGGCAAGCCAGGACTCTATACGGAGCGCCTATTCCAGGCGCTGCGCCTGCTCGGTGTTCGGCTGCGCGCGGAGCGCGGGCAATGACGAGGCGCGGACCGCTTGACGTATGGCTCTACGGCACCCGCATCGCGACGATCACTGATGACGACGGCCGCGTGAATCTGCGGTGGACGACCGACGCTTACAGCCGATGGGGAGAAGGTTCCCGTGTGATGTCGGAACTACTTCCCATTACACGGCCAGCCGAGCGCCCTCATCACCGGCGGGTCGAGGTCTTTCTGGAGAACCTGCTACCCGAGGGCTCCGCCCGCGAGCATCTAGCCTTCGACGCAGGGCTGCAAACTGACGACATATTCGGAATGATCGAAGCCTACGGACGAGACACGGCTGGCGCTTTGGTCTTCGTACCCGCTGGTTCCGGCGACCCCGAAGGCTCCGGGACGCTCACCGCGCTGACGACAGGCGAAATCGGGGCCATGCTTGAGGCCGCCGCAAGGAACGCGCCGGCATTGGGAGCCGTCCCGCACCTGCAATCGACCTCCCTGGCAGGAATGCAGCCAAAGATCGTGCTGGCGAAAACCGCAAACGGCTGGGCCCGCTGCGCCCGGGGGTATCCATCGACGCATATCGTCAAGCTCGCACACCCACCGGGCTCTCCGGCGGCTGATGTGGTGGACACCGAGGTCGCCTGCCTTGGTCTTGCCCGGGCCGTGGGACTTACGACGGTCGCCGCCCAACTCGCCGACTTCGATGGCCAGCGGGCGATCATCGTTTCCCGATATGACCGCACGACCGGGGACGACGGCGTGGTGCGCCGCGTCCACCAGGAGGACAGCGCGCAGGCTCTTGGCATCAACACGTCCGATCCCACACGGAAGTTCCAGCACGGAAAGCAGACCCCGTCTCTGGCCAAGATCGCCGCAGCGCTTCGTGGCGGCGGCAGCGAACCCGATCGCTTGCTCCAGCTCACCACGTTCAACCTGGCCATCGGGAACACGGACGCGCACGCCAAGAACATCTCCTTGCTCCGTCACCCCGACGGGCTCGCCGAACTCGCTCCCGCCTATGACATCGCGATGCACCTGCACCACCGAAACGCCGACCGGCGGTTCGCGATGGATGTCAACGCGACAATGAACATCGACGACATACGCGCCGTCGACCTGGTCACGGAAGCGGCGGCCTGGCCACTGCCCCGCGGCCGCGCGATCCGCGCGATCGGCGAGACGTTGGAGCGACTCGCCGGCGCGCTGAAAACGGTGGACATTACTGCCTACCCTGGAGTCCCTCAGCAGGCCTGGGAAGTGGTGGGCGCACGAACCCGGGAACTGTTGGATGGCGTGCCCGCACTGTCAACGGGAACATCGCTCCGGACACGCTCGGAGCGCGCGGCACGGCAACCTCGGGGACCGAAAGGCAAACCCGGAGGCGGCCGCTTCGCCTCGGCGCCCCGGCGTGCGGATGAGTAGGCTGCAGCGCCATTAGCCGATGCCGGGGGCGGTGCGTTCCAGGACGCGGAGCGAGCCGGTGTGGCGGACTTCGGTGAACGCGCGGGAGGCCAGGGCTCGCTGGTAGACGCGGAACGGCGCCTGGCCGCCGTCGGCGGGATCCGGGAAGACGTCGTGGATGGCCAGCACCCCGCCGATCGCGACCCAGGGCGCCCAGCCCTCGTAGTCCCACCGGGCGGCGATATCGGTGTGCCCGCCATCGATGAACAGCATGCCGAGCGGCGTGCGCCACAGTCGGGCCACGTCCGCGGAACGGCCGACGATCGCTACCACGTCGTCTTCCACTCCGGCCGCCGCGAGCGTCGCCCGCAGCCGGGGCAGCGTGTCGACGCGGCGCGTCACCGGGTCCACCAGGCTGGGGTCGTGGTACTCCCAGCCGGGCTGGTGTTCCTCAGAGCCGCGGTGGTGGTCCACGGTCACCACCTGCTGCAGGATCCCGCGCGCCCGCGCCTCGCGCACCCCGGCGGCCAGGTAGATCGCCGACTTCCCGCAGTAGCTGCCGACCTCGAGCACCGGGCCGACCGCGGCATAGGACTGCGCTGTCTCGCACAGCGCCAGCCCTTCCGCGGCTGGCATGAAGCCGGTGGCGGCCTCCGCGGCCTTCCTCAGCTCAGCGTCCATTTCCGCACCATAACGCAATGACGTCCGGCCGTCGGTTTAATGGTGGGATGACGGAGGTTGAGCCCCAGTTGCGGCCGGCGACGCAGGCCGAGTTCGACGAGTGGCTGCCGCGGCAGGAAGCCGGGTACGCCGAGATGATCATCGCGTCCGGTTCCATGCCGCCCGAGGCGGCGCGGGAAAAGGCGCGGCGCGATACGCAGCGCATGTTCAGCGGCGGTCTCAGCACGCCTGGACAGCTGGTTTTCCGGGTCATAGCCGGGGACGAGCCGGTCGGCTGGCTGTGGCTGGCCGTGCCGGGGCCCGACGACCCGGCCATGGCCTGGGTGTACGACGTCGCGGTGGACGAGGCCTACCGGGGACGCGGATACGGCCGTCAGGCGATGCTGCTGGCCGAGCGGGAGGCACTCGCGCGCGGCATGACGTCGATCGGGCTCAACGTGCACGGGCAGAACTCAGTAGCCATCTCGCTGTACGACAGCCTGGGCTACGCGGTCACGGCGCAGCAGATGAAGAAGCTTCTGTAACCCGGCCTTGGTCAGACCCGGTTGAGCATGGACAGCGTCAGCCGGGCCGATGGCCGTCGGACGAGCCCGGCGAACGATTCCTCGCTCCGGCACATCTTGATGAACGCCCGCCAGCCCTTCGGTGTCGCCAGTCCGGTGTGGAAGGTACCCGGGTGCCTGCTGAACGCCGACAGCAGCATCCGGCCCGCTCGCATCTCGGGGACCAGCACCCGGTTGACCGCGGCGACGTACTCCTCCAGGGACGACTCCGCGTCGTTGCGCGTGTCTGACACGGCGGCCTTCGCGGCGAACTCGCCGGCCAGCGCGCCGGACCGCAGCGCGAAGCTGATGCCCTCGCGCGTCCACGGTTCGAGCAGGCCCGCCGCGTCCCCGGCGACAATCACCCGGCCGTCGCGCAGGCTGGAGTCCTCCGCCCGGCACCGGGTCAGGTGCCCGGAGTCCCTGAGCACCTCGAGCGAGCCGAGCTTGAGCGAGTCGGTGAACTCGCGCAGGTAGGCACGCGTGGCGTCGCCGTTCCCCCGGGCGGCGATGACGCCCACGGTCAGCCGGCCGCCCTTCGGGAAGACCCATCCGTAGGACCCGGGAAGTTCTCCCCAGTCCAGCAGCACCCGGCCGGCCCACTGCCGCGCGACCGGCGCCGGAACGGCGATCTCCAGCTCAAGCCCGAGATCGACCAAGGCGAACCGCGCGCCCACGTGCCGTGCGCTGACACCGGAGGAGCCGTCCGCGCCGATGATGACCTTCGCGGTGACGGCGGAGCCGTCGGCGAGCCGCGCGCTTGCGATGCCGGCCGTCTGGTCGATCGCGCGAACCGGCGCCCGCTGCCGCAGCACCGCGCCCCGGGCCACCGCACGGCGCAGCAGCGCGTCGTCGAACTCCTCGCGCAGCACCATGGCGAGAAACGGTTCGCTGTCCTCACGGGTGAACTCGCGCCCGCCCCGCAGCGTGAACGTGGCCGAACGGATGTGGTCCCTGGCAGGCAGTGCGATCTGCCCGTCGACGGCGGCCAGCGACGCCCCGATCAGGCCCCCGCCGCAGGTCTTGTACCTGGGATGTTCCGCCCGCTCGAGGACGACGGTCCGCGCCCCGGTCGCGGCGGCCGCGCTGGCGGCGGCCAGCCCCGCAGGGCCCGCGCCGACGATCGCGACATCCCACTCAGCACGTTCCGTCACACCAGCAGCCTAGTAACGGGCATGAGCGCCGCCGGGGAAAGGCACCCTCCCGCGAGCCAGAGGGGCTAACGCGCCGCGGGCGGGCGGGTGAACTGGCCGAGGAACAGCGGCAGGCCCGAGCCCGTCTCGACGATCGCGAACAGGAACGGGCGGTCGAAGACCAGCGTGACGTCCGGCTGCGGCTTCCTGACCATCGCGAGCGTGGCGAAGACGACCGCGGTCGCGGCGGCGGCCTCGGTGCCCTCCTCGCCGACGTCGATGTAGGCCTTGTGCACCACGGCCTTGATGTACACCGGCTCGTCCTCGGTGATGCCGCTGAAGTCGGCGGCGCCGGTGAAGGCGGTGCGCACGCCGAGCGCCTGCAGCGTGTCCTTGAGCATGAACCCGGCGTCCACCCGGAACCGGGGCAGGCTGAGGTCGACCTGGCATTCGGCGCCGCCGGACAGCAGCCCGGCGAGCAGGCCGCCGATGCCGGGGCCGGCCAGTTGGCCGGCCAGCTCGCTCAGCGGGCCGTCGGGGAGCACCACGGCCATCGCGAGGGAGCCGCCACGGTACGGCAGCAGCACGGCCTGGTAGCCGTCGCCGCGGTGGTAGGTGAGAGGCGCCTGCAGATGCATGAGGTCCGTGGGAGCCGGCCCCGACCGTTCGGGATAGAAGGGTTTCTGCTGTGTTTCCCGGGCGGGGAACTGATGCTCCCACAGCGCCTTGAGGTAGACGGCGTTCGTCAGCACCAGCCTGGTCAGGTCGTCGATCAGGCCCGGCGGGATCAGGCCGGTGATCTTGCCGGCGGTCTGCTCCGCCACCGTGTCGTTGATCGTCTCGCGGGCCGCCTCAGGCGCGCCCCGGAAGTCGCACCGCTGCACCGCGACCGTCCCGGAAAGCTGGGCGAGATAACTATCCCGAACGGACAGTGCCTTCTCCAGCCACATCACGTTCGGCGCCCGGAAGGTGAGGTCGTCACCGGGGCGGATCGCGGCTAGCTGCGCGAGGCCGCCGGCGGCGGCCTCCGGGCCGGGCAGGTGCAGCGCGGCGGCGAGTTCGGCGGCCGTGTCACCGCGTGCCCCGGCCAGCGCCATGCGCAGGGCGGCCGCGATGCTCGCCGGCGAGAAGACCACGTTGCCCGTGGCTGCCAGCTTGAGGTACAGATCCGTGCCGAACGCGGCGTCGGCCTGGACTTCCTGCGCGATACCCGCCATCGGGCGCCTCCTTATGTAGCCGTTTACCTGGCCAGCACTGCCAGGCGGCTCAGAGCCTCCTGGAGCACCTCCTCGCGCTTGCAGAACGCGAAGCGCACCTGGGTGCGGCCTGCCTCCTTATCGTCGTAGAACACCGCGCTCGGGATCGCGACCACCCCCGCCCTTTCCGGCAGGTTCAGGCAGAACTCGATCCCGTCCCGCTCCCCGAGTGCCGCCACGTCCGTGGTGATGAAATACGTGCCGTCGGGCTGGTACACGTCGAAGCCGATCTCCTTCAGCCCGCCGGCCAGCAGGTCACGCTTGGCCCGGAGGTCTGTCGCGATGCCCTCGTAGTAGGCGCCGGGCATCGCGAGAGCCTGAGCCACCGCGTACTGGAACGGGCCGCTGCTCACGAAGGTGAGGAACTGCTTAGTGGTGCGCACCGCGCTGACCAGCTCAGGGGTGCCCGTCACCCAGCCGACCTTCCAGCCCGTGAAGCTGAACGTCTTTCCCGCGCTGCTGACCGAGACGGTGCGCTCGCGCATGCCGTCCAGGGTCGCGAGCGGGATGTGCTCGCGGTCGTAGACCAGGTGCTCGTACACCTCGTCGGTGACAACGAGCAGGTCGTGCGCCATGGCGAGGTCCGCGATGGCCTGCGCCTCGGCCCGGGTGAGCACCATGCCGGTCGGGTTGTGCGGGCTGTTGAGCAGGATCAGCCTGGTCTTGCTCGTGATCGCGTCTTTCAGTCGTTGCAAGTCGGGGCGGAAGTCCGGTGCCCGCAGCGTCAGCGGCACGCGGGTGGCGCCGGCCATCGCGATGTTGGCCGCGTACGAGTCGTAGTACGGCTCGAACGCGATCACCTCGTCGCCCGGCTCGAGCAGCGCGAGCAGGGCCGCGGCGATGGCCTCGGTCGCGCCGGCCGTGACGAGGACCTCGGTGTCCGGGTCATAGGCCAGGTCGTAGAACCGTCGCTGGTGGTCCGCGACCGCCGCTCTCAGCTCCGGGATGCCGGGGCCTGGCGGGTACTGGTTGCCCTTGCCCGTCCTGATCGCCTCGACGGCGGCCTCGGCGATCTCCCGCGGGCCGTCCACGTCGGGGAAGCCCTGGCCGAGGTTGACCGCTCCGGTGGCGACCGCGCGGGCCGACATCTCGGCGAAAATCGAAGTGCCGAGCCCGTCGAGTCGGCGGTTGAGCAGAGGTCGTTTCACTCCACCATGACACCATGTCCCGGGGACTAGGGTGGCGGCATGCGAATCGCGTTGTGCCAGATCCCGGTCAGCCCGGACGCTTCGGTCAACCTGTCGCGGGTGCGCGCGGCGCTGGGTGAGGCTGCCGCCGGCGGCGCTGTCCTGGCGGTGTTCCCCGAGGCGACCATGGTGCGCTTCGGCAGCGACCTGCGCGCGGCCGCGGAACCGCTGGACGGGCCGTTCTGTTCGGGACTCGCGCAGGCGTGCGCGTCGACGGGGGTGGCGGCCGTGGCCGGCGTGTTCGAGCCCGCGGCTGACGGGCGGGTCTATAACACGGCGGTGGCCTTCTCCGGTTCCGGGACCCTGGTTGCTTCCTACCGGAAGCTGCACCTATTCGACGCGCTCGGGCAGCGGGAGTCCGAACTGGTGGCGCCCGGCGCTTCGGCGGTGCTTGCCGAACTGGCCGGCGTGCCGGCCGGACTGCAGATCTGCTACGACATCCGGTTCCCCGAGCTGTCCCGCGCTCTTGCCGTCGGCGGCGCGTCGCTGCTCGTCGTCAGCGCGGCCTGGCAGGCCGGGCTGTTCAAGGAGGAGCACTGGGTGACGCTGCTGCGCGCCCGGGCGATCGAGAACACCGTGTGGCTGGCCGCCGCGGGGCAGGTGCCCGACCCGGACTCGCCGCCGACCCGCGCGCCAACCGGAATCGGGCGGTCGATGCTGATCGACCCGCTCGGGGTGGTCCGCTGCGACATGGGGCCGTCGGCGGGTGTCGCGGTCGTCGAGGCGGACATGTCGCTTGTCGATGCGGTCCGCGCGACGCTGCCCTCGCTGGCCGACCGGCGTGAGGACGTCTTCGGCCCGGCGCTGCCCGCCGCGGCCAGGGCCGGCTAGCCGTCGCCGGTTAGCCCTCGCGGGCGACCTGGAACGGGGCGAAGCTCTGCGCGGTCGCCATCATCTCGATCACGTTGACGTTGACGTGCACGGGGAGCGTCGCCGCCCAGTAGATCGCCTCCGCGATGTCGTCGGCCGTCATCGGCTGCATGCCCGCGTAGACGGCGTCCGCCTTGGTCTTGTCACCGCCGAACCGGACCGTGGAGAACTCCGTGTCGGCCATGCCAGGCTCGACGCAGGTGACCCGCACACCGGTGCCGTGCAGGTCGCTGCGCAGGTTGAGGCTGAACTGGTGGACGAATGCCTTCGTGCCGCCGTAGGCGTTCCCGCCGGGATACGGGTAGGTCCCGGCCACCGACCCGAGGCTGATCACGTGCCCGCGGCCGCGAGCCACCATGCCTGGCAGGATCGCCCGCGTGCAGTAGACCAGGCCCTTGCAGTTGGTGTCGATCATCTCCTCCCAGTCGTCCAGGTCGGCCGTCTGGGCCGGACCCAGGCCGAGCGCGAGGCCCGCGTTGTTCACCAGCACGTCGACCTCGGCGAACTCGGCCGGGAGACCGCTTACCACGTCGGCCACGGCCGCCCGGTCTCGCACGTCCAGCGTGACCGGCAGCACCAGCGGGCTCAGTTCGGCGGCCAGGTCCTTCAGGCGGTCCGCCCGGCGTGCGGCGGCGACGACACGCGCGCCCGCACCTGCGAACCTGCGCGCGACCGCGGCGCCGAAGCCGCTGCTCGCGCCGGTGACGAGGACGGTGCCCGGCTGGGTGCTTGTCATGACGATTTCCCTCCGAAACGGACCAGGAAATGCTAACGAAAGCCTGCGGTCAGCCGCGGACCGGGGACTGCCAGATTGTCGGCTCATCGCTCGCTTGCGTGGCGGTGAAACCGACGCCGGTCAGCGAGGTGCCGGCGCCGGTCAGCGCCGTGATCGCCTGCGTGCCCTGGCCCGCCAGGCCGGTGCCGGCCGGGGCCGCGGCGGTCCATGTGGTGCCAGGTGCCGCGCCGCGCGCGAGTGTCCAGATCACGACGTCCTCGTTGCCGCCAGCGCCGTATGTCCCGGCGGCGGTGAAGGCGCCGCCCGCCGCCGCGAGCGCGGTGACCGTCATGGTGCTCGCGGACGCGCCGCTCGCTGGGGGTGCCGGGAGTGCCGTCTCGGTCCAGGTCGCGCCGCCGTCCGCGGACACGGCGGCGAACGGGAGTTGCCGGCCGGTGGCGGTGAGCATGGTGCCGGCCGCGGCGACCGTGTCACCGTTCGCGGCCACGTATTGCAGGTCCGCCTGAACCGCCGAGGCCGGCAGCGGCAGCGTGACCGGCGACCAGGTGCGGCCGTCCGCCGACAGCCACGCCGCCGGGCGCGGCCCGGCGGCGCCGACGGCGACGAACCCCCTGGCCGTCGCGGTCACCGCGTCCATCTGCCGGTCGCCTTGGCCGTCGAGCGCGCCGGCCTGCGCGTCGGCCGCGCGCACCCACCCGGTCAGCCCCGGCGCGTACCAGGCCGCCGCGACCGTACGGCCGCCCGCAGTCTCGTGCCCGACGATCACGTACCCGCTCCGGCCGGCCGCGACGGCAGCCGTCACGACTTGCCCCGGACCGGTGAACGCGGTCGCGCCGTCCGCCGCCGTCCAGGTGCGGCCGTCGGCCGAGCCGACGACGACCGGGGACTCGGGCGCTCCCGCCAGCCCGCCGCCGACCGCGAGCCAGCCCGCGGGCCCGTGGGCGACCCCGGTCAGCTGTGCCACGCCGGGCCGGGTCAGCACCGCGGCCGTCGCGCCCGTCGCCCGCTGCCAGGTGGAGCCGCCGTCCTGGGACACCCACAGCGCGGGAAGGCCGTCGGCGCTGCCCGCCGCCACCTGGGTGGCCGCGGACGCGGCGATCGCGTTCACCGCTACCTCGGTCCCGATGGCCCCGGGAATCGACGCGATGTTGACCTGGTCCGGGCCGCCGTGCGCGCCGATCAAGGTGAGCAGCGGCTGCTGCCGCGCCGGGACACCTGCGCTGGTTCCGGCCATCACGGCCTGCCCGGCCGAGGTCAGCGCCACACCGGAGATCTGCTCCCCGGCTGTGGTGGCCACCGGGTCCGTGCCGGTCCAGTTGACGCCGTCGGGTGAGAGGAAGGCGAACTGGAGGCCGTGCGCCTGCCCGGTCACTACGGCCCCGTTCGGGCCGCCGGTCACCAGCCCGATCGTCAGCGGCGCGTTGTCGGCCGTGGCCAGCGTGCTCGACTGCTGCCAGGTGACGCCGTTGGCGGATGTGTACACCGCAGCCCGGTCAAACCCGCCGACAACCGCGGGCCGGACCGCGAGGAAGCCGGTCTTGAGCGGCGCGAGGCCGCTGATCGCGGCCGCGGCCCCGCCTCCGGCCGGGATCGTGACCGGGATCCATGACGTACCCCCGTCGGCCGACCGCCAGGCCTGTGAACTCGTGGTCGCGCCCGCCACCGTCCCGGTCATCACGATCACGCCGTTGTTCGCCGCGGCCGCGGTGATGCCGAGCACCTTTCCGGTGCCCGCGTTCAGACCCAGCTGGCTGACGCCGAGCCGCTGCCAGGTCGTTCCGTTCGCGGACAGCCACACGACAGGGCTGGCCTTGGCGGCGTCGCCGCCTGGGACGTTCTGGCCGGCGGCGAGGAACCCTGAGCTGGTGGCAATCAGCGTGGTGATCTTGTCGCCCGCCAGTTGCGGGAGGGGAGCCTGGAGGAGCCAGCGCTGTCCGTTCGGACTAACCCAGACAGCACCGGGGCCGACCGCCACCCAGCCGTGCGGGCCCCCGGCCACCTGCGTGGCAGCATGGCCAGGCGGCGGCTGTGCAGCGGTTGTCGTCTGGACGGCGCCCAGCTGCCAGGTGCGCCCGGCGTCCGGGGAGAAGAAGAACCGGGCGCGGTCGATCCGCGCGCCGGTCTGCTCGCCTACCGCGACGATGTCGGTGCCGAAGGCCGCGACCTGGCCGAGCGGGACGCTGATCCCGCGGCCGGCCAGCGCGGCCGTGTCGGTGAAGTCCCCCACCGCCAGCCTGGCCGGCGGGAATCCGGCCGACAGCGACGGCGGGGCGGGACCGCCCGCGCCGTTGTTCGCTCCCGCTACCACGACCACGGCGATGCCGACAGCGATCGCGGCGAGGATCGGCACCGCCAGACCGGTCACCCAGTTGCGCGACCGCATCGTCGCCAGGATGGCGGCGGCCAGGCGGGTGCCCTGACCTGATTCCGGCCGCCGGTCGTCGGCGTCGCGCAGGCGGCGCATGGTGCCGTGACCGCGCTGGCCGTCCAGGCTGTCCTGATCCCACGCGGTTGGGCGGCGCCGGTTCCCGGCCCGCTGGTTTGCGGTCCGCTGGTTCGCGGTCCGAGTGATGGCGCCTTGCGGGCCTGTTCCGCGGTGCGGGGCAGCCTGGGACTGGGGGCCCATCGGACGGCGCGGGGCTGCCTGGGTCTGCGGGCCGGTCGCGCGCCACTGGGCGGCCTGGGGCTGCGGGCCGCTGGTGCGCCACTGCGTCGCCTGGGCCTGAGGGCCAGTGGCATGGCGCGGTGTGACCTCGGGCTGGGGACCGGATGTTCGCGGCGGATACGTTCTGCCTTGCGGCCCGGTCTGCCGTCCGGTGCCGGGTTGTGCCTGGCGTCGCGGGCCGTCACCTCGGTAGGGACCTGGCGCGCGGAAGGGACCCGATGGCCGGGGATCGATGAACTCGGCCGGGGTCGGGACGGGCGTCATCGGGCCGCTCGCGGCCACCGTCGGCGTGTAGCGGAGCCGACGCCGTCCCGGCCACTGGTCGCCGGGCTCCGCCGGAACGTCCGGGCGCTGCGCGCGAGCGGCCCGCGGATCCGGCCACTGGCGCCGCGGCCCCGTCGGTGTCGCGGGGAACCCGCCCGAGTCACGCACCGCGCCAAACCCGCGGGAGTCCCGCACAGCGCCGAAACCACCCGAGTCACGCACGGCGTTGAACCCACCGGAGTCACGGGCTGCGTTGAACCCGCCCGAATCGCGCCTCGGGTCACACTGGCCCGGGTCCCGGACGTGGCCGTAGCCGCCCGGGTCGCGGACCGCGTTGAAC
>Ga0187807_1000339_pt1 | contig 14491 bp, 14 predicted proteins | sample NC_wetland_sal_i_4_FD_132432 | JGI IMG/M metagenome (GOLD analysis project Ga0187807, IMG submission 132432) | Wetland sediment microbial communities from Neuse River Estuary, North Carolina, USA - ASW_2 | ecosystem: Environmental > Aquatic > Freshwater > Wetlands > Sediment | place: USA: North...
CGCCGGGCGACGGGCTTACGGTCGGTCCGGCGACCGGCCGAGCCTGCGAATCGCCGCTTCCGCGGCCGCGCGGACTTGCGGGTGGCCGCCGGGCCGCCGCGGGCGGCCAGCACCCGCACCGCGCGATCGCGGACGTCCGGGTCGAAGTCCTCGGTCGCCGCCAGCGTGATCGTAGCGACTCCCCCAGCAGCGCGACCGCCGCCCAGCGGCCGGGGTTGCCGGGTCAGCAGCGCCGCCCCCGGGCAGGTCCTGATCCGGGCCGCCCGGGCATCAGCCGGCTCCCCCGGCTGCGCCGGCGTCACCGCGGCGACGAGCTGGATCACCCGGCCCGACACCCCGAACGCCGCCAGGTCCCCCGGCCGCAGCCCGGTCCGGACGGCGCCGTGCAGCCAGGCCGCCATCTGCTGCGGCTCGTCACCGCCATCGGCGGCGACCAGCGCGGCGACCCTCGCTGAGCCAGCCGCCGCGCGCCCGCCAGGTTCATGTCACAGATTCAACCACTCCCAGCGCCGGGCGGAACCGGCGTCGACGTGCGGCCAGCGCCGGCCACGGTCGGTGAAACGTCGGCGCTCCCATCCTGGCGACCACATCGCGGCGACCTCGGCACGTAGCGGGCTGCTGGTCGAGAACCCGCCAAAGCCGCTCACGATGGTGAACACCGTGCCGCCCGGGCTGAGGGTCAGCTGCCGGCCTGAGGCGTGGCGGCTGGCGAAGATCATGACCGTCACGCTCTGGCCGGCCTCCAGCGTCCCGCTGGCCGGATGGACGATCACGTGGCCGGAACCGCCGGATACCGTGACCGACCAGTCGACAGGACCCCCTTGCGCGGTCAGCGTGATCGTCACGCCGAACGGGCTGACCTGCAGCTTCCCACCCGACGGGTGCACCGTCAGCGTCCCCGCGGGCGGCGACGGGGTGGCCGAGGGGGTCGGTGACGGCGTCGGTGCGGGGCTAGGGCTCACGCCGGGCGGCGTGACTGGCGGGACCGTCGGCGTGGCGGGCGCGGCCCCGGTCGGCCCTGGCGCGGGCGAGGAGGCCGAGGCCGCGCGCGGTGTGCGCGACGCCGCGGGCCTGCTCGAACTGGGAGCGAGCGTCGGGGCGTGGCTGGGGCTCGGCGTGCCCGCGGCGGATGCCGTTGGCGCGGCGACTGGCCCTTCGCCGGCGGCGAGTTTGACGGGCGCGCTGCTGCCGGTCAGCGCGGCCGCGACCGCCGCGCTGACGACGCCGAGCACCACGCAGGCGGCCGCGACCGTCCGTATCTGCCGGGAGGTGCTCACCGGGCGCTTCCCGCCGGCCTGCCGCGGCCCGGCCGTGCGCCCGCGCAGCGGCCTGGGGAAACCCTGCCGCCCGAACGACCCGGCCCGGCCGAGCAGCACGGCACGGTACGCGACCGCGCTGGGATCCTGCCCGACGGCCAGCGCGAGTGCGTGCTCCTTGAGCGCCGCCGGCGGTCCGGCCGCGAGCCGCAGGCTTTCCCCCGCGGCGGCGGCTATCGCCGCGTCGGCGGACAGGCCGGGCGGTATGACCGCGCTCAGCTCGGCCGCTCGGCGGCCGGTGCAGGTCTGGCAGTCCTTGATGTGCCAGTGCACCCACCAGCGCAACGCCGGGGCGAGAGTCCCGTCCCAGCCGGCGAGCATGCCGGCCAGGTCAGCGCAGTCGGCGGGCCGGGCGCGGCCGACGAGCAGCACGCTCAGGCAGGCCTGGAACTGGTCACTGGCGCGGGACATCAGCCAGTGCGCGTGCCGGCTGGACCGGCCGAGCGCGGCCGCGATCTCGGCGACATCCAGGCCGTGCCACAGGTTCAGTTCGACGACCTCGCGTTCCGGGGGGCTGAGGCCTGCGACAGCGTCCTCAAGCAGGGCCCGCGGCCCGGTTCGCTCGGCGACCCGGCCGCCTTCGGCGTCCTCGCCGGCAGCTGAGCTGACCTCGGTGCCGGCCCCGGATACATCCGGGGACGGCACCGCCGCGGTTTTCCTGCTGTGCAGCGTCCGCAGGCACTCGTTCCGTGCGACCGCGTACAGCCACGAACGCAGCCGGTCCGGCTCACTCAGCCCCGACAGTCGCGTGGCGGCGATGACAAACGTGTCCTGCACCGCGTCGGCGGCGTCGGCCGGGTCGCTGAGCAGGAACCGGCAGTATTCGAAGAGGGGATCGGCGTACCTGTCGTAGGCCTCGGCGACCCCTTCAGCATCGCCAGCCACGATGGACGCGACGACCTCACTGTCGCGCATGCGCCTACCGTAGCGGTGCTTTCGCCACGTTGATGATGAAGAGACCGCATTGTCACACCAGCCCGGATGTTGGTCAGTAACCTGACGTCAGAGCCCGCGCGGCAGGCGTTAGGGTCCTTGGTACGGGAAGGGACTCTGTGATGACAACAGTCGTGCTCGGAAGCGAAGCCGTGGGCAGCGACGGGTACCGCGGCGAGGTGCTGGCCGTGGTCGTCGACCCGAAGGCTGGCACCGCGACTCATGTCGTGGTCGAGCCGAAAGGCCGGCGCGGGCTTGCCCGGCTGGTCCCGCTCGACCTTGTCGACGCGACGCCGGGCCAGATCCGGCTCCACTGCACCGAGGCGGAGTTCGAGCGCCTCGACGCCGCGGAACAGACCCTCGCCGAGTTCGCGCTCGGCTACCAGGTTCCGGTCCAGTTGCTCCCGCCCGGCTGGCGCGACGCGGGCGGCCCCACGGTAGAGGGCAGCACGATCGCGCGGATCCCGGAAAAGGAAACGATCGACATCGTCCCGCAGGGCGAAGTAGAGGAGCGCCGCGGCGACCACGTGCACGCCACCGACGGCGACATCGGGCAACTCCGCGCTCTGCGCATCGACTCAGGCAGCCGTCGGGTGACCCACCTGCTGGTCAGGGAAGGCCACGTGCTGCACAAGGACGTGGCGATCCCGTTCGACACGGTGACCGGCTTCGACGACGGCGTCCGGCTCAGCATCACGAGGCAACAGGTCCGTGACCTGCCGCCATCGGGAGATTAGCCGGGGCAGGTCGCGCCTGTGCCGAGGGTTGTCGCGCTGGCCTGCAGGTCGCGCAGCGCCGCGTGCGCGATCTCGGTGAATGGCTGCCGGTTTTCTGGCGCCGCCCAGCCCGCGTAGGCGGTGCTGAATGCGAGAACGCCGAGCTCGGCGGCCAGCCGCGCGGTCGTGTCGTCGGCGCCGCGTGCGCGCAGGGCGTCGGCCATCGCCGAGGCAAGCCGGGCCCGCTTGAGCAGTTCGCGTTCCTGCAGTTCGCTGTTGGCGGCGATGACCGCGCGGCGCCGCGGGGCGAGATCGTGGCGGTCCGGAGTGAACGCGGCCGCGGCGGCTTCCAGTGCCGCGGCGAGGCAGCCGACGGTCGTCGCCCCGGGCGGGGCAGTCCGGATCGCATCGCTGAACAGTTCAGCCAGCATGTCCTGCCCACCGAACAACACCTCACGTTTGTCGGCGAAATGCCTGAAGAACGTGCTCTTGGCCAGGCCCGCGCGGTCCGCGATCTCGGCGACAGTCGTGGCGTCGTACCCATGCTCGGCGAAGAGGGCGAGCGCGGCACGCTCGAGGCGTTCCCGCGCGTTCGGTTCCCATCGGCCCATGGTGACACCTTAAGTGATGACACCGAGTCGCATCACTCGGTAGAGTGATGGGACCAAGTCTCATCACTAGGAGTCGCCATGCGTGTTTTCGTCACCGGCGCGTCCGGCCATCTCGGCTCGGCAATCGTCCCCGAGCTCATCGCAGCGGGACACGACGTCGTCGGTCTTGCGCGATCGGATACCGCCGCGGCGACCGTGGAAGCGCTCGGCGCGACGGCACACCGGGGTGACCTTGACGACCTCGACGGGCTCGCAGCGGCGGCCGCGGACGCTGACGGCGTCATCCATCTCGCGTTCAACCATGAGCAGATGCGCTCCGGAGACTGGGGCGCCGCGATCGCCGCGGACCTCGCCGTCGTGCACGTATTCGGTGACGCGCTCGCGGGAACCGGTAAGCCGCTTGTCGGAACGTCGGGCACACTCGCGGTCGCGAACCTGGGCCGGCCAGGCACGGAGAAGGACGCGGGCGCTCCTGGCGGCCGTACCGACGCCGAGAACGCCGTGACCGGCTTCGCGGAGCGCGGCGTGCGGTCCTCGGTTGTGCGCGTCCCGCCTATCACCCACAGCACGCTGGACCGTCACGGCTTCGCCAGGACCCTGATCGCCATCGCGAAACAGACAGGCATCGCCGGCTATCCCGGGGACGGAGCGAACCGGTGGCCCGCCGGGCACACTCTCGACGTCGCTCATCTCTACCGCCTGGCGCTCGAGCACGCGCCGGCGGGCACCCGGTGGCACGCGGCCGGCGATGAAGGCATCCAGGTGCGCGAGATCGCCCAGAGCATCGGCGACCACCTGGGCATGCCGACCGCGAGCATCCCGGACGGCCGGCTGGAGTCGCACTTCGGGTTCCTCGCGAGGGTGATCACGCTCGACAACCCGACGTCCACGCTCGCGACCCGGCGAATCCTCGGCTGGGAACCGGTCCACCCCGCCCTCATCGCCGACTTCGAGCACGGCGACTACTTCACCGCACCGGCACGGCACAACTAGCCGCGGCCCCGTTCAGGAAGGCGTTGCCTAGGCGGGAGTGACCGACCGGGCGTTCATCGGCGGGTTGGCGGAATCGATGCCGAACGAGATGATGCGCGTGGGGTGGATACGGACGATCGTGTCCTCGAAGTTCCCGCCCCAGGCTTTGCCGCCCGAGTCGAGCACCTCGGCAGTGCCGCGCACCTCGATCATGCGCGGCTGCCACGGCGGGAGCACGTCGTCGATGACGATGCTCGCGCGGCCGGTGCGGCGCACGTCGCGGACCTTCTTGGTCTGGCTCATCCGCAGCCCGCCCACCTCGATGGCGTCGTGGTCGGGGTTGTACCGGAACGACGTCGGCACCACATGCGGCTGCCCGTCCGGGCCGACGGTCGCGATCCGGCCCAGCCGCTGCCCGGCCAGGTACTCGATTTCCTTGTCGCTGAAAGCGCTCATGCCCGCAGCAACCCGCGCGCACGGAACCGCATTCCGCCTATGCCGCTGTCGCCGAGCGCCAGCAATGCCGGCCGTGGCGCGCGCGCCGGTATCGTACATACGCGCAGGTTCTTTCCCGATCGGTAAGGAGCGTCCCAGGTCGTGTCAGGGTTGGCGTCACCGGCTGGCCGGCTGCGGCGGGAGCCCCGCCAGGCCCGGTCGAGAGCGCGGCTGGCGCAGATCCTGGCGGCGGCGGACGCGATCTTGTCCGAGGAGGGCGTCGAGGCGCTCACCGTGCGGCGGATCGCCGACCGGGCGGGTGTGCCGGTCGGCACGCTCTATCAGTTCTTTCCCGACAAGGGCTCGGTGGTGGACGCGGTGGCGCGCGCCTACATCGCCGAGTTCGACTCCGCGGTCGAGGCACTGGTGAACTCCGCGGCCAGCGGGGACTGGTCGGATCCCGTCGGGCGGATCGTCGACGAGTTCGTCGCCCTGTACCGGTCGCACCCCGGCTACGTGGCGCTGTGGGCCGGCCGGCATCTGTCACCCGAACTGGCGCGCGCCGACGAGGCGAACAACCAGGTGATCGCCGCGGGCGTGCAGCGGGTGCTCGCCGAGCACGCGGGGGTGGCCGACGGGCCCGCGCTGGAACTGGCCGTGCAGGTCGCCGTCCGCACGGCGGACGCGCTGCTGCAGTACGCGTTCTCGGTGTCGCCGGACGGCGACGAGACGGTGCTCGCCGAACTGAAGAACCTGCTGCGGCTGTACCTGGCGAGCCTGCCGGCGGCGGACGGCCAGGACAGCCGGTAGTCAGGCGGCCGCGGCGTTCAGCATCGCGTAGATCGCGCGGTTCCTGCGGTAGTGCCGCCGGAACGCCGCGTAGGACTGATCGTAGACATCGCGGTGCGCGTCGTCGGGCTCGAACCGCTCGCGGACCTCGACGAGCCCCGGGACCTGCGACCAGGTGGCCGAGCCGATCGCGATCCCGGCCAGCAGCGCCGCGCCGCGCGCGTTGGCCGCGGCGGGCTGCGCGACCTGGCAGATGGGCCGGCGAAGGATGTCGGCCAGCGTCTGACACCACAGCCGTGACGTCGCGCCGCCGCCGATGAACCGCAGCGCGCCCAGGCCCCCGGCGCCGGTCCGGCCGGTGAAGTGCTCGACGGCCTCGAGCATCCAGCGCGCGTTGTAGGCGATGCCCTCGAAGACCGCGCGCGCCAGGTCCTCGCGGCGGGTGTCCAGGGACAGGTTGAGCCAGCCGCCGCGCACGGTCACGTCGTCCACGGGGGTGCGCTCGCCGTTCAGCCATGGCGTGAAGATCACGCCTCTGCTGCCGGGCGGTGCGGTGGCTGCCAGCGCGTTGAGTTGTTCAAGAGCTTGTACGGAACGGGCGGGGCCGTGCTGATCGAGCAAGGTATCTATCAGCCAGTCGATCGCCTTGCCCGCGACGTTCTGGATCGTGGCCACCCAGTAGCGATCGGGCACCACGGATGGCATCGAGGCGATGTTGCGGAACACGTCGGTCTTCTTCCGCGGCACATGGCAGCTCAGCCAGGCGCTCGTGCCGATGTACAGGTGCGGGACGTAGTCCTCGACCGCGCCCGCGCCAAGCGCGGCCGCCGTGGTGTCGCCGGTGCCCGCCACCACCCGCACGCCGTCCGGCAGCCCTAGGTCCGCGGCGGCCTGCGGGGTCAGGGTGCCGGCCACGCTCGCCGGGGCGACGATCTCGGGAAGCTTCGCCAGGTCGATTCCCGCGGTGGCGGCCAGGGACGCGTCCCACCGGACGTTGCGCGGGTCGCGGTTGTCGGTGCACCAGCGCAGCACGGCCGTGTCCGCCGCGGTCACCGCGCGCCCGCTGGCGCGCATCGTGAGGTACTCGGGGACGTCGAGCAGGTAACGCGCCGCCGCGTACGCGTCGGGGCGCTCGCGGGCGAGCCACAGCGTCTGGCCGACCGGGTCCTGACCGGTGCGGGTCGGCGCGCCGCCCGTCTTGGCGACCCAGGCGCGCAGCTTGCGCGGGTTGTACCCGCTGCCGGGCAGGGCCGGCCAGCCGCCGGTCACCGCCTGGGCGTACCGGGCGCCGCGGCCGTCCATCCAGATCAGCGCGGGATGCGTAGGCCGTCCCCGCCCGTCGACGGGCACGGTGCCGCCCCACTGGCTGGAAAAGCAGATGGCGGCCACTCGCTGCGCGGTGCCCGGATGGGCGTCAAGCAGCCGGCGCACGCAGCCCGTGATCGCCTGCCACCAGTCGTCGGGGTCCTGTTCGGCGCCGCCGCCTGGCAGGATCCGGGTCGGCACGCTGGCGCTTTCCCGGCCGAGCAGCTCTGCGCGAGCGCCGGCCAGCGCCACCTTCGGGCCGCCTGTGCCCAGGTCGACGCCGATGACCAGCGTGTCCGTCATGCGGGCGGGATCTTCGAGAAGACCCGCTCGAAGCCGGCCAGGGCGTCGTCGATGACGTCGTCGGTGTCGGCCATCGAGGTGTAGATCCGGGAGCCGGCCAGCGTGATGACGCCTTCGGCGGCGAACGCCATCGACATGTGGCCGAGCATGTCCTTGCGCGGGCCGAGCTTGTCGAAGAACTCCGGATCGGTCAGGCTCAGGTGCAGCACGCCGGAGGTGTGCAGGTGCACGATCGACCCGAAGTTGTACGTGACGTACGGCAGGTCGAACTTGGCGATCAGCGCGGCGAGCCCGGCACGCAGCCGGTCGCCCGCCTGGCCCGCCCTGGCCGGCGCGTCCGTGCGGTCCATCTCCAGCAGGGTGTGGTAGCCGGCGGTGCAGGACAGCGGGTTGGCGGACAGCGTGCCGCCGGTAAGCGCCCGCTGCCCGGCCGCGGTGAGCCCGCCCGCGAACGTCGCCATGACCTGCTCGCTGCCGCCGACCCCGCCGGCGCCGGGGTAGCCGCCGGCCACGCACTTGCCGAACACGGTCAGGTCGGGCGTCACGCCGAAGTAGCCCTGGGCGCCGCCCATGCCCAGCCGGAACCCCGTGACGACCTCGTCGAAGACGAGCAGCGCGCCGAACTCGTCGCACAGCTCGCGGACGCTGGCGTTGAAGTCGCGGGTGACCGGGTGGGTGCCGGACTCCGGTCCCACCGGCTCGACGATGACGGCGGCGGTGCCGCCCGCCTCGGCGTTGGCCGTCAGCCTGGCGCGCAGCGCCGCCAGGTCTCCCGGCAGGGTCTCGCTGGTCGTCGCCAGTGCCCCGGCGGGGATCCCGGCGGCCTCCAGGCTGCCGGTGCCGGGGATCCGCAGGCCGTAGACGACCTGGTCGCTCCAGCCGTGGTAGGCGCCGCCGATCTTGACGATGTTCGCCTTGCCGGTGAAGGCGCGGGCCGCGCGGATCGCCGCCATGACCGCCTCGGTGCCCGACCCGAGCATCCGGAACTTGTGCACTCCCGGCATGAAGTCGTGGATGAGCTTGGCCAGCTGGATTTCGCTCGAGTGCAGCATGCCGGTGACCGGGCCGCAGCCGGCGAGCAGCTCGAAGACCTTCTCCCGGACGGGCCCGTAGTTGGAGCCGAGCACCGTGGGGCCGCCGGCCTGCAGGAAGTCGACGTACCTGTTGCCGTCCACGTCGTACAGGTACGCCCCGTCGGCCTTGACGACGTCGAGGGGCCACGGATCGTTCAGCGCCAGATTGTGCTGGACACCACCGGGGATGGCAGCTTCCGCCTCAGCCGCGGCGGCGCGCGAGCCCGGGGTGTGCTCGTCGTACCAGCCGTGGTAGGCCGCGAGCTGCTCCTTGGTCAGGGCCCGGACCGGGGCGGCGGTCAGCTCCGCCAGGCGCGCCTGGATCGCGGGGATGTCGGGGTACTCGCTGATGCCGTAGCGGCTGGTCATGGCTGCGTCGCCTGCTTGGTCGTGCCGTAGCCGGACGAGAGCGCGGCCGTGATCACTTCTTCGGCCTCCTGCGTGGTGAGCTCGCGCGGCGCCCGGCCCGTCACCGCCGAGGCGAGCAGCGCCTGGTGGTAGGTCTGCGCCGCCCATTCGAGCAGTTCCAGGTTGCCGACGGCCTTGGGCAGGCTCGACCCGATCGCGATCGAGCCGTGGTTGCGCATCAGCGCGGCCTGCTTGAGCTCAAGCGCCTTGACCACGTGGCCGGCCAGCTCGTCAGTGCCATAGCAGGCGTACGGGGCGACCCGCACCGCGCCGCCGAGGGACAGCATCGTGTAGTGCACCAGCGGGATCTCGTCGGCGACCAGGCCGATGGCGGTCGAGGTCGCGGCGTGCGTGTGCGCGACGGCCTGGGCGAAGGTGCCCTTGTAGATGGCCAGGTGCAGCGGCACCTCGCTGGTCGGCGCCAGTTCGCCGTCGGCTATCGCGCCGGCCAGGTCGATGACCGTCATCTGCTCGGCGGTCAGCTCGCCTATCACGCCGCCGGTCGGGGTGACCGCCACCAGGTCCCCGGCCCGCACGGACAGGTTGCCGCTTGTGCCGATCACCAGCCCGGCAACCGCGAGCCGTCGGCCTGCCTCCGCCAGCGCCTGGCGTTCTTCAGCGAGCAGCACGGGTCCTCCTCGTCCTGAAAACCAAACATGAGCAGTAGTTCATGTTTACCAGAGAACCAGGCCTGGTCAAGCGAAGAGCCGGCCCCTTCGTTCGGGACAGCGATGAGCTGACTGCTAGCCTCGTGGGTTAAGTACTCCGGGAGGCGCTGGTGGCTACAGGGGGAAGCCAGGAAGCGGCGGAGCCGGGGCGGTTGCGGGCATCCGACGCCGACCGCGAGCAGGCGCTCGACTTGCTCAAGGCCGCATTCACCGAGGGCCTGCTGACACGGGACGAACTCGTCGCGCGGGCCGGCAGCGCGCTCACGGCGCGCACCTACGCGGACCTGGCCGGCGTGACCGCCGGCATCCCGGCTGGTGTCGCGGCCGCTTCGCCGCGCCCGCCCGCCCCCGCCAGGGCCCGGCGGCGCCCCGGCCCGCAGGCAAAGGCCGGCGCCTGCCTGATCGTCGCGACGGTGATCATGATCGTCGACGGCGCGCTTACCGGCGGCCGGGCAGGCCCCACGGCGAACCTGTTCTACGTGCTGTCCATCATGACGTTCGTGGTGGCGTTCATCGCATGGCTGTGCACCCTGTCCGCGGACCGCGGCGGTTCCCCGGCCGGGCAGCCCCCGCAGGGGCCAGCACCAGCCGGGCACGACGAGGCGGCAACGGCCGCCGCCCCCGCCGAGCGGCGCCCGCCGGCCCGCCAGGCTGACCCCGGCGGGACCCAGGCCACGCGAGCCGCCATTGCCCGGCCGCCGGTTCGCCGGACACGAAGTCATCGACCGGTGACAGACGCCCACCACCCGTTCGGAATAGATATGTCTTTCTCCTAGACCCCCTTGTGCGAATCCGCATGGGGTTGTCGACTCAAGTTCGGAGCGGTTAGCCGACACCTCCCAGGGTCAAAGGAGAACCCCCATGCGAAAAGTGCCACACGGCTGGCGCCTCGGACTCGGCACGGGATCGCTGCTGCTGGTCATGCCGTTTGCCATCGCACAGGCCCAGCACGCGACCGGCGCGGCGAGCGCGTCGTCCACGGCACGTCCAGTGCAGACTGTGAACTGGGCGCTGTCCGGCACCGCCACCGCCACCACCGCCGAATCCGCCAATCCCGCGTCGAACGCGATCGACGGCGACGCCGGCACCGACTGGTGCACGTCCGGCTGGACGGGCACGCTGACCGTCGATCTCGGCCAGGTCCGCGCGCTGGACGACCTGGGGATCACGCTGGATGCCGCCAGTCCTTCCGCCTCCGCATCGATCGAGCTCGCGACGGCGGCCGGGGACTGGCAGCAGGTACCCGCGCTGCGCGACGTGGCGCTGGACCCGGGCAGCCCGATGTACTTCCCGCTGCCTCACGCCACCAGCGCCCGGTACGCCGAACTCACCGTGTACAGCGACACAGGCGCCGACGTCTGCGTGGGCGAGTTCCGCGCGTACGGCCCGGACCCGGCAGCCGCCGTGATGGACCTGGGGGCTGACCTCTCCTTCACCCCGCAGGAACTCGCCGCGGGCGCCACGTTCAGCTATCAGGGCAGGCAGGGCAGCCCGGTGACGATCATGCGGGAGGCGGGCGCGAACTACGTGCGCATGCGGCTGTGGGTCGATCCGCCGCCCGGCTACAGCGACCTCGCCAGCGACCTCGCCCTGGCCAGGCAGGTGCACGCGAACGGGATGAAGATCTACCTCGACATCATGTACTCCGATTTCTGGGCCGACCCGCAGCACCAGGACATCCCCGCCGCCTGGCAGGGCGAGGACCTGGCACAGCTCACCGACACCGTCAGGTCCTACACACAGCAGGTGATCTCCGCGTTCGCGCGGCAGGGCACGCCGGTCGCGATGGTGTCGATCGGCAACGAGATCCGCAACGGCATCCTGTGGCCTACCGGGGAGATCAACTGCACCGACTGCGGCGGATGGGGCGACTTCACCCAGCTGCTCAAGGCCGGCGTCGCGGGCGCGCAGGCCGGCAATCCGCCGGGCCACAAGCTGCTCATCATGATGCACTACGACCAGGGCGGCAGCTTCGCGCTGAGCTCCGCGTTCTACTCAGAGCTCGAGTCCTACGGGGTGCCGTTCGACGTGATCGGGCTGTCCTATTACCCGGTGCTCAGCGAGCCGCCCATCTCGGACCTGCGCGCCAACGTCGATGGGCTCGCCGCCGAGTTCGGCAAGCCCATCGTCATCGCCGAGACCCAGTACCCGTGGACGCTCGCGAACGGGAACTCCCCGCTCGGCGACGGCACCGGGGATTTCGCCTGGCAGACCAGCCAGCTCTCGCCGGGCTATCCGGCGACCCCCGGCGGCCAGCTCTCGTTCGTCACCGACGAGCTGTCCATCCTGGCCCAGGCACCTGACGGGCTGGGGGCGGGCCTGTTCTACTGGGCGCCGGACTGGATTCCCGGCGTGCCCTGGGAGCCCGGCGCGGGCATCGGCTCGCCGAACGTCAACATGACCCTGTTCAACTTCGAAGGCCAGGCGCTGCCCTCGATCAACATCTTCGCCAACCCCGCCAAGGTCTGCGAGCGCGCCAATCCCGGCAGCTCGCCTTGCGTCATAGGAGGCTGACGGGTCCGTTCTCAGGCCGCGGTTCCCCGCGGTAGCAGCCGGCTGTCCGCAGCCGGAACCACTGGTCGCGAAGATCCTCGACCAGGAGATGCTCCGGAGCCAGGCGCTGGCGCCGGCCGGCCGCGAATGACCTGGCGGCACCCTGAGCCTGCAGGTGCAGGTAGGCCGGGCTGCTGTTCGCGCCTGCCGCGGACGCCACGACGTCGGAGCGCGGGTCCCTGGTCTGACCGGAGTGCCGCCGCGACGGGCCCTTCTGTCCGGGAGATGCCAATGAGCAAGTCGACCGGACCGCATTTGCGGCGAGCGCGCGAGCGAACTCGAAGCCGCGGCGCAGCGCCTGCACGTACGGCTCGCTTAGGTGCTCCTCGCCCATAGCGCCACGATTCGCTTCGATAACCCCGGTTGTCAATCAGACCATTCTGACCCCATTAATCGAACAAAAAATCTTGTCCTATACATAGATAATCATATTTAACGCTGCTAGAATCGAGCTAGTAGTCGGGCATGCCATGGCGTCTGCGGGGGAGGTGAGCCGGATGCGCCCAGTACCAGTGCCTGGGAACGCCGCGGAGGCGATGGCGATGCTGGATGCCGCGTTCGGTCACCTGTCCGGAACCGACTGGGCGGCGATGGGGTCGCGGGCGCAGGGTGAGGTGCTTGCCGGGCTGCGCGGCGCGCAGGCGAAGCTGACCGCGGTACAGGCGCAGGTGCTGTCGGCGTTCACGGCATGTCCGGCCCCGGCGGCCTCGCCGCCTACCTGCGCGGCAAGCTGCTGCAGGCCCCGTACGCGGGCAAGAGCCTGCCGCTGGACGTCGGCAGGGCCAAGGACATCCCCGACCACATCCGGCGCGCCGTCATCCTCCGCGACCGGCACTGCCAATGGCCCGGCGGCTGCGACACGCCACCCGGCGGCTGCCACGTGCACCACCTCGTCGAACGGTCCGAGGGCGGCAAGACCAGCCTGGACAGTCTCGGGCTGTTCTGCGAATACCACCATCTGGTCAGCATCCACCGCGAAGGCTGGAAAGTTACCCGGCACGCCGACGGCACCTACGAAGCCATCTCCCCGCACGGCGAAGTCCTGCGCAGCCACGGACCTCCCACTGCCCGCGCCGGCTGACCGCCCGGGTCCCCTATGGTTTGGCTCATGCCAGCGTCTCCTCCCGGCCGTGCGGCGATGCTGCTCATCGTCACCGACGACCGGAAACTCCTGCTGCATCATCGCGACGACAAGCCGGGTATTCCGCATCCGGGGTGCTGGTCCGGGTTCGGGGGCGCGGTGGAGGACGGGGAGTCCGCCGAGGAGGCGGTGCGGCGCGAGGTACTCGAGGAGACCGGCCTGCGGATCGGGCAACCGGTCTTCCTTACCGAGGAAGTCGACGCGGAGGGCGACGGCAGGCTCGTCTCGCTCTTCTACGTCGCCGGGGGCATCTCGCCAGCGGACATCGACCTGCGCGAGGGTGCCGGCGTCGGCGTGCACGACATCGGCGACCTGGATCACCTGAGGGTCGCGCCGTTCGTGTACCGCGCAGTCCACACGCAACTCGTGCCGAGGCTGGCCCTGGATTCTCGCTGAACAGAAACCAGCCGCTACCGAAACATTTTCGGAATTAGTGCCGATCGATATTTCAATGCTAATTTGGTGCTTTAGTCGTCGATAACCGGGCGGGATTTGACGGATGGCTTGCTGATGCGACAGCGCATGCGGTCGCCGGTCCTGCTGTCCTACGCCAGTTTCATACTCATCGGCATCGCCGCGGGGGGCGGCGGCGTCCTGCTGCTGGCGCAGATGAACGACTACGGCGTGGACCGGGCCGAGATCGGGATCACGTTCTTCACCTTCACCATCGGGTTCGTGCTGGCCGGCCTGTCCGCTGGCGCGCTCATCCACCGGTTCGGCGCCCGGATCGCCCTGGCCGCAGGCGGGGGCGCGTACGCGCTCGCCACCTTGTACCTGGCCTCCCGGCCACCGTTCGCCCTGTTCATCGTGGTGCAGGTGGTCACCGGATTCGGCATCGGGGTACTCGAGTCGGCACTCAACGCCTACCTCGCGGCGCTACCCGGCGCGACGCAACTGCTCAATCGCCTGCACGCGTTCTTTGGCGTCGGCGCGCTGATCGGGCCGGTGCTGGCCGCCTGGATCGTCGGCTTCAGCTCCTGGAAAGTGGTCTACCTGATCCTGGCCGCGGCATACGTCCCGCTGGTCGCCGGCTTCCTGGTCGCGTATCCCGGCCCGCGGGCCGCCGAGCCGGCCGGCCAGCCGCCAGAGACACCTGGTCAGGCGCCAGAGACAGCTGGTAAGGCCGCGGGCAGCCTGCTCGGCGCGGCGCTGCGGGAACGAGGCGTCCTGCTGGGCGCGGCGATGCTGGCTGTCTACGTCGGCCTCGAGATCGGCATGGGCAACTGGGCATTCAGCTACCTCGTACAGGCACGTTCGCTGCCCGCGTC
>Ga0187807_1000340_pt1 | contig 14465 bp, 10 predicted proteins | sample NC_wetland_sal_i_4_FD_132432 | JGI IMG/M metagenome (GOLD analysis project Ga0187807, IMG submission 132432) | Wetland sediment microbial communities from Neuse River Estuary, North Carolina, USA - ASW_2 | ecosystem: Environmental > Aquatic > Freshwater > Wetlands > Sediment | place: USA: North...
CGTTGTCAGCTTCCTGGTCCTTTGTCGGGAACGCCGCGAAGATGTTCCTGCCGCAGACATCCCCACGCTCGCGGCCGACCGCCGCGAGGTAGTCCTCGTTAGCGTCGAGGATGATGAAGTCGCAGCTCAGCACCGCGGTCGGACCGGGGAAAGCCCGAAATACGGCTTGATAGTCAATGTCCGGCATCCTCATCTCCCCCTTACCTTGGCAGGGCCCTACCCGGCCGGGGTGTCTGCAATCGTGTGCTATCTCACACCGGTGGGTAACGGGTGCTACCAGGCGTAAATCCGGGCCGGCAGGCTGCGTATTCCCGACTGTCCAGGCGGCTGGTACACGAGCATGATGACCAGATCGTCAGGGTCGCGGCCCTCAACCGACACGCCGTCGCCCCTATCGTGTGCTTCCTTCAGCGCCGACCGCTGCCGCAGCAACTCGGTCATCCGATCTAGGTCATCCCTGCTCTCGGTGGACCACACCAGGTACTGCACCCCGAGCGCGCCGAGCGGATGGGCTGCGTTCTCGCCGAACGCGCGCAGCACCAGCTGCGGCCCGCCGGCCTCGCCCAGCAAGGCAGCCGTGGGGCTGCGGTCGACCACCGGCAGCCCGAGGACTTCGGTGTAGAAGCGCACCGACCGGTCGAGGCTGCGAACGAACATGACCGCCGCGCTCATCCGGACACCGTGGGACTCCTCCGCCATCCAGCACCTCCGATATGGCCAGCCGTCGGCCGTCGGTATCGTCACCGAGGCCGAGCGTAGCGAACGGCTCGGACCGGCCGCCGGTGCGCGCCGGGCGACAGGATTTCGCCCAGTGAAATGGTCATTGCCCCGGGCTGCGGGCCTGTGCGAGCGTCAGCGCAGACCCAGCCACGGGCCAGTTGCTGAGAGGGTCGGGCATGACCGAGTCGGTGCGCGAGGGCAGTTTGCTCTGGGCGCCGAGCGCCGAGCAGGTAGCTGACGCCAACCTGACCGCCTTTCTCGCCTGGCTCGCCGAGCGGGGCCGGCGATTCGAGGGATACGACGCGCTGTGGCAGTGGTCGGTAGCGGACCTGACCGGATTCTGGCAGGCGATCTGGGACTACTCGGACATCCAGTGCTCGGCACGCCCGGAGCGCGTGCTAGGCAGCCAGACCATGCCCGGCGCCGACTGGTTTCCCGGCGCCCGGCTCAACTACGCGCAGCACATCCTGCGGCGTGAGCTGCCGGGCGCGCCTGCGCTGTTGTCGGTCAGCGAGTGCGCGCCGCTGACCGCCCTGGACTGGTCCGAGCTCGCCGCCCAGGTGCGCATTCTTGGCACCCAGCTCCGGACCATGGGCGTGCGGCCCGGCGACCGGGTGGCTAGCTGCCTGCCGAACACCCCCCAGACCGTCGTCGCGATGCTGGCCACGACGAGCATCGGCGCGATCTGGACAAGCTGCTCGCCCGACTTCGGCTGGCGCGGAGTGCTCGACCGGTTCCGGCAGCTCGCGCCGAAGGTGCTGTTTTGCGCGGACGGCTATCAGTACGCGGGCATTCAATACGACCGGAGCGAAGACCTACGCCGGATCATCGGCGGCCTCGACGGGCTCGAGCACGTGATCTGGCTGCCCTACCTGGATCCGGAGGCCGCGCTTGCGCCGGTGCCGGACGTGCTGCGCTGGGATCAGGTCCTCGATCAGCCGCCGGTGCCGGCCACTGCGTTCGCGTTTGAGCAGGTGCCGTTCGCGCACCCGCTGTGGATCCTGTTTTCCTCCGGCACCACCGGGCTGCCGAAGGCGATCGTGCACGGCCACGGTGGCGTGCTCATCGAGCAGATGAAGCTGCAGCGGCTGCACATGGACCTGCGACCGCGCGACCGGATGTTCTTCTTCACCACGACCGGCTGGATGATGTGGAACTTCCTGGTTAGCTCGCTGCTGCTCGGTGTGTGCCCGGTGCTGTACGACGGCTGTCCGACCTACCCCGAGGCGGACGTGCTCTGGCGGCTGGCACAGGACGCGGACGTGACATTCTTCGGCGCGAGTCCCGCCTACGTCGAGCAGATGACCAGAGCCGGCGTGGTGCCCGCGCACAGCTACGATCTGTCCGCGCTGCGCGCGATCATGCCGGCCGGCTCGCCGGTGTCGCCCGAGTGCACGGCCTGGTTCTACCAGAACGTGAAGAAGGACGTCTGGGTGTGCACAGGCAGCGGCGGCACGGACGTGTGCACCGGCTTCGTCGGCGGGGTGCCGACTAAGCCGGTGTATGCCGGCGAGATTCAGGCCAGGCACCTCGGCGTCGCGGCGTACGCGTTCAACGAGCGCGGTGAGAGCGTGGTCGATGAGGTTGGCGAGCTGGTCATCGCCGCGCCGATGCCGTCGATGCCGGTGCGCCTGTGGGACGACCCAGGCGATGCCCGCTACCGGGAGTCATACCTGGCCGACTTCCCTGGCGTCTGGCGGCATGGTGACTTCTTCCGGGTCAACGCGCGCGGCGGCTGTTTCGTGCTCGGCCGGTCGGACGCCACCTTGAACCGGCACGGCGTGCGGATGGGCACCGCCGAGGTGTACCAGGTGCTGTCGCGCATGGGCGAGGTCGACGACGCGCTCATCGTCAACCTTGACCTGCCCGGCGGGCGGTTCTTCATGCCGTTGTTCGTCAAGCTCGCTGACGAGCTTGTGCTGGACGCGCGGATCGAGAAAGAGATCCGGGACCGGTTGCGCCGCGAGTACACACCGCGGCATGTGCCCGACCGGATCGTGCAGGCGCCGGACATCCCGGTCACGCTTACCGGTAAGAAGATGGAGGTGCCCGTGCGGAAGATCCTGCGCGGCGTGCCACCCGAGCAGGCGGCGAACCGGAACGCGATGGCGAACCCGGCCTCGCTGGATTTCTTCGTACATTACGCCGCGACGCAGGAGGATTACCCAGTCGGCTGATGGAGGCAACATGGGTGACGACGGCTTCAACTTCCCCCTTCCCTCGCAGATCGAGGACGTGCCAGGCGCCGAGGGATGGCGTTCGATGTATCAGTACTTCACGCGGTTCCAGCCGGAAGACGACAACCGGTTCTGGTTCCACAACGCGATGCACTTCCCGGAGCCGATACCCGCCTTTGACACGGTGACGTCCGAGGTCCCTTACACCGCGATCGGGGCCAACACGGCACGAGTATTCGTGTTCCCGACCACGCTCGGTATCGAGCACCGGATCGTCAACGGCCGGGTCTACATCACCGCCATCCCGGTCACCGACCCGGCCGAGATCGAGCGCAGGCTAGCGATCTTCACTGAGCGAGCGGGCTACTACTACGAGAACTGGGACGCCCTGTACGACGGATGGAAGACCCGGATGGCCGCGCTGATTGACCAGATCGAGGCGGTCAAGGTACCGGAGCTGCCCGAGTTCGACAGCGTCGAGGTCGTCACCGGCTCCCAGGGCGTGGCCCAGAACCACTACGTGCGGGAGAACTTCCACAAGTGCCTGGACCTGTACTCGAAGATGTGGCACCACCACACCGAGTTCCTCATGCTGGGCTACGGCGCCTACGTCGTGTTCTTCGAATTCTGCAAGAAGGCGTTCCCGGAAATCCCGGACCAGATGGTGGCGCGAATGGTGGCCGGCATTGACGTCATCATGTACCGGCCGGATGACGAGCTGCGGCAGCTCGCGCGGCTTGCGGTCGAGTGCGGAATCGACGACGAATTCATCGAGAACCGGCCTCCGGCGGAGGTGCTCGCCGCGCTCGGTGAGCGCGGCGAGGCCGGGCAGCGCTGGCTGGCGGCCTTCGAGAAGGCCCGCATCCCGTGGTTCCACGTGTCCACCGGTGATGGCTTCTACCACCACCACCGCAGCTGGAACGACGACCTCACGGTCCCATTCGCCGCGCTGCCCCGGTACGTGCGGATGGTGCGCGACGGCGAGCAGCTGAGCCGGCCGACCGAGCAGCTGAAGCAGGAGCGCGAGCGGATCGTGGCCGAGTACCGTGCCCTGCTGGTGAGTGACTCCGAACGCGCCGCGTTCGACCAGATGCTCGGCCTGTCCCGGGTGGTGTTCCCGTATGTCGAGGATCACAAGTTCTACTGCGAGCACTGGTTCACCACCCAGTTCTTCGCCAAGATCCGTGAGTTCGGTGTGCTGCTAGCCCGCGCTGGTGTGCTGGCCGAGGCCGAGGACATCTTCCACCTACACCACACCGAGATCGACCAGGCGCTGACCGACGTGATGCTGGCGTGGGCGGCCGGCTCCGAGCCGCTAGGTGCGAGGCACTTCGGGCCGATCATCGCCGAGCGAAAGCGGATGCTCGAGGTGCTCAAGGGCTGGTCGCCGCCGCCCGCCGTCGGACCGGTGCCAGAGGCACTGAACGACCCGGCGGTGCGGATGCTCTGGGGCGTGACCGCTGAGACACTGGCGACGTGGGCGGCTGCGGCGGACAGTGACGGCCACGAGATCCGCGGCTACGCCGCTTCGCCCGGCGTGGTCGAGGGTGTAGCCCGGGTGCTGCACAGCGTCAACGAGATCGGCCAGGTCCGCGACGGCGAGATCCTGGTGTGCGCGGTGACGGCGCCGAGCTGGGCGCCGGTCTTCGGCAAGATCAAAGCCGCTGTCTCGGATATCGGCGGGACCATGTCGCACGCGGCGATCGTGGCTCGCGAGTACGGCATGCCGGCCGTGGTCGGCACCGGGCACGCGACCAAGAAGATCAAGACTGGCCAGACCATCCGAGTCGACGGGGACCGCGGCATCGTCCGCATACTGGGATAACTGCAGCCGTGACCGACCTGACCCGCCCGCTCACCGCGATGGGTGCCGGCCATCGGCTGGTGGCGGGCGGCAAGGGCGCCAGCCTCGGCGAGTTGTGCCGGGCCGAGTTGCCTGTCCCGCCGGGATTCGTCGTCACCGTGCAGGCGTTCGAGCGGGCGATGCTGACGATCGACCCGTCCGGGGAGTTCGTCCGCGAAGTGTCGCGGCTGCCAGCCGGTGACGTCGGCACGATCGAGCGCGTGACGGCCGCGTTGCGGGCCCGCATCACTGCTGCGCCGCTCAGCCGGGACCTCGCGAACGCCATCACGGCTGGGTACCGCGCGCTCGCCGCGCCGGACGAGCCGGGCGGCGCGCCGGTTGCGGTCCGGTCGAGCGCCACGACCGAAGACATCACCGACGCGAGCTTCGCCGGCCTGCAGGACACGTATCTATGGGTACGCGGCACCGCATCGGTACTCCGGCACGTCCGGCGGTGCTGGGCGAGCCTGTACAACACCGAGGCGGTGAGCTACCGGCTGCGGCGGCAGGTGCCGGAGGAGCACGCGGCGATGGCGGTGGTGGTGCAGCGAATGGTCGACCCGCGGTCGGCCGGCGTCATGTTCACCTGCAGCCCGACTACCGGTGACCGGTCAGTGGTCGCCATCGAAGGGAGCTGGGGGCTGGGTTCGGTCTTGGTCAGCGGTGAAGTGACGCCGGATTCGTTCGTAGTCAGCAAGGTTACGGGGGAGATCGTGCGGCGGAACGTTGCCGCGAAGCTCCGGCTGCACCAGCTGGACCCGGCCGGATCCGGCACCTGCGCCGGCGACGTGCCAGCCGAACTGCGTGAGCAGCCCTGCCTGACCGACCCCGAGATCCGCGCGCTCGCCCGGCTAGCAGCTCAGGTGGAGCGGCACTACGGCACGGCTCAGGACATCGAGTGGGCGCTGACGCCAGACGGCGGCGTGCACCTGCTGCAGAGCCGGGCCGAGACCGTCTGGGCAGCCCGCACCGCACGGCCGCTGGCGGTGCCGAAGGCCAGCCCTATGCAGCATGTCTTCGAGCAGCTATCCCGGCCAGCGCTCGTTGATCACCCAGCCGAGCGGGCAACGGAGTCGTGAGGTGGAGCTAACCAACGACGACGTGCAGGACATTCTCCAGGTGCTCGATGGCCTGCCGTACGACGAGCTGCACCTGGAGACCGCCCGGTTCCGGCTGTCGCTACGGCGGCAGCCGGATGGTGCCTGGACACAGGCGACCGAGGTGCTGGGCGCTCCGACCGTGCGGCCGAGTGCTGCAGGTTCGCCGGGGGGATCCCGGCCATCGGGGTCCGGGGTGTCCCCTGGGGGCACTGTGTCCCCCCGGGATGCAGCCGCAGCGGGCCTGGTCACGGCCGGCGCGGCCGCTGCGTCGCTGGCGGACGACTACCGCCCGGAGCCGACCGCGGCCACCGAGGCCGATGATGGCCTAGCCGAGATCCGCGCCCCCCTGCTCGGCACGTTCTACCGCGCGCCCCGGCCGGGCGTGCCGCCGTTCGTGAGCGTCGGCAGCACGGTGCGACCGGACACCGTGGTTTGCATCATCGAGACGATGAAGCTGATGAACTCGGTCACCGCGGGCGTCAGCGGCACGGTCGCGCAGATCGTGCTGGCGAACGCACAGTTTGCCGATCAGGGCGCAGTGCTCATGCGCATCCGGCCGCTGCAGGACGGGGAGCGGCCGTGATCCTGCGCCGCGTCTTGATCGCCAATCGGGGGGAGATCGCTGTGCGCATCCTGCGCACGTGCCGGCGGCTCGGCATCGAGACCGTGTTCGCGGCGTCTGACGCTGACTGCGACAGCGTCCCGGCCCGGCTCGCCGACGCCGTGATCCGGCTGGGCCCGGTGTCGCCCGCCGAGAGCTACCTGAACGTCGATGCGGTCGTTTCGGCCGCGATAGCGGCCGGCGCTGACGCGATCCACCCCGGCTACGGCTTCCTGTCGGAGAACCCGCAGCTCGCCGCCGCGTGCGGGGCGCACGGACTCGTCTTCATCGGCCCGACGGCTGCCCAGCTCGAGGCGGTCGGCGACAAGGTCACGGCGCGCGCGCACGCGGCGGCGGCGGGCTTGCCGGTCGTGCCGGGCGGTGAGCTGCCCGTCGAACCCGCGTTGGCGGGGGCGGCTGCCGCGCGGCTGGCAGCCGAGATTGGCTGGCCGGTCCTGGTCAAGGCGGCGGCGGGCGGCGGCGGCCGCGGCTTGCGGCCGGTCACCGCGCCCGACGAGCTGGCCGGGACCGTCGCGCTGGCGATGGCCGAGGCTGGAGCGGCGTTCGGCGATCCGCGCGTCTACCTGGAGCGCTACCTGCCGGCCGGCCGGCACGTGGAAGTGCAACTGCTCGGCGACGGGGAGCACGTCATTCACCTCGGCGACCGCGACTGCTCGGTGCAGCGGCGCTACCAGAAGCTGGTGGAGGAGGCGCCCGCCCCGTGCCTCGACGACCGGCTGCGGGCCGCGGTGCGCCAGGCGGCGGTGGCGTTCGGCGAGCACCTGGGCTATCTCGGCCTCGGTACGGTGGAGTTCCTGGTGGAGCCGGACCGCGGGGCTTTCTACTTCCTGGAGATGAACGCCCGGATCCAGGTGGAGCATCCAGTCACCGAGGCGGTCACCGGGCTTGACCTGGTCGCAGAGCAGATCTGGGTCGCCGAAGGCAACCCGCTGCGCATAGCTCAGTCGGACGTGGCGCTGACCGGGCACGCGATCGAGTGCCGCATCAACGCTGAGGACTGGGCCGATGGCTTCCGGCCGAGCCCAGGCACGGTGACGACGGCGGCGTTCCCGGTCGGCTCGGGCATCCGGGTAGACACGCACGTTCAGCCCGGCGCCGCGGTACCGCCGTGGTATGACTCGCTGCTGGCCAAGCTGATCGTCTGGGGCCGGGACCGGCCCGAGGCCGTGTCGCGGCTACGCACGGCGCTGGCGCGCTGCGAGATCGGCGGGGTCCCGACCACGCTCGGCTTGCACGCCCAGCTCACCGCCACGGCCGCGTTCGAGGCCGGCGGTGTCGATACCACGTTCCTTGACCGGTTCCTGCTCAGCGAGGTCGGCGGTGGCTGACATTCAGCTGGTGGACGTGTCGCTCCGGGATGGTAATCAGAGCTTGTGGGGTGCCACCGGGCTGCGAACCGCGCACATCCTCCAGATAGCCCCGGTGCTGGACCGGGTCGGGTTCCGCGCGCTCGACTTCACCTCCAGTACGCACATGGGCGTGGCGGTGCGCACGCACCGCGAGGATCCCTGGGAGCGCATCCGGCTCACGCACATGGCCATGCCGCACACGCCGCTGCAGTTCATCGGGTCCGGACTGCGGTTCATCTCATGGGAACCGGTGCACCCGGACCTCATCCGGCTTGCCTACAAGTGCCTGGTGGCAGCCGGCCTGGAAAGGTTCGTCGTGCTCGACCCGATGCACGACATGGTGGCGATGCTGCAGACCGCCCGCGACATCCGGGGCGCGGGCGGCACGGAGACGATCGGCGCGCTCACGTACACGCTCAGCACCGTGCACACCGACGAGTTCTACGCAGGGCTGGCGGCGCAGATGGCGGCGTCGCCAGACTTCGACCGCGTGTACGTCAAAGACCCGGCCGGGCTGCTGACACCTGAGCGAGCCCGCCATCTTTTCCCGGCCCTGCGCGAACGGCTTGGCAGCAAACCGCTGGAGTTGCACTCGCACTGCACCATCGGCCTCTCGCCACTGACGTACCTGACCGCTGCCGATCTTGGCGTAGAAGTGCTCCAGGTGGCGTGCGGGCCACTGGCCAACGGCACGTCGCTGCCCAACGCCGAGCGCGTCGTGGCGAACCTGCGGGAGCTCGGTCACACCGTCGACGTAGACGACCGGCTGCTGGCGTACGCATCCGCCTACTTCACCCGGCTCGCCGCGGCCGAAGGGCTGCCGCCCGGCCTCCCGCAGGAATACGACGCTTCCTTTCTGCGGCATCAGATGGCCGGCGGCGTGGTGACCACGCTGCGCCGCCAGCTCGCCGAGCTGGGGCTGTCTGGCCGGTTCGACGAGGTGCTGGCGGAGGTCAGCCGGGTCCGCGCCGAGCTGGGTTACCCGATCATGGTCACCCCGTTCCCGCAGATGGTGTGCGGACAGGCGCTCTGCAACGTGATCGGATCCGAGCGCTACGGCAACGTTCCGGATCAGACGATCATGTACGTGCTCGGCAAGTTCGGCCGGCCGACCGCGCCGGTCGATCCGGACGTGCAGGGCCGCATTCTGTCCCGGCCGCGGGCCAGGGAGCTGATGGCCCAGCCGCCGCCTGCCGCACCCGAGGAACTGCGCAAGCAGCTGCCGCGCGGCATCTCCGACGAGGAGTTCTTGCTCCGGGCGACGATGCCGGCGGCGGAAGTGGACGCCATGGTCGCGGCGGGCCCGGCCCGGCGCCGGTACAACCCCGAGCTCAAGCCGGTACTCGATCTGCTCAGCGGGCTCGGCTCCCGGCCGCCGGTCTCGCACCTGCAGATCGACAAGCCCGGCTTCCGGCTGCTGCTCCGGGTCGCGCCGGAAGGAGCGCCGAGTGTCTGACCGCCCCGTTCCGCCGTCGTCGGGCACAGCGACGGAACGATTGCGCACCGCCCGCGGATTCGTCTTCGACCTGGACGGGACGCTCGTGCTCGGCGACCGCAACAACCAGGGCCTCGCACCGCTGCCTGGCGCGCTGGAGATCACGCGCTGGGTCACGCAGCGCGGGCTGCCGTTCGCGGTGTTCACCAACGGCACCACCAAGACGCCGCAGCAGCTGGCCGAGGCGCTGCGGTCCATCGGATTCGAGCTGCCGGACGAGGCGGTGCTGACGCCGGCCAGCAGCGCAGCGGTGGTCTTCGTGCAGCGCCGCCACCGCCGGGTGCTCGTGCTCGGTGGCGAAGGGCTGACGGGACCGCTCGCCGCCGCCGGGCTGGAGGTGGTGCGGCCGAACGGCCGGCCCGAGGCAGTGGACGCCGTGCTGGCCGGGTGGTTCCCGGACTTCACCCTGGCTGCACTCGAAGCTGCGTGCCACGCGGTCTGGGCTGGCGCCCTGCCGTACAGCTGCTCGCAGTCACTGTTCTTCGCGACTGCGAGCGGCCGGGCGATCGGGACGTCGCGCGCGATGTCGGCGATGATCAGCAGCCTGACCGGCCGCCGCGTCCGGCTCGTCGGCAAGCCGTCGCTTGCTGCCCTGAGGACTGCCGGCGCCCGTCTCGGGCTGCCTACTGCTGACCTGGTGGTGGTGGGCGACGACCCCGAGCTCGAGGTGCCGATGGCGCACCGCGGGCGCGCGCTGGCCGTGGCGGTGTCGTCCGGGCTGGGTGATGTCGATTCCTACCGGCACCTGCCACCGGAACGCCGGCCGCACCTGCACCTGTCCGGCGTGGACGAGCTGCTGGCGGCCTGCCAAGCGGCGGTCTGCTGACAGCGCGGTAGAGCTCTGATATGACAATCATCCCTGGCGAGAAGGAGGACGGTATGCGCGCAGTGGGCGTCACGGCTTTCGGCGGTCCCGAGGTGCTCCACATCGTGGAGCTCCCGGTGCCGGAGCCCGGCGACGGCGAGGTGCGGATCAAGGTAGCCGCGGCCACCGTCAACCCGACCGACACCGGGCTGCGGGCCGGGCTGCGCGGCGGGCCGGCCGGCGTCGAGCCGCCGTACGTGCCCGGCATGGAGCTGGCCGGGGAGATCGACTCGGCTGGACCCGGGGCTAGCTGGCAGCCGGGGGAGCGGGTGATGGCCATCGTGTCGCCGTGGGCGGCTGGCCGCGGCGCCCAGGCCGAGTACGTGGTCGTGCCGAGCGACTCGGTCGCGCGGGTGCCGGACGAAGTCAGCATGGCCGCGGCGGCGACGCTGCCGATGAACGGCCTCACCGCGAGGATTGCGCTCGATCTGCTCGGCCTGCAGCCGGGCCAGACGATCGCGGTCACCGGCGCTGCCGGAGCGGTGGGCGGATACGTGATGCAGCTGGCCGCGAACGAGGGGCTGCGGGTAATCGGCGACGCCAGCCCGGCCGACGTGGAGCTGGTCAAGAGCCTGGGCGCGGACATCGTCGTGCCGCGCGGGCCTGACGTGGCCGCGGCAATCCGGCGCGAGGCGCCGGAGGGCGTGGACGCCATGGTCGACGCCGCGCTGATCGGGCCGCCGGTGCTAGCCGCCATCAGGGATGGCGGGCAGCTGGTCGCGGTCCGGCCGTTCCCCGGCGAGACCGAGCGGTCGATCAAGATCAGCCTGGTCCTGGTCGGCAGCCACCTGCACGAGGGAGACAAGATCGCCGAGCTCGCCGGGCTGGTCAGCGAGGGCAAGCTCACGCTCCGGGTCGCACGCGAGCTGCCGGCCGAGGAGGCCGTGCAGGCGCACCGTCAGCTCGAGGCGGGCGGTACTCGCGGCCGGATCGTGCTGACGTTTTAGTCTGCTATGCCAGATTCGCTGTAGTTAGCTGTGCCGCCGGCTGAGCGACGCGCCCGCAGGAGAGGGCCGCGGTCGTTCGGGGTATTAGCTATCCGTCTTGGCGCGGCGCGGGTGGCTGGCGCCGGACACCCAATGGATGCAATGCAGGTGCCGAGACCCGCCGCTCCTCGATGGGAGGCCGACAGGCCCGCCGATGAGTACCGCACAGCAATTGCAGGATGATGCTCAACTGGCCGTCCGCGCTCGGCAGGCCGAAGCGCCGCGTCGCGAGGCCGCTGGCATCAACTATGAGCGGCTGTACGCCTACCGGTTCCGCGACGTCGACCAGGCCAGCCGACAGGCGGTATGGCGGGAGATCGCCCGCTACATCCACCGCCGGATGGGCAGGCCAGACCGGGTGCTGGACCCGGCTGCGGGGCGAGGCGAGTTCATCTCCGCCGTTCCGGCCGCCGAACGCTGGGGCGTGGACCTGGTGGGCCAGGGGATGCTGGAGTCAGCCGGCCTGAAGGTGATCATCACCGACATCATGGCTGCTGATCTACCTGTCGATTACTTCGACGGAGTTTTCATCTCGAATTTCCTCGAGCACCTGCCCGATCAGAGCGCCGTCGCCACCGTCCTCGCCAAGCTGCACACGGCGATGCAGCCGGGCGGCCGGATCGCGGTCATCGGCCCGAACTTCAAGTACTGCGCGCGGGAGTACTTCGACTGCGCCGACCACACTGTGATCTTGTCGCACATCGCGGTCGCCGAGCACCTGTGCGCGGCCGGGTTCGACGTCACCGCGGTGTCGGCCAAGTTCCTCCCGTACTCCTTCCGCGGCCTGCTACCGCCGTCATCGCTGCTGACGAGGACGTACCTGCGAGCCCCCATCTTGTGGCGGCTCCTCGGCAAGCAGTTCCTCGTGCTGGGCCGTCGGCCTCGGCAGTAACTCGGGCTTACTCCAGCGGACGGCGCGCGATCGCCGCCGGCTCGCGGCCGGCCAGCAGCCAGCCGCCGATCACCGCCACGAGCGGCATGCCGACGAGGATGAGCAGCAGGTTGGCCACCGGGATGCTGGTCAGCGAGGACAGCGTGTCCAGCTGATTGGTCCGGAAGAAGCCGATCGCTGCGATGTACCCTCCGGCCGTGCCGACGAAGGCGCCGGTCAGCGCCAGCGCGCCCGCGGTGACGGCGGAGATGGCCCGGCGGGCGGTGCCGCTCGCGCCGGTGGCGGTCAGCATCCGGAGGCTGCTTGCGGTCTCGCTGCGGAGCAGGCCTACACTCATCGCCAGAATGCCGAGCGCCAGCAGCATACCGAAAACGGTGGCCACGTCGATGATCTCGGCCAGCGTCGGGATGCTGTCGCGCGCCTCCACCGCCAGCCCGGCCGCAGCTGCGGCGTGCTGCGCAGCGCTGATCTGACCTGCCGTCAGCGGACCCGGAGTCTGGATGAGCCAGCCCGCCGCGCTGGTCGTCAGGTGGAGCCGGCGCACGGCGTGCTCGGTGATCACCGTGTTCGGCGCCGACGTGCCAGACGGCAGCGCGCTGATCTCCTGGATCTTTGGATTCGCCAGGCAGGAGCTCGGCGGGCACGGCCACGAGTTGCTGCCCTGGCCGGGGCCAAATTTAACAGCGCCGTACAGGAGCTGCATCTTCGGCATGCTCGCCAGGCCAGGCCGCATGGTAAGGATGTCGGCGTCCGGGCTGACCTCCGCGGCGGTGATGCCGAACATGCGCAGCAACTGCGCGGTGGCCACATACACATCTCCGTTCCAGTCTCGCCCGGGCGTGGAGCGCCGCAGCATGGAGTCAGTCGTCTCAAGCTGGACGAGATCCCGCGACCCGAGCGCGGCCGCGATGCCCCGGGCCTGTCCTGCCATCGCGGCAAGCGAGGCGCCGGTCACCTGGAACGCCCCGGCTCGGGTCCCGTTCTGGTACAGAACGCTCGCGCCTCCGGTGGATGCGGCGTGTCGCTGCGCCCGGCCGCTCGTAGTGCTCGGCCGCTGCGCGGCCTGGTGCGATCCCGGTGGCGGTCCGGCGAACTGCGCGTTGGTGCCGAGCGGGTAGACGACGAGCTGATTCGAAGCCAGGTTGGGCCCGGTCCAGTCGATGACGTCGCCGAACCGGCCAGCGGCCAGCACGCAGATGATGACCGCGATGAGCACGCTGAGGCTGATCGCCCCGAGCGCCGCCCCCGAGCGCGTGCGGTACCTGGCCAGGTCGCGCAGGGCCAGCCGCACGACTATCGGAGCCCGCCGAGTAGCCCTGGCCAGCAGCGCCAGGCACGTCGGGGCGACCAGCACGACCCCGGCGCACAGCACGATCAATCCCACGATCAGGGCGAGAAAGAGCGTCGACTTGTTCCCTCCCTCGGCGACAGCCGACGTCGCCTGCTCACTCGCGAGCCCGATCAGGAAGAACGCGAGTACCAGCAGTCCGACGCCGGTCGGCCCGGCCCAGCGGCGAGCCTCCCGTGGAGCCGGTGGCCGCCCAGCGAGCGCGGCAACGATCGGCACCCGGGAGATCGCCCGGGCGGGTCGAACCGCTGCGAGGTAGGCAGCCAGCACGGCGAGCAGCATTGACACACTGATCACCAGCCAGGGCAGCTGGAAAGCGCCCATGACGTGATGAGCGCTTGCTTCGGCGCGCGGGCGGTACGCCAGCCACGCCACCAGCCCGAGCGCGAACCCGGCCATGGCGCCGACAACTCCGGTCGCGAAACCGTTGGCGCTGACAACGAGCCCGATGCTGGCGTCTGTAGCACCCTGCGCGCCGAGCATGCCGATCGAGCGCAGCCGACGCTGCGCCAGCACCGTGAATCCACCGACGCTGACCAGGGCGATCAGCAGCATCCCGAGCGTCGCAGCCGCGAGCGAGATGGTCACCGGGTTGATCACGTTCGTTGCAGCAGCGGCGGACTGCCGCGACTCAACGCTGGAGCGGATAGCGGCCGGGACCACGCCATGCGCGTCGAACAGCACCACGATCTGGGCAGGCGAGGTGACCTGTCCGGGCGCCACGAGCGCGAACTCGTCCAGCAGGTTCCGCGGGTTACTCACGACGCCGACCACGCGCCGGGCTGTGCCGGTAGCCCGCCAGGTGTCGCCGACCCTGAGATGGAGTGCAGACTCGACGCCTGCAGTCAGGGCTACCTGGTCCTTGCCCCGTGGGTAGTGCCCGGTCACTAGCGAGAGCATCGGCTGGCCGAACGGGCCGTGCGGGTTCTGCGCGCGCAGGCTGTAGGTGGCGACTGAGCCGGGCAGCGAGATGGTCTGGTTCTCGATCACGTCGACCGGGCCGACGCGGTGCGCTAGCGCCGCGATCTCGGCGGACAAGCTAGAGCTCGGCCCCAGCGTGGCCATGTC
>Ga0187807_1000342_pt1 | contig 14448 bp, 13 predicted proteins | sample NC_wetland_sal_i_4_FD_132432 | JGI IMG/M metagenome (GOLD analysis project Ga0187807, IMG submission 132432) | Wetland sediment microbial communities from Neuse River Estuary, North Carolina, USA - ASW_2 | ecosystem: Environmental > Aquatic > Freshwater > Wetlands > Sediment | place: USA: North...
CGGCACATCGACATGCCGATGACACCGGAACGTGTCTGGACCGCCATCTCCGAAGCACAGAAGGCGAGCGCGAAGTGAAGGTCGAACTGACCGTCAACGGCAAGGAAATCACCGCGGACGTCGAGGACCGCATGCTGCTCGTGCACTTCCTGCGCGACGTGGCGGACCTCACCGCGACCAACATCGGGTGCGAGACCACGTCCTGCGGCGCCTGCACGGTGCTGCTCGACGGTGAGTCGGTCAAGTCGTGCACCGTGCTCGCCGCCCAGGCGGACGGGCGTTCGGTGACGACCCTGGAGGGGCTGGCCTCCGACACCGGGGAGATGCACCCGGTGCAGAAGGCGTTCCACGAAGAGCACGGCCTGCAGTGCGGCTTCTGCACGCCGGGCATGGTCATGGCGCTCGTCTCGCTGCTGAAGGAGAACCCGTCGCCGACCGAGGCGGAGGTCAGGAATGGCCTCGAGGGCAACATCTGCCGCTGCACCGGCTACCACAACATCGTGCGCGCGGCGCTCGCCGCTGCTTCCACGGGGGTGAACAAGTGATCCCTCCCGCCTTCACCTACCGGCGGGCCTCGTCCGTGGACGAGGCGCTCGGCCTCGCGGCGGAGTACGGCGATGACGCCAAGTACCTGGCCGGCGGGCACTCGCTGCTTCCGCTGATGAAGCTCCGGTTCGCCTCGCCCGCGGTGCTGATCGACCTCGGCCGCCTCAGCGAGCTGTCGTACGTCAGGGACGAGGGCACCCACGTGGCGATCGGCGCGCTGACCCGGCACCACGACGTGGCCACCTCCCCGCTGCTGCTCGCCGACATCCCGCTGCTGGCGCACACCGCCGAGGCCGTCGGCGACCCGCAGATCCGGCACCGCGGCACGATCGGCGGTTCGGTCGCGCACGGCGACGCGGCCTCCGACCTGCCGGCCTCGCTGCTCGCGCTCGACGCGTCGTTCGTCGTGCGCGGTCCGTCCGGGACGCGGACAATTCCGGCCGCGGAGTTCTTCCGCGGGATCTTCGAGACCGCCATCGAGCCGGGCGAACTGCTCACCGAGATCCAGGTGCCCAAGCCGGCCAACCCGGCCGCGTGGTCGTTCCAGAAGTTCACCAAGCGGGCGATCGACTGGGCGATCGTGGGCTGCGCCGTGCAGGGAAACGCGGTCGCGCTGGTGAACATGGGGACGACGCCGCTGCGCGCCACCGCGGTGGAGAACGCGCTCGCGTCGGGCGCGCCGATCGCCGACGCGGCCGCGCTCGCCGCGGAGGGGACAAGCGCCGGGTCCGACATCCACGCGAGCAAGGCCTACCGCGAGCACCTGGCCCGCGTCCTGGTCAAGCGCGCCCTGGAGGAGGCCGCCGCCCGGTCGTAGGCAACCTGTTGACCCGCTGGGCCGACAGGAACGCGCACCATTACGCGTCCGGGCGAATGACCTATCCGTGCCATTCGCCCGGACGCGTTCGTCTGCGCGACAATGGAGTCGTGACGTTGCGCAGGGCGCTCGTGAGACCGTTCCGCTACCCGGTGCGGTGGCTGTCGTTCTTCGCGGGCGGCGTGCCCGCTATCGTGCTGTTCCCGGCGCCCAGCCTGTCGTACCTGGCGTGGCTGGGCCTCGTCCCCGCGATGGTGCTGTTCACCCGGGCCGCCACCACGCGTGAGGCGATCGCGCGCGGCTGGTGGTTCGGCGCCGCGTACCTGATCGCGATGCTGTACTGGATGGCGCCCGAGATAGGGCCGGGCCTGGTGCTGCTCGGCGCGGTGATGGGCTGGATATGGTCGCCGTTCGCGGTCGCCGTCCGCCGGCTGCTTCGCCCGCCGGTGTCGTGGCCGCGCTTCGCCGCGGCCTTCATCGTGGTCCCGAGCTGCTGGCTGATCCCGGAGTGGATCCGGTCCTACCAGGGGCTCGGCGGTCCCTGGGCGCTGTTCGGCGCCTCTCAGTGGCAGCACCCCGCGGTGCTCGCGCTCGCCGCCGTCGGGGGAGTGTGGCTGGTCAGCGTGGCCCTCGTGATGGCCAACGTGGCGATCACGGCCGTCCTCGGCGGCGTTTACCCCGCCGTGCTCGCGCCCGCAGTGTCCGGCGCGTCCGGCGCGTCCGGAGCCGTCGCCCCGCGACGGCTCACGGTCGCCGCCGCCGGCGCCGTGGCCCTGATCGCCGCCGCCGGGGCGGGGCCGCTCGCGTTCGCGCTCACGCCGCCATTCCCCGCGGCGCGGTCGGTCACGGTCGCGATGGTCCAGCCCGGCGTGGTGAACAACCCGGTGCAGCGGGTGGACGCGAGCGAGACGCTGACCTCCGAGCTGAGCCAGGGCGGCGAGCTCGGCGGCGTGAAGCCCGACCTGATCGTCTGGGGCGAGAGCAGCATCGCCGAGGACCTGACCCTGCCCTCCTCGAGCGCGCTGCTCCACCAGATCGAGGCGCTGTCCGCCAAGGACGGCGCCGAGATCCTGGTCAGCCAGGACGCCACCCCACCGGGCAAGGGACACGAGAAGTGGGCGGTGCTCGTCAGCCCGTCCGGGATCAAGGGCATCTACATCAAGACGCGGCTGGTGCCGTTCGGCGAGTACATCCCGTTCCGGCAAGAGCTCGGCTGGCTCACCAGCATCAGCAAGGCCGCCGGATCCAACATGGTGCCGGGCACCGGTGCCCACCTGCTGCACGCGACCGACAGGGCGGGCCGCCCGCTGCCGATCGGCGTGCTTGTCTGCTTCGAGTCCGCGTTCCCCGACATGTCCCGGGTGGACGCGGACCTGGGCGCCCAGCTGATCGTCTACCAGTCCGAGGTGTCGACGTTCCAGGGCACCTGGGGGCCGGACCAGCAGGCATCGCTCGCCGCGCTGCGCGCCGCGGAGACCGGCAGGCCGGCCATCCAGGCGGCGCTGACCGGCGACACGGTGGCGTTCGACGCGCGCGGCCGGCAGCTCGCCTGGCTGGACCAGTCGGGCCACGGCGTGGTGACGGTCCGGCTGGCGCTGCCCGCCGCCACCGCCCGGACCTTCTACGACCAGGCCGGCGATTACGTCATGTGGACCGGGGTAGCGATCACCGTGCTAGCCGGGCTGGTAATGCTCGCGCGCCGGCGAGGTTTTCTAGGCCGCGGCCCTGGTATCTCCCGTGGGCGTACGGCACAATATGACGCAGACACCGGACAACCCGTGGCGAGCTAAGTCATGGGGTGCCGACGGCGAGGCCGCTGGGGAAGGCGAACCTCGTCTAGGGAGGTACCGGTGTCGGTTTATGGCGTACTGCAGGTACATTCGGCGCCCCCCGCGCTGTGCCCGCATATCGAGTGGGCGGTGGCGGGAGCGGTCGGGGCCGCCGTCAGCATGCCCTGGGTCAGCCAGCCCGCTGCCCCCGGGTCACTGCGTGCTGAGCTGACCTGGCACGGCCGCCCGGGCACGGCGGGCGCGATCACGTCGGCGCTCGCCGGGTGGAACAGGCTGCGTTTCGAGGTGACCGAGGAGTCGTCTCCCGGCTGCGACGCGGTGCGCTACAGCTATACGCCGAACCTGGGTATCTTCTCCGCGGTCACGAGCGCCAACGGCGACATCCTCGTGCCGGAGAACCGGCTGCGCGCTGCGCTCACGATGGGCGCCACGGGCGCCTCGGCGCTCGAGACGGAACTGGACCGCCTGCTCGGCACGGCGTGGGACAACGAACTCGAGCCGTTCCGTCGGGCCAGCGACGGCGCTCCCGTCCGGTGGCTCAACGCCACCGGCTGACGATGCCCGGTTTCTCCACGGCGGAGATCCCCGGCATGACGGGCCGGACCGTCATCGTCACCGGTGCGAACAGCGGCATCGGGCGGGCGGCGGCAAGCGCGCTCGCGGCGGCCGGCGCCCGCGTGGTGCTCGCCGTCAGGAACACGGCCAAAGGGCAGGAGGCCGCGGCCGCCATGCCGGCGCCGAAGGCCCCCGAGGTCCGCGACCTCGACCTCGCCAGCCTGGATTCGGTGCGCGCGTTCGCCGCCGGCTGGGACGGCGGGATCGACCTGCTCATTAACAACGCCGGCGTGATGGTGCCCCCGCTGGCCCGCACGGCGGAGGGGTTCGAGTCCCAGTTCGGCGTCAACCACCTCGGCCACTTCACCCTGACGAACCTGCTGCTCCCGCGGATAACCGGCCGGGTCGTAACCGTCTCCTCGGGCGTGAGCCAGGCCGGCCGGATCGACTTCGCGGACCTCAACTGGGAGCGCAAGCCGTACCGCGCATGGCGCGCCTACGCCCAGTCGAAGCTGGCGAACCTGCTGTTCACCGCGGAGCTGCAGCGCCGGCTCACGGAGGCGGGCTCGAGCGTGCTGGCCGTCGCGGCACATCCTGGCTACGCCGCGACGAACCTGCAGAGCCACAGCGAGCGCCCGGCGGTCGACTTCCTGATGAACACGATCGGGAACCGGCTGATCGCCCAGGACGCGAACGGCGGGGCGCTGCCGGTCCTGTACGCCGCCGTCGCCGACGTCCCCGGCGGCGCTTTCGCGGGGCCGGGCCGCTTCTTCGGGCTGCGCGGCGCGCCGAAGCTCGTCGCGATGCCAGCCGCCGCGCGGGACAGCGACGCCGCGCGCCGCCTCTGGACCGTCTCAGAGCAGCTAACCGGCGTTCACTTCCCCCTGTAGCCATTCCGCGCCCCGCCAATTGCGCATTCGACCCGCTCCAGGGGAACGGGGCAAGTCCCCAGCACGCAGACTCCCAGTCGAAGCGACATACGACCGTTAGCAATCGCGGCGTTGCCCCGCAAGTCCCACTGTCCCCAGCGTTACCGAGTCGAAGCGACATACGATCTTTAAGCTGCGCGCGTGTCCAGGCGCAACATATGCCGCCCCCGCGCCCCGCCGAACCCGTGACCCCCTCGGTGTGAACGAAGGCGCCCTCCCGCTGAGCCAAAGTCATCCGGGGTAGTACGATCTTCTGGAGATCTCAGATGTCTGGAGGCGGGGATATGGTACCTTGCTCTCCCCTGACGGCTTCGCTTCGCTGGGTGTAGCGCTGGAGTTTCGTTGATTATTATTCCGACCCCGCTGTTTGAGTGGATGCGGGGCGACGACCACCCGAACACCCTTAGGCCGCAGGACAAACTCGCGATGAGCTGCCTGGCGGCGGGGCGGACGGCCAAGGCGATCCGGCTGTATAAGCGGACGCTCGCCGACTGCGAGCGGGTGCTGGGCGCTGACCACCCGTACACCTTCAGGTCGCGGAACAACCTCGCGATGAGCTACCGGGCCGCGGGGCGGACGGCCGAGGCGATCCCGCTGCTTGAGCGGACGCTCGCCGACTGCGAGCGGGTGCTGCGCGCCGCCCACCCGGACACCCTGACCTCGCGGCACAACCTCGCGATGAGCTACTGGGCTGCGGGGCGGACGGTCGAGGCGATCCTGCTGCTTGAGCGGACGCTCGCCGACTGCGAGCGGGTGCTCGGCGCTAACCACCCGAACACGAAAGCGGCGCGAAAGGATCTGGCTGCCTTGACGGGTGAGCCGGAAAGGCACATAGACACATAGTCCCCGGTCCCAGGGGCATCCCGTTGTTCGCCACTGATGAGCCGGCCGACATCGCCGGGTGTAACACCGGCTCCCCGCCGCACGGCTACCGCGCCGACCGGACCCCGGCCGCCGCGCCACATTCGCATCAGCGGCACATCTGGCCCCGGCTATCTGCCCGCGGAGAGGCCCGCGCGACTCGCATTCCGTGATCACGAAGAGTTCGTGTACTTATACGATGCGGAACCTTCGTGATCATGGAATTGCGGCACGCCGGACAGCGCGCTGTGGAAACGGCCGCCGCAGCCGCCGCGCCATTCACACCGGTCACGTGGCCAGCGCCGACTCCGCCGACTCCGCCGACTCCGCCCGTGATGCCTAGCGGAACGAGCCCGCGGTCAGTCCCGAGACGATCCGCCGCTGCGCGAACAGCACCAGCAGCGCGATGGGAATGGAGATGATGACCACCGCCGCGTCGATGAGGTTGTAGAAGGTCTGGTACTGGCTCTGCCCGAACGTCGTGATCGCCAGCGGCGCCGTGAAATGATTCGTCGACGTCAGGAACGACACGGCGAACGCGAAGTCGTTCCACGCCAGGATGAAGGACAAGATCGCGGCGGTGAACACGGCCGGGATCGCGACGGGGATGACCACCTTCCGCAGAGTCTGGAGCCGGGTCGCCCCGTCCACCAGGGCGGCGTCCTCGAGCTCGAGAGGTATCTGCTCGAAGAAGTTCTTCAGCAGCCAGGTGGCGATCGGCAGCGTGTAGACCAGGTACACGATGATCAGCGGGTAGATGTTGTTGAGCATCCCCAGGTAGCGCAGCACCAGGAACAGCGGCCCGATCATCGCGAGCACGGGGAAGAACCCGGCGAGCAGGATGAACGCCAGGATCGCCCCGGCGCCCCTGATCCGCAACCGCGCCAGCGCGTAGCCGGCCATGGACGCGACGATGATCGTGACCACGGTGGTGGCGAGCGCGACGATGATGCTGTTCACCAGCGGGTCGAGGAACGACAGCGACGAGTTGGTGAACACGTCCTTGTACGCCGAACCGGACAGGTGCGAGGGGATGATGCCGTTGGCGCCGCCCACCCCGGCCGCGACCTGCTGGTTGGACAGCAGCGAGGTGCGCAGGATCCAGTAGAACGGGAACAGCGCGATCAGCACCACGATGACGACCGCGAGGTAGAACAGGGTCTCCCGGACGACCTTCCGCGCGGAGACCCGCGGGGGCCGCCAGGTGGCGGCCCGGCTGCCCGCGACGACGGCCGGCGCGCCGCCGTCCGCGACTGCGCTTGTCATGCGCGCACCCCCTTCAGGCGGTGTCCGGGCGGAATGCCCGGACGTAGACGAACGACACGGCCAGGGCGAGCAGGACCAGGATGATGGACATCGCGCCGCCCAACCCGAAGTCGGTGTTGATGATGAACGTGTTGTAGCTCAGGTACGACAGGGTCTCCGTGGAGTTGCCGGGACCGCCGCCGGTCATGATGTAGATGACGTCGAACACGAGCAGCGCCTGGAGCGTGCGGAAGATCAGCGCCACCGAGATCGCGGGCTTGAGCATCGGCAGCGTCACCCGCCTGAAGGACTGCCACCAGGAGGCACCGTCCATCCGCGCCGCCTCGTAGACGTCGTTCGGGATGACCTGCAGGCCCGCCAGCAGCAAGATCGCGACGAACGGGATGTTCTTCCACGAGTCCGCGATGAAGACCGCCGCCCACGCTCGCCATTCGTTGGCGTTCACCCAGGCGAGGCTCCCCCAGGCCGGGTGGAACGCGGCGAGGATGTAGTCGACGAAGCCCGAACTCGGGTCGAACATGGTCTTCCAGAGCATCGCGGAGACGACCGTGGGCATCGCCCACGGCACCAGGATCGCGGCCCGCAGGAAGCCGCGGCCGTGGAACTGGCGGTGCATCATCAGCGCCAGGGCCAGGCCCACCACCATGTCGAAGACGATCGTCACCACGGTGAAGATCAGCGTGCGCTGGAGCGCCGACACCCACTGCGGCGAGTCGAACATCGCGGTGAAGTTCTTCCAGCCGACGAAGTTGTGCGGCAGGTTCCCGTAGGACAGGTTGTCGAAGTGGAACGCGTTCCAGACGTTGTAGATGAGCGGGTACGCGGTGATCGCGAGCAGCAGGATGATCACCGGCGCCACGAGGGCGTAGCCAAGACGCCGGTCACCCCGCTCCCGCGCGTGCCCGACGGGAGCGGGCCTGCGGGTCGGGCGGCCCGACTTCCACGCGCGCCAGGCACGGGCCGGGCGGCCCGCGCGTGCGGGCCGCCCTTCCGCCCCCGTGCTTACATCGGCAGCCATGAGAGCTAGCTGCCGGGGGTTGCCGCCGCGGCGGACTTGATCGACGACGCGCCCGCCGCGAGTGCCGCTGCCGCCGCGCCCGTACTCGGGGTTGCGTAGACCGAGGAGAACAGCGTCTGGAGGTCCGAGGACACCGTCAGGTAGTTCGGTGTCACGGGCCGGGGCGCCGAGTAGGTATTCAGCGTCTTCACGGCCTGGAAGTACGGCGCCGCGTTATACAGCGCGGAGGTGTACGCGCTGGGCAGGGACGGCGGGTCACCGACCGCGATCGCCCGTGCGGTCTCCACCGGCGCGCTGGTCAGGTACTGGATCAGCTTGTACGCCGCCGCCGCGTGCGCGGTCTTGGCGTTGATCGCGAGCATCTCGCCGCCGAGCGCCGAGCCCGGGGTGCCGCCGGCGCCGGCCGGGAACGGGATGTAGCCGACGTGGCCCTTCACGGACGCCGCCATCGGCTGGGCCTCCACGAACGGGTAGTCGATCGCGAACGGCGTGTACCCGGAGACGAACTGCTCCTCGACCTGGCCCTCCTGCCAGCCGGTCACAGCCTGCGGCGCGATCTTGTTGACGTAGATCGCGTCGTGCAGCCAGCTCAGCGCGCCCACGTTGCCGGGCGTGTTGACGTTGGACGGGTCAAGCGTCCCGCCGAACGCCGAGTCCACGGTGAGGAACGCGGTGATCGCGCCCTCGTACTTGTCCGCCTCGAACGCGAGCCCCTCCTTCAGCGACGGGTCCGCCTTCATGGCCGCCTCGGCGTCGCTGACCACCTGCGCCGGGCTGGTCGGCGGGGTCTTGATCAGGTCGGTCCGGTAGAACAGGCCCTCCGGGTTGTCGAACCAGGGAACCGCGTACAGAGTCCCGTTGTAGGTGCCGGCGGCGACCTCGTGCGAGAAGAACTGGCTTGTGTCCGGGTTGAACTGGGTCAGCGGCAGCACCCAGCCGGCCTGGGCGAACTTCGCGGGGTACGTCACGTCCGACTCGAACACGTCCGGCGTCGACGAGCCCGAAATGAAGTCATGCTCGAGCTGTGACAGGTACGTCGTGGAGTCGGAGGACAGCACCTGGATGGAGACCTTGATGTTCGGATTGGCCTTCTCGAAGGCGTTGATCGCGACTTGCGTCTGCTGACCCTCGGTGCCGAGCCCGGACTCGGCGAACACGATGGTCTGCGTCGCGCTGGCCGAGACCGCGGAACTGGACGACCCGGAACTGCACGCCGCCGCTCCCGTCGCGAGCGCGGCCGCGGCGACACCCGCCGCCGCGGCACGCCATCGCACAGGTCTCTTGCTGCTCATACGACATCACCTCGTCATGGTGAGTAGGGGATTTTTTCTTCAGAACGGGCCCGGCTGACTCTCTCCGGTCCGCGTCATCCGTCCCGGATGATCTGCGTGAGCTGCGTGGCCATCTCCGCGAGCGCCGCCTGCGGCGACTTCTTGAAGGTGAGCGCCTGGTAGACCGCGCTCGAGATGGCCAGGCTGACCTGGCCGTAGTTGGTGATCGACGGCCGGGGCTGGGCCGAGAGGATGGCGCGGTCGACCACAGGCAGGTAGGGGAAGCGCTTGACCATGGCGGGATCGGAGTACAGCGAGGCCCAGACCGGCGGGAAGCCGCTGTCGATGAGGAGCTGCTTCTCCTCGGGCAGGCTCGTCAGGTACTGGATGAACGCCAGGGCCGTTCGCTGGTGCAGTGAGTAGGCGCTGACCGCCAGGTTCGCGCCGCCGAGTGAGCTCGACCCGGGCCCGTCGAGGCCGGGCAGCGGGGCGACGCCGAACTTCCCGACCACGTTGTTGCCCGGCCCGGGCTGGCTGGCCTGGCTGTAGATGAACGGCCAGTTGTTGAGGAACAGCAGCTTGCCCGACTCGAAGTCGGCCGCCGACGACTCCTCTTCGTAGTTGAGCGAGGCCTTGGGGATCCAGCCCTGGCGCAGGCCGTCGACGAGGAAGTCGAGACCGGTCTCGGCCTGCGGCGAGTCCACCGTCACCGAGGTGCCGCCGGGGGAGAGGATCGAGCCGCCCGCGGACTGCACCGCCTCGGCGAAGTTGACCGTGAGCCCCTCGTACGGGGCGAACTGGCCGGCGTAGCCCTGCATCCCGTACCGCGGCGCGACCGTCTTGGCGAGGTCCTCGAGCTGCGCCCACGTCCTTGGCGGCTGCTTCCCCGCCTCAGCCAGGATGTCCTTGCGGTAGTAGAGCAGGTCCGCGTTGCTGTAGTACGGCACGGCCCACAGGTGGCCGTCATACATCGCGGTGTCGACCGCCGGGCGCAGGAAGCTTGAGAGCGGGAACATGCCCGCGTCGAGCGGGATGATCCACCCGGCCGAGGCGAATTGCGCGGTCCACACCACGTCCATGGCCATGACGTCGTACACCGAGCTGCCCGCCTGGAGGTTGGCGGTGAGCTGGGCGAGCTGGCCGTTCGATGCCTCGGGCAGCAGGATGAGCGTGACCCGCTCGTTCGGGTGCTCCTTGTTCCACGGCTGGATCAGCGCCGTGAAGAACCCGGCGTAGTCCTTTCCGACCGCGAACGTGATGGGCCCGATCCCGTTGGCGGAGGGAGCGGGGCCACCCGATGGAGGGCTGTCAGAGCAGCCGGCCGCCAGAGCGAGCCCCGTCACAGCCGCTGCCACGGCCGCGGCACTCTTCCATCCGGGGGGACGGACTCCCCGCACGGGAGGCTCCCGCCCCCCGTCCCCCCTGGCCCCCGGAACCCCCCGACTGCGCGGCCGATGGCGGGCCCCGCCATCGTATCGGCCGCGCAACCACCTCATGCCGACCTCCGCCCGCTGACCCTCCATTGGGATAGATGCATGTTATGCACGTATGTTATGTAGGTGTCAACGGGCTTACCGAACCGTGACCACGGCGGTAATCTCGGCACAGCGGCTCCACGACAGGAGGCAAGAAGTGCGGCAGCCCCTGCTGGCGCTGCTCGCGAAGGAACCGGCGCACGGCTACGAGCTGAAGCTCGCCCTTGAGCAAACCTTCGGGCAGGCATACCCGTCACCCAACATCGGGCAGATCTACGTCACGCTCAAGCGGCTTGAGCAGGACGGTCTGGTCCGCAGCCAGGACGTCGAGCAGGACGGGCGTCCCAACAAGCGGGTGTACGAGCTTACTCCCGCCGGGCGGGAGCAGCTGGCCGCCTGGGTGCAGGAGCCCATCGAGGGCCCGCGCGTGCGTGACAAGTTCTTCATGAAGCTCGTCCTCGCGCCGATGGCGGGCCTGGCGGACCGGATGGAGCTCATTAATTCCCAGCGTCGGCACTATTTCGGCATAATGCGCAATCTGATGGAAATGCAAGCGGGCATGGACAACGCGAGCCCGGCCGCGCGGCTGCTCGTCGAGGGCGCCGTCCTGCACCTGCAGGCGGACCTGGACTGGCTGGAACGCTGCCAGGAGGAACTCGTGTGAAGTACTCCGCACCGGACGCTGAAAGACCGGCACTCCTGCGAACCCGGGGCCTTGTCAAGGTGTACCGGTCCGGCGGCGTGTCCGTCGAGGCGGTGCGGGGGGTCGACATCGAGGTCGGCGCCGGCGAGTTCGTGGCCATCATGGGCCCGTCAGGCTCGGGTAAGTCCACGCTGCTGCACGTTCTCGGGGGCCTCGAGCGGGCCACGCGCGGCGAGATCTGGCTGCGCGGGCAGCGGGTCGACGGGCTGTCGGCTTCCGCGTGGGCGGTCCTGCGGCGCAAGCACGTCGGCTTCGTGTTCCAGTTCTTCAACCTGCTGTCGACCATGACGGTCGCCGACAACGTCGAGCTGCCGGCGCTGCTGGCCGGCGCGCCCCCCAGGCAGGCGCGCAAGCGCCGCGAGGAACTCCTCGCCGAACTCGGCCTCACGCCCAAGGCGGGCATGGCCCCGTCCCGGCTCTCGGGCGGCGAACAGCAGCGCGTGGCGCTGGCGCGCGCCCTGGCGAACGAGCCGAGCCTGCTGCTCGCCGACGAGCCGACCGGCAACCTCGACAGCGCGAGCGCGCGCGACGTGCTGCGCCTGCTGTCTCGCACGCACGCGGCCGGCCAGAGCATCCTCATGGTGACGCACGACGCCAAGGTCGCCGGCCTGGCGGACCGGGTGATCAGCCTGTTCGACGGAATGGTCGCCGACGACGCCAAGGTCATGCCCGCACCGCGGAAGGCGGCGCCCGTCCGGGACGTCCTCGAGCTGAAGGGCTGACCGCCGTGCGCGGCAGCCTGCGGTGGACGCGCGCCGACCTGCGCGCCCACCGCGCCCAGTCCGTCTCGACGGTGGCCGTCGTGGCGGCCGTGGTCGCCGCGCTCGTGCTCGCCACCATGCTGCTCGAGGGCGCCCTCAACCCCTGGCAGGAGCTGTTCGCCCGGACCCGCGGCGCGGACGTGCTCGTCTACCTCCCCGACGGAACCCAGGCCGGACCGCTGCGGTCCCTGCCCGGCGTGCAGGCTGTCGCCGCCCCCTACGACGCCGCGCCGGGGACGCTCGTCCAGGGCGCGCAGAAGTCACAGGTCGAGCTGAGCGGGATGACGCCCGCGCCGCCGGCGATGTCCGCTCCGCTCGTAGTCGCGGGCAGCTGGCTGCGGGCAGCCAGCCCGGACGGCGTCGTGGTCGAGGCGTCGTTCGCGGCCGCTGCCCGGGTAGCAGTAGGAGACCGGATCGTCCTCGACGGCGTGGACGGCACCACCGTCGCGATGCGCGTGATCGGCATCGCGGACACCACTGACCAGGGGTTCTACCCCCAGTGGACGCCGGGCCTCATCTGGGCGCAGCGGAGCCTGCTCGCCCGGGTCGAGCCCACCGCGAGCGAGACTACGGAAGTCGTGGGCCTGCGGCTGTCCGATCCGTCGGCGGCGGGCATCGGGCAGGTCACCCAGGAAGTGTTCGACCACTACAACGGCGCGAGCGAGAACTCGCCGGTGCAGCGGATCGTCACCAGGCAGCAGGTCATGAACTCGATGGCGAGCGACGACAGGCTGCTCGGGCTGCTGCTCGCGCTGTTCGGGATCATCGCGCTCGTGGCCGCGCCGTGCGCCATCGCCAACGTCACGTCGGCCCGGGTGCTGATGCAGCGCCAGGACATCGCGATGCTCAAGGCGCTCGGCTTTACGCCCGGCCAGGTGGTGCGGATGCTGATCGCCGAGCAGACGGCGCTTGGCGTTGCCGGAACCGGCCTCGGGCTGGCGATCGCCCGGATCGCGACGTCGCCGCAGTTCGTCCGCCCGGCGCCGGGCATCCCCGTCACGCTCGCGCCGCTGCCCGCCTCCTGGACCGCGCTGATCGCCGCGGGGACGCTCCTCACCGTGGTGATCGCGACGGCGATCCCGGCCTGGCGGGCGGGGAAGGTATCACCGGTGGCGGCCGTCCGGGTGAGTCCGCCTGGCGGCCATCTGTCGCCCATCGCCCGGCTGTCGCTGCTCGTGCGGCTGCCCGCCGCCCTCGTTCTCGGCGTCCGCGACGCGCTTACCAGGCGGCTGCCCGCGCTGCTCACCGTGGCCGGCGTGGCGATCCCGATGGCGATGATCACGATCGCGCTCGCGTGCTGGTCCACGATCGGCGCGTTCACGTCCGATCCGGGCAGGATCGGCCTGGCCGGCGCGCTCACCGTCTCCCCCGGCGGCCTGAGCAGCGCCCAGACGACCGCCCTGATCGCCAGGGACAGCCAGGTCAGCGCCTACTATCCCGGCGCCCAGTTCGACACGCTGCTGCCGGGCGACAACGGCACGTTCGTGGCGCGCGCGATGGGCACCTCCCAGGCGCCGTACCCGTTCCAGGCGGTGCAGGGGCGGATGTTCAGCGCGCCCGACGAGGCGGTGGCGGGCCAGGGCTTCCTCGACCTGATGCACGTCCGGGTCGGCTCATGGATCGACCCGACTATCGACGGCGTGCCGGTCATCGTGCACATCGTCGGGCGGACCATCGAGTCGGACGCCAACGGCGACGTGCTCGATTTCGGCCTGGACGCGCTGCCGGCGGCGAACGCGCCGGCGCCGATGTTCTACAGCCTGGTGCTGAAGCCGGGCGTCTCCGCGGCGGCCGCCCGCGCGCACCTGCTCGCCGCGTCTGGCAACCGGCTCGACGTCCAGCCGGTGGCCAACCCCGCCGCCCGGCTCGGCGTCGTGCGCGTGGTGATCGTCATCGCCATCGTCATCCTCGCGGTGATCGCCATGGCGAACCTGCTCACCGCGACCACCGTCGGCCTGCGCGACCACGTGCACGAGGCGCGCATCCTCCAGGCGATGGGCCTCACCCCGCGCCAGGCGATGGCGACGCTCGTGGTCAGCACCACGATCGTCACCGCGCTCGGGGTCGTCGCGGGCATCGCCGCGGGCCTCGCCGCCGCTCCGCGGCTGATCAACGCCCAGGGCCAGGCCAGCGGCATGGGCTGGGGCATCGCCGCCGCCTTGTCGCCGGCCACGGTCGCCGGCCTGATCGCTGCGGCCCTCGCCGTCGCCGTCGCGGCCGCCCTGTTCCTCGCCCGCCGCGCCGTCCACACCCAGGACCCCCTGCTGGCCGCCCGCCCCCCCGCGTCCCGCCTAACCCCGGCCTAGGCGCCGCATCACCGCTCCACCACCGCGCCCGGCTTACGTCGACCGCCACCCCTACCGCGACCGCCACCCCCTACCGCGACCGCCACCCGCCCGCCGCGATGCCTCGCCCGCCCCGCCACCCCGTTCGCCCCGACACCCGCCCGCCCCCAC
>Ga0187807_1000343_pt1 | contig 14438 bp, 28 predicted proteins | sample NC_wetland_sal_i_4_FD_132432 | JGI IMG/M metagenome (GOLD analysis project Ga0187807, IMG submission 132432) | Wetland sediment microbial communities from Neuse River Estuary, North Carolina, USA - ASW_2 | ecosystem: Environmental > Aquatic > Freshwater > Wetlands > Sediment | place: USA: North...
CGGGAGTCTCATTTGTCCGCGGCTCCGGTGAGGGCCGCTACGTCTTCGAAGTACAGTCCGGGCTGCTGATCAGCACCGCGCAGGACGTCGGCCCCATCGACGTCAAGGCCTACGACTACATGCGCTCCATTGTGCTGTACGTCCAGACCACATCGGCCGGGGGCGGCACCACCACCAGCACATTCTCTTCCGACGCTGTTTTCAACACCCTCAGCTACATCAGGGTGAAGCAGCCCAACGGCCAAACCATGTATTCGGTTTCGTCCGGGTATCACGGGGCCATGATTCAGAAGTATGGCCTGGTGCGCCCGTCACCGTGGGCGATCGACCCGCGGCAAGACCCGCTGTATAACAATGTCGGGCTCGGCTCGCAGGCCACGCTCGGCGGCAACGTCGCGGGTACTACACCGTCGATCAACTTCGCTATCCGTATCCCGTTCGAGCTGGACTTGCGTGATGCGCTCGGCGCGCTCCCTAACAAGGATGCCGCGGCACCGTTCACGATCGAGCTGGGCCTGAACAGCACGAGCACCATTTTCAACGTGGCGCCGCAGACCGCGCCCACGATCAAGATAACGCCGGTGCTCGAGGCCTACGACCAGCCACCCGAAGAGCTGGATGGCAAGCGGGTAGACACCACACCGCCGAACATGAACACGTTGCAACGGTGGACCGAGCAGAGTATCACGATGGTGTCGGGCAGCTTCGACGCCAGGGTGAGAAAGCTCGGCAACTATGTGCGTGAGCTGATCTTCATTACGAAGAACACTTCGAGTGTCCGGCAGACCGCGGCCAACGGGTGGTCCGACCCGGTGCAGATTGTCCTCGACGAGGATATCAAAGACAATTTGTCTTTGCGCACCTGGGAGAAGGACATTTCGGAGATCTGGGGGTATGGCGCGCTGTTCGGCGGCGCCACCGTTTCCCCCGCGCTCGACACCGCGGGCGGCATGGACACCGGCGTATTCCCGTACCAGTACTGTGTCACCCGTGACGACCCATTCCCTGAAGACGTGGCGAAGTACCTGCCCACGATCGAATCGGAAGACTACCTGCTGCGCGGGCAGTCGTGGGGCGCCAACGTCGGCAAGATGGTAGTCCTCAAGTGTGAGGTACTGCCACGCGGCGACATATTCGGTGATGCCTGATGAACGGGCAGGATGCAAACAGCTCCTTCGGGGTGTCACAGCTCAGTGACAACAGCATCACAATGACCTACGGGCTCGTGCTCATCATCGCGCTCATCATCCTGGTCATCCTGCGGCTGGTATTCGCTGACGTTTCCGTATTAGGAAGGGCGGGCGCATAATGCAGCTTCGTGACTTCTTCACCCTTCCGGCCATCATCATGCTTATCATCGGCGTGCTGCTGTCCGGCTGGTTCATGTCCCTAGTCGGCCGAGGCAAGAAGGCGGTGAGCACCGGATGAAGGTCAAAGACCTGTGGGACGTTTTCGGCGCGCTCATTCTGGTGGCGATCATCGCGGTCATCTTGACCAAGAAGAACACCGCCCGCGATATCAGCGCCAGCGGCCACGCGTTCACCGGCGCGCTCGGCACCGCGGAAAGGGGGTGACCCGTGGCGGATACCAGCACTGAGCTGGACTTGCGGCGGGTGCTGCACTGGCTGGTTGACGCGGTGTCGCCGCGGCCGATCACCGAGAAGACCGAGCACCCGGCGCACGTGTCCGACGTGCGCGCGGCGATCGACAAAGGGTTCCACTACACCGCGCCCGCCGAGCAGCTGTCGGCGGCCGAGTCGAACAGGCTCAACGAGCTGCTCGCCAAGCAAGAGCGGATCGCTGAGGCTCAGCGTGAGGCTGACCGCCTGGCCGCCGAAGAGGCGGCCGAGGTGGAGAACACCGGCCTGCCGGGCAGCTGACCGGTGCCGGCCCAGCATTACCCGCGCCGCGGTGGCCTGAAACGGTCACCGCGGCGCGAAGGGCTGCCGATGCCTGGCATCGGCGGCTACGCCTACCCGCGCGGCCCTTACGGTGAGACGGGCTTCCCGGGTTCCACACCGGCCACGCTGCGGCGCGGCCGCACCGGGCACCGGCAGACGGCGGCCGGGCGGCGCGACCGCCAGCGGTCGGTCACCGGCGCCCAGGTGCTTTACACCGGCGAAGAGTTCCAAGACCCGCGGCCTACCGAAGTACCCAAGCCGCAGCCGTCCTACGGTGACGTGCGGTTCCGGCCCGGCAACCGGCCCAGCCTCGATAACCCGGTTATCGCGCCGGACGGGTCGCCGCGGCTTCCCCCGGGGCGGTCAATGGCGCATTCGACGGCGCCAGAGCACCGCATGGATCCGCACATCGGTGACCTGCACCTGGTCAATCACAAGCAGGTGCGTAACACCGTGGCCCAGCGGATATGGGCGATCCCCGGGCAGTGGCGCCCGTACCGGCCCGCGGCCAACCCGGGCAAGACCGGCGCGCACCTGCGCGGCCCGTCCCAGTACCACCCGCAGACGTTCATCTTCGGTGACCCGGACGGCGGCCCGATCCCGGCCATGCCATACAACCCGGACGGCACCCCGCCGCAGGTGATCGTGCCCAGCCGGTATGTATCGCTCGAGGGCGCCCAAGAGGGCTATGCGATGAACCGGCCCGAGCTGTTCGCCAAAGGCGGCACCCCGCCAGCGATCCCCCCGGGCGCCGACCCGCATATCCGCGGCGCCAGGCTGTCCGGGCAGCGGTACTTCGGTGACCTCGAAGACCAGCGGCGCATCGGCCGCGATGATGACGCCTACGGCATCGCCAGGCGCCGCGGCCCGCAGCACCGGCCGGTGCGTTTCGAGATGCCCGAGCCGTGGACTACCCGCTACTACGACGTGGCACCCGAGCAGGGTGCCACCGCGCCGGACATGATCTACCGTTCGCCTACGCCAGGGCACCGGCGCACCAAGGCCACCGGGAGGCGCTGATGCCGGTACGGGTGAGCAGGCGCGGCGGCCGTTACCGGGTGTCGCACGGTGGGAAGATCAGCGCGAAGGCGACGACCAAGGGCAAGGCAATGAGGCAAGCCAGGCTGTTGCACGGCCTCGAGCACGGCTGGCGGCCCGGAAGGGGAAGACGTGGCCGATAGTTCGTCGACCAGCTCGGGCAGCTCGGGCAGCTCGGGCAGCTCGGGCAGCTCGAAGAGTTCGCTTGGGTTCCTGGGCAAGAAGCTGGGGCCGCTGCCGGTGTGGGCGTGGGGTGCGATCGGCTTCGGCATCTACTACTGGTACACCCACTACGGGCCTGGCAAGCCGAAACAGCAGCAGCAAGGCCAGGGGAAGAAACAGCAGCAGGGCCGCGGCCGCGGCCGCGGCGGTGGTGGTGGCACCCGGGTGATCGTGGTGCGTGACGGCGGCGGCGGCCACCACCGGCACGGCGGCAAAGCCAAGGGCTCGCCACGCGCGGCCGCGGGTGGCAACGTGGGCGGCGGCGCCCAGGCTCAGCCATCCTTCGACACCACCGGCACCGCGCTCTACGCGCCGCAGGCGCCGCTGTACCCAGGCGGCCCGGTGGACGCTGACACCGGGGCGCCGGTGTACGCGGCCTACAACGGGCCGGCGCCCGCGGGCGGCGATGGCGCTACGGCGGTGCCAGAGCCCACGATGGCCTACGCGCCGATGACCGCGGGCGCCATCTATGGCTGAGCGCCGCGCCGAGGACCTCGAGGCGCGTGTTGAGGCGCTCGAGCAGCTCCTCGAGCGCGCCATCACGGCCGCGGCCGGCCACCCGCTAGGGCGGCGCGTGCTGGCGCTGCTCGGCCTGCCAGGCGGCCGCTGATGCGCGCCAGCGTGGTGATGATGCTCGCGGTGCTGCTGTTCGTGCTGCACCGGTGGGCAACGAACAAGCCCGCGGTCACGCTGCCCATCATCTTGTCGGGCGTCTTCGTGATATTCGTCATCGGCCTGCTAGACCAGGGCCGCACCGAGTCGATCGCCAAGGGCTTCGCCTGGCTGTTCTTCCTGGTGGCCGCGTATAACGCGATACCGGCGTTCACCGGCGCCCTGTCATCGGCCAAGCGTGGCGTGCAGTCCGGCGCCGCAGGCGAAGGCCTGTCTGGGCCTGGCCTCAGCTACGGGTAGGAAAGGGGGTGCGTGATGGCGGGTGATGCGAAACAGGAAGTCAAGCTCGGTTTCTTCATCGGCGTCGGCCTGGTGCTGCTCATGCTGGTGCTGATGGTGCTGCAATTCGTGCTCGGCAAGATCAAGACCGGCGCGAAGGGCGGCTGAGATGGTTGCGGCTCGAGCTGAGCTGTGGCTGGCGGTCGCCGGCCTGGGCGGCATGATGCTCGCTGAGGTTCCGCAAGTCCTGTCCGGGTTCCTGCCGAGCCCGAGCACGGCCTACGACAAAGCCAGCGGCGGCATCGCCACCGGCGCCGAGTCAATGCGGGTGCTACAGCGGAGCAAGATCAAGGGCACGATCGTGACGGTGGTGATGGCCGCCAGCGTAACCCTGATGACCTGGCCGGTTATCGGCGCCTTCGCGCTGCTGCTGTTCGCCGCGGCGATGGCGATACTGTGGCTGTTCCTGTCTGACTTCAACGGCGCTATCCGGGCCGGCAACGCGGCCAGGGAGGCAAGGCAGCATGGCTAACAACCGGCGCGGGCACCGCGGCCGCGGCGGGCGCCCGGCCCGCGGCGGCATCCCGCCAGGCGAGGCGCCCTTGGTCGAAGGCGATACCGGTATCGCGGCCGGGCCGCAAGGGGGCGCCGCCGACCCGCCCGATACCGCGGCGGGTGACCTGGCCGCCCGCGAGTTTGGGGTGCCGCAGGCCGACATACCAGGCGGCCTCAAGCATCTGGTGAACGCGCCCACCGTGCCCGCACAGACTGTGGATAAGCCCGAGCGGCCAGCGGACTACCACAAAGAACACGGCGTCGAAGTGGCCGATTGGGGGCAGTACGACACCCCGGCCGGGCGCCTCGAGCACGATGGGCATTCCCACGCGCCTGATCTTCGGGTGATCCCTGACAACGAGCTGGCGATCCCGGTCTACCAGGTCGAAGGGCCGCATGGCACCAAGCGGCTTGTGTCGCTCATCACCGAGGGGCCGGTGACGGTGCCGAGCCCGACACTGGATCCGGTGCGCCTGGCCAACCGTGACCCGTCGCGGCGCAAGTTCTGGATCACCAACGAGACGACGCCGGCCAGCTCGGGCGCCACCGGCCCGGGTATCCGCATCGGTGATTGGGAAACCACCGCCGATGGGCGCGGCCTGCTGGTCCCGGCCGGGCAGATGAAAGACCTGTTTTGCCAAGATGACGTGTACGCCACGAATCAGTCGGGCACCGCCATCACAATTTCGTGGGGTGTGGAAACGTCGATTCCGGCCACGCGGCCGGACAACTCCTGACCGAAGGCGGCGCCGGTGGGCGAGCAGAAGACCATTCTGTGGTCAGGGATCGGCCCGTATCACAAGACCGGGTACGGGGTGCAGGCGGCGCTGTTCCTCGCCCAGCTCGCCGCGCTCGGCTACCGGGTGGTGTTTCACCGGATGGGCGCCGGTGTCGAAGACGACCGCCGGCACCCTGACTTCACCGACACCTGGGATGGGGTGCCGGTCATCGGCGGTGGTATCGGTGACTTCGGGCCGCCCGCGCCGCTCGAGGTACGCAAGGCGTTCGGCGGCGCCAAGCCTGACCTGCTGCTCATCCTGAAAGACGCGTGGGTACTCAACCCGCGGCATTACGCCCGGTATAACACCGCGGTCTGGTGCAACATTGACTGTGACCCGATGGGCGAGCCCGACCTCGAGTTCTTCCGCCGCTCGGGCGCGCACCCTATCGCGGTGTCACGGTTCGGGGTGTCGGTGATGCGTGACGCCGGCCTGGCGCCGTCCTACGTGCCGCACGGTGTCAACCTGGGCTACTGGACGCCAGGCGATCAAGGCGAGGCGCGCGAGCTGCTCGGCCTGCCCGCCGACGGCACGTTCATAGCCGGTATCAACGCGGCCAACCTGGGCAAGGTGCCGCGCAAGGCCTTCTATGAGCAATTCGAGGCGTTCGCGCAATTCGCCAAACGGTTGCAGCCCAAGGCGCTGCTGCTCTGCCACACCGACCCGGGCAACCCGGAGGGTGTGGACCTGCGGCGCCTGGCTCATTTCACCGGCCTGGCGCAGGCGCCCGACCGGCCCACCGAAGGTGACCTCGTGCGGTTCGGCGCGCACATGAACATGCGCGCCGGTCAGATGGTGACCTGGTATCGGTCGCTGGACGTGCTGCTCAATGCCACGATGGGCGAAGGGTTCGGGGTGCCGGTGGTAGAGGCGGCCGCGTGCGGCATACCGGCGATCGTCACCGACTGCACCGCTCTGCCGGAGAAGATCAGCCATCAGTCCGGGTGGGTGGTGCCCGGCCAGCCGTTCTGGAATGAGGCGCACGGCGCGCTGTGGACGGTGCCGCATATCGGCGCCATCACCGCCAAGCTCGCCCACGCGGCCGCCCACCGGCACGACACCAACCGGGCCGAGCTGGTGCGGGCCGCGGCCGAGCCCTACGGCCACGAGCACGTCACCGCTGAGCACTGGAAACCCGTCCTAGAAAGGCTCACCCGATGACCGGTGATCTGCTCAACCTCAATCTCGGGTGCGGCCTCGACACCCCCGAAGGGTTCGTGAACGTCGATCGCGTCGGCCTGGCCGGCGTTGACGTGGTGGCCGATCTGGACCTGGCGCCGTGGCCGTGGAAAGACGGCGCCGCGGCCTATATCAAGGCCTCGCACGTCTTCGAGCACGTGCGTGACCCGGTGGTGTTTATGACCGAGGCGTGGCGGGTGCTCGCGCTCGACGGGCTGCTTGATATCCGGGTGCCCGGGGGCGGGTACATCGGCCCGGGGGTGTGGCTTCCGCACGAGCACGGCTTCACCGACCCGACGCACGTGCGGAACTGCACCCCGCACACCTGGGATTACTGGATCCCGGGTACGGCGCTGTTCGAGGCCTACGGCGCGGGCCTGGGCGGCGGCCGCGGCGGCGCGTGCTTCGCCCTGCACGATCTCACTCTCGCCGGTGAGCAGGGCGAAGAGCTGCGCGCGGTGTTGCAGAAGGTTGACGACTGATGCCGATTCCTGTTCCGGCCGAGTGGTGGGCGGTCCTCAACTTGTCTTCGAAGTTTGGGCAGACCTGCCAGGTGGTGCAGTCACGCACCAAGCCCAAGGGCGGCCCTGGTATTTCAATACAAGGGCCGTTTCCGAGCAGGCAGGAGGCGCAGAACGTTTGCAACACCATCGGCAAGGGCGGGCCGCCACCGTTGCCTAACCCGCTGGCGTTCCTGGGCTGGATTCAGGAGATTGGGCATTATGTCGGCCTGGCCGTCGCCTACATCACCGATGGGCCGATGTGGCGTTCGATCGGCTGGATAGTGCTCGGCTTCATATTCCTGGTGTCCGGTGTCATCTTGTGGGCGATGAAAGCCGCGGGTGTCGGGAGCGTGGCCGAGCTGGGCGCCGCGCTGGCCGGGTGACATAGGTGAGCACCGGGCAAGGCGAAACGACCACGGCGGGTGACTTCGAGTACAAGAACGGCACCCTAGAAACACCGGTGGGTAACGCGCCCATCCAAGCGCTGCTGTGCATCGCCGCGGGCGCCTACCTGATGTGGTTTGGTGTCAAGTACTGGCGCGGCACCGGCGCCGCCAGCTGGCCGTCATACCCGATCAAAAGCGTGCTGCAAGGCAAAGGGCTGCCGCCGAACATTCCGGCGCCGCCACCAGGGCAGCAGGTCACCGCGTATGAGCAGGGCATACAAAAGCAGGTGCAGCAGACCAGCGGCGGCCAGCCGCCACCAGGCGGCCCGCCGCCGACCGGCTCGGCGCAGAACATGGCCAAGGCGCTGCTGCCGCGGTACGGGTGGGGGCCGCAAGAACTACCGCCGCTGATCCTGCTGTGGAACCGTGAGTCAGGCTGGCGTAATTGTGCTTTCAACCCGTCCGGCGCCTACGGTGTGGCGCAGGCGCTTGGGCACGGCGCGGGCGCGTGCGCGGTCGGGCCGCGCTGTGACGGCGCCTCGACGCCAGGGCTCAACTGCGCTTATGGCGGTTACGGCCAGGCGCAGGCCGATTCGCGGTCGGCCAACGCGGGCAACGTGCTCAAGCAGATCGAATGGGGGCTGAATTACATCAGGTCTACTTATGGCACGCCATCTGAGGCGTGGGCGCACGAGCAAGCATACGGGTGGTATTAGTGGCCGTGGCGGTCATCATCGCGCTGTGGGTTATCATCATGGCCCTGGTGTGGGCGTGGATATGCGCGGGTGACGACCTGGCCGAGGCGCCCGCGGCCGCCGACGGTGACCCGTTCGCGGCCGAGGTAGACGCGTTCCGGCGTGAGCTGCACGACTGGGACAGAGGCGATGGCGGAACGTCTTAAGATCGGCCCGGTGCGGCGCCGCGGCTCGGTCACCCTCGACGCCAGCGGCAACGGTGAGGTTGACTTCGACGTGTGGTCGGCGTGGAATGAGTGGGAAATACACGAAGTAGTAGTGAACACCAACCAGGGCCGCACCAACCCGCCTTACCCGCAGGCCACCGTTTACGTGGGCGGTGTCGCCCAAGGCCACAGCGAAGGCGGCACCTGGGACGGTAACCAGGACACTTTCGTGGGCAAGGTCACAATGACCGCGTGCGATACCCTCAGCGTGCAGTTTACGGGCGGCCTGCCTGGCAGTATCGCAACAGCCATCCTCGAAGGGACCAATTACCTGTGGCGCTGAAACCGGGAAACCAGCCGATCGGCGGCATCACGCTGATGCGTGCCGCCATACAGTCGCCCAACTTTGTTACCGGCGTATCCGGGTGGTCGATCAACCAGAACGGCTCGGCCGAGTTCAATAACATCACCGTCCGCAACCAGACCATTATCGACGGGCAGGCCTTCTTCTACCTTGGCACACCAGGCCCAGGAACACTCGACGCCTCGATCGCGGACACGGCCGGGACAGACCAATTCGGAAACGCCTACCTGGCTGGCATCACCACCTACAGCGCGGCCGGGGTGACCAACCAGATAGGCTCGGTCACCCTGATATACGCGCCCACCGCTGCCGCGGGCAACCTTATCGCTTCCATAAGCGACGCTGCGGGCACTGACCAATTCGGAAATGCCTACCTGGCTGGCATCACCGACTACAACCCTACGATTGGCGCCGCGGTACAGAACAGCGGCGCCGCGATCGTGTTCTTTAACGGCCCGGCCGGTGGTGGCGGCCCGTGGACCTCACGGGGAAGCCTCTCGCTGCTCGGCACCGCGCTGACAGTACAGTTCTTCTCCGCTATTGACCTGTCACAACAGCTGTCAGTAAGCGCCGGGTCCGCTAACGGGCTGCTCGAGCAAGTAACGAACGCTACAAGCGGCGCGGCTAACTCGCTTATCCGGTGGATAGTCGCGGCCGCTACCGACGCGTGGCTGGGGTGCCGGGTATCCGGTGACGTATTCAACAGGATCACCCTGGCACCGGCCGTGAGCGCCGGTGGTGCGGGCTTGCAGCTTGGCACCGGCGCGGCCGCCGTCGATACCAACCTCTACCGCGCTGGCATAGCACAGCTGAAAACTGACGGTGAGCTGGACGTGGCCGGCATCCTCAAGGCGCTGGCCGCCCTGTCAGTGGTGGGCGGCATCACCGCCGACACCGAGGCCATCAGCAGCAGCCAGGCGGCCGGTGGGCTGCTCACGGTGACCAACACGCACGCCGGTGTGCCTAACGGCCTGGTACAGCTGTACGTGGCCGCGGCCGCCGATCCCTGGCTACGGATGCTCGTCACCGGCGACACTTTCGCGCGAATCAGCTTCACCATACTGGCCGGTGGCGGCGCCGCCCTGCAATTCGGCACCGGCGCGGCCGCCGTCGATACCAACCTCTACCGTGCTGGCATAGCACAGCTGAAAACTGACGGTGAGCTGGACGTGGCCGGTATTCTCAAGGCGCTGGCCGGGGCGTCAGTGGTGGGCGGCCTGCTCGCTGACACCGTGACGGTCAGCAGCGGCCAGGCGGCCGGGGGGCTGCTCAAGGTCACCAACACCACTGCGGGCGCGAGCAACGCGCTAGCACAATTCTTTGTGGCCGCTGTCGCTGATTCCTGGCTGCGGCTGCTGGTCACCGGCGACACTTCGCCGCGCATCGTTATGACCACCACCGCGGGCGGCCTGCCCATTATTCAATTCGGGAGCGGCGCCGCCCTGGTAGACACCAACCTCTACCGTGCTGGCGCGGCGCTGCTGAAAACTGATAGTGAGCTGGACGTGGGCGGCATCCTCAAGGCGCTGGCGGCCGCATCAGTGGTGGGCGGGCTCACCGCCGACACCGCGGTTATCTCAAGCGGTGTGGCGGGCGGCAACATTCTCGCGGTCACCAACACCACCGGGGGCGGCGGCACCGCGGTCACCACCATCACCGCGGCCGCGGCCGGTGACGCCTTTCAGGGCAGCAAAGTTTCCGGCGACTCCAACAGCCGTATCACCCTCGACACCACCGCGGGCGGCCTGCCCCGCGTCCGGCTGGGCAGCGGCGCCGCCACACCCGACGTAACGCTCGAGCGCCTGGCCGCCAACAGCCTTGGCGTGCTCACCGCCGATCTTGCGGTGGACACCGCGGGCCGCGGCCTGCAAGTCAAAGAGGGCTCTAACGCCAAGCAGGGCACCGCGGTCCTGGTCGGCGGCACCCTGGTCGTTGCCAATACCAGCGTGACCGCCAGTAGCCGCATATTCCTGTGCTGCCAGGTGCCAGGCGGCACGCCTGGTTTCCTGCGGGTGTCGGCCCGCACCGCGGGCACGTCGTTTACGATCTTGTCCAGCTCGAGCACCGACACTTCGACGGTCGCCTACCAGATTTTCGAGCCCGCGCCGTGAAAGAGGCGCTCGAGTGGCTCAGTGTCCTGGTGTCGGTGGCCGCGATCGGCGCCTCGACGGTCACCATCCTGGGCTTCGTGCTGCCGCTGCGGCGCCGTCACGAGGCGCTCGAGAAGAAGATCAACGGGTATCTCGACGGCAAGGGCGGCGCCGATGGGCCAGCCACCGGACCCGGGGCGTGAATACTGGGCCGCGGCCGCGGCCGCATTCCTCGAGCGCGTCATCGCCGCCCGCGGCACCTGGTACGCCGGGCGCATCACCGACCCGCCCGCCGAGCTGGCCGCCCAGCTCGCCGCGCTCGGCTACCAGTGGAACGGCCCGGATAACAAGAGCGGCCGCGGCCGGCTCAACGCCCGCGACACCTGGCGGCGCTCCTTCGTCCGGGCGGTGTACGCGGCCAACGACACCCGCAACGGCGGCCCAGGCCGCTCGGTACAGCTCGAGGTGGGCCGCAAGATGCCCGGTCACGGTGTCGTGCCGCCCTACCGGCCGGTGCGCGGCCGCACCCGGCGTAAGCGCCGCGCCGCCAGCACACCCGAGGCCGACCGGTGGGCCTTCGGCGGCGCCGCGGCCAGCGACGCGGGCCGCCGAGATTGGGTCGGGTGACGTGAAACGCGTTACGCGTATCACGTAGCGCCCGGGGTGTATGCGTGACATACTAGGAGGCACAACAGAACACCGCCCAGCGAAGGGATAGGGACAATGGGCAACGCAACAGACATGATCGCCAGCAGCACCAACGCGGCTGAGCCGTCTGCGAGCGGTGAGGCGATCGAGATGTATGCCGCCACCGATGGCGCCGGGGGCAGCTACTACACCGTAGAGATCGGCGGCCTTCCGGTGGTCACCTGCGAGCTTCCGAGCCACGCCACCGGGGTGTACCTGTTCCTCAAGGCCGCGCCCGAGCCTGTTATCTCGGCCCTGCTCAGCCACGTCATCACAGACAACCCGCTGGCGGTGTGAGCCATGACGTACCGGGTTAGCTACCTTCACATGCGCGGCTACCGGGTCGCACGCGCCTTCGACACCCGGGAAGCGGCACAAGAGTTCATCGACGTTAACGCGATGGTCTGCCCATTGCCCGGCGTCCGGCTCGAAGAGCCCGAGCCCGCGGCCGCGGCCGCCGAGCCCGCGCCGTGCGCCTGCTACTCCTGCGATGGCGAGTGTGCCGGCACCAACGAGCCCGATAGCTGCGGGCGCCTCGAAGACGTGGCCGGGCAACCGGTCTGCGCCACGTGCCGCAAGGTGGCCGACGTGTTCGCTGAGCCCGAGTCGCGCCGCGCCGGTATCAAGGTCACCAGCGATGGCCACCAGGTCACCGTTAAGGCCGATACCTTCGACCGGCCGCGGTGGATGGTGTTTGATCCGGCGATGGCCCGGGTGCTCGGCATGAAGCTGCTCGAGCTGTCCTGGGAATGCGAGCTGGGCGAGGCGAGCACCGGCGTGGCCGAGCTGCTCGCTGAGCTTCGCGCCGCGATCGACGGTGCCAAGTGACCGCCCGCGAGCGGCCGGTGAGGGATATGGATCCCGAGCTGCTAGCCATCGAACTACCCGAAGACTGGGGCACCCGCGCCGCGCGGCTGCAAGGGCTTCTCAAGCGCCTGGCGCGGCGCCGTGCCAACGCATCGGCCGCCTTCGCGCACGCGTTCCTCGAGGCGCCTGGTGCCGTGGAAGCCCGGAATCAGGCCGCCCGCCTGGCCACCGCTGAAACTCAGCTGGCCGCCGAGGCCGCGGCCGCCGACGTGGCCGCCTATCAGCTGCTGTTGAAGGCGGCGCTGGGCGAGCTGTGGAAGGACAACGAAGGGATAGGGACATGACCGGCACCAGGGCTACCGTCACCGCGATGGGCGCCACCAACGCCAGCCCGCCCAAGCTGACCGAGCGCGAGCTACAGGACAACATCGTCGCGCTGTGCCGGTGGCTCGGCCTGCTCTGCTACCACACGCACGACTCGCGGCACAGCGCCGCGGGCTTCCCTGATCTGGTCATCGTGGGCAAACACGTGATCTTCGTAGAGCTGAAAAGCGCCAGCGGCGATCTGAGCAAGGCCCAAGGCTGCTGGCGTGACGCGCTGCAAGAGTCTGATAACGGTAATTTCCGGGTGTGGCGCCCGGCCGACTGGTGGTCTGGGTCGATTCGCGCCCAGCTCGAGGCCGTCATGCACCGCGCCGAGTTCCGGGCCGGCATCGCCCCGCGGCCCGAGCGCCGGGGTGCCCAGTGAGCGGCCGCGGCAAGCCGCGCATCACCATCGGCCTGACCGCTGAGCGGCTCGAGCTGCTCGACGAAGTGTCGGCCATGATGGGCCTGCTGTACGGCCAGCGGCCGCCAGGGCGGCCGCAGACCATTGAGCATATGTGCCGCATCCTGCGCGGCCAGCTAAAGACCAGCCTCGCCAAACAAGAACGGAGGGCACAGAAGTGACCCGTCTTCTGGTAGTTCCGCTGATGCTCGCGGCCGTGGCCGCGGGCGCCCTGATGCTGCCCGGTGCGTGGCCGCTGTGGCTGCTCGTGCCGCTGCTGGCGGTCATCGCGGTGGGCGCCTACCTGCGCACCCCCACCGCGCCCAGGCACGCGGCGCCACCGGCCCGCCTGGCGCCGGTGAGCGTGACCGAGTTGTGGCTGTACGGGCCGGATTCGGCCGCGGGCAGCTTCGACCTGCGCGCCGAGCTGGCCTGGCGGCGCCGCTTCGAGATTCCGCCCGGCCTGCCGGTCACCGGCGCCGAGGCTGGCGCTGGCCCGCCGCTGGCGCCGCGGGTGCCGCCCTTCATGCAGGCCCGTGAGCGGTACGGCGCCGAGCTGCTCGGCGGCCAGCTCGAGCGCCGCGCCACCGCGGCCGACCTCGAGCAGGCCGGGCGCCTCGAGGCGCAAGACCGCGAGGCCGCCGAGTTCATCGGCGCCCTGGGCGCCACCGTCCAGCAGATTCGTGACGCGGCCCTGGCGGGCCTGCAATGACCGCCACCGCGGCCGACTCGACGCGGCCCTGGCTGATCCCGGGCAGTATCCGCTACGCCATCGCCTACGCCAATGGCATCTACGCCTGGCCCGATGACCAGACCGACCGTTTCGCCGGGCATGTCAAGATAGGCGTGCTGTCCGGCGAGCCCGGGCAGGCGGCCACGTGCCGCGAGCTGGACGTTGAGCGCTTCGACGCTGGCCCGGCCGACGCGCCGCCCTTCATCGCCGCCCGCCGCGCGCTCGGCCACGATGACGCCACGCTGTACGTCAACCGCGCCAACCTGCCCGCGGTGGCCGATCGCCTGGTGGTGGCCGACGTGCCCGACCTCGAGTCAATCCGCTGGCACGTGGCCACCCTCGACGGCACCAAGCGGCCAGCGGTGCCCTTCGGCATCTTGTGGGCGGTGCAATTCGAGATAGTCGCCCAGGCCTACGATGTATCACTCGTTTATGGCCCGTTCGATTGGTCCACCGGATGACCTCGAACGCCTGTTCGACGGCGGCCGCGCGGCTTCGCGCGGCCGCCACCGCCCGCGCTATCAGCGCCCACCATCAGCGCTGCGGCCAATGCGCGCACATTGCGCGCGGCCGCGGCCGCGCCACCGGCCGCCTGGTGTTCACCCGCGGCGGCCTCGAGCGCGAGCCGTGCGCCCG
>Ga0187807_1000344_pt1 | contig 14397 bp, 15 predicted proteins | sample NC_wetland_sal_i_4_FD_132432 | JGI IMG/M metagenome (GOLD analysis project Ga0187807, IMG submission 132432) | Wetland sediment microbial communities from Neuse River Estuary, North Carolina, USA - ASW_2 | ecosystem: Environmental > Aquatic > Freshwater > Wetlands > Sediment | place: USA: North...
AGGACGGCGCCCCACGGGCCGGCTACCCACAGCGGCCAGGGGTAGATCAGCTGAGCGGTGGTGGCGGAGACCAGAATCCAGACCACGAGGTTGACAGATACGACCGCACCCCAGATGGTCCACAGCACCTTGAGCGGCGCGGGAAGGCCGGCGAAGCCCCGGCGGCTCACGGCAGCGGCCTGCGAGGCGGCGGGCGGATGCGCGGGCGGCGCGGACGGTGGCCCGGCCGGTTCCCGCGGGGCCACCGAGCCGACCGCTGGCAGGTCCGCGTACAACGGGGCGAGATCGCCGTAGGTCACCGCCTCGGATGCGAGCCCCATGCGTTCGAGGTACTCGTCCATCTTCAGGCGGCCCTCGTCCAGGGCAGCGCGCAGACGCTCGATGACCTCCTGACGATCCGCGTCCGAGGCCCGCATCCGCTGGCGATCATCCATAGCGCCCCTCCGCCTGATGTCGCTTATCTACCCCAATACAGGATAGCCGGGGCAAGGCCGGCGTTGCCGCGATGCTATGGCGGGTGGCAGCATGACGACGTGGACTACGTACTGGCGCAAGTGAACATCGGCCGGATGCGTGAGCCGCTGGACAGCCCGCTGCTCGCGGACTTCGTGGCGGCCCTTGACCCGGTGAACGCGGCAGCGGACGCGGCCCCCGGGTTCATCTGGCGACTGCAGACCGAAGACGGCAACGCGACCGCCGTGCACGCGTTCGAATGGGACCAAGCCGGAAGTGCCGGCGTCTTGGTCAACATGTCGGTCTGGGAGTCGGTCGAGGCACTCGCCGCATTCGTCTACTCCGACACCCACCGCCAGGTCCTCAGGCTGCGCCGCCAGTGGTTCGAGCGGATGGCCGAAGCCTATGTCGCCCTGTGGTGGATACCGCGCGGCCACATTCCGACGACCGATGAGGCCGAGGAGCACGTGCTGCGCTTGCGCGCGTCCGGGCCTACGCCGTACGCGTTCACGCTCAGGGAGCATTTCCCGCCGCCCGACGTAGCCGGCTTCGGGCCGATCCGCAGCCCGGAAGAATGGACCTGCCTCGCCTGAGCCCGGATGTGATCGGCTGACGCTGCGCCGACGGCCTGGCGGCGGGTCGGCCTTCGGGTTAGAAATATTTGACACGGTGTCTGCTCTATATTACATTTCATGTGTCAAAGATTCTTTACACAACCCGGCATGGGGGCGCGATGTCCTACGAAGAGAAGGGCACCTGGGTCTACCTCGTGACCAGCGCGGGAGCCTATGCGGTCTACCTTGCGATCGTCCTTGGGCGGGTGCTGAGCACCCCCGTCGCGGAGGTGTCTTACATCTCGGTGCTGCTGTGGACGACTGGCGCCTCTATCGTCGCGTCGATCGCGGGCCGTGTCCTGGTCGAGACCGCGAGGCCCAGCGACAGCCACCGAAGCGACGTGCGGGACAAGGAGATCTCCCGGTTCGGCGAGCACGCCAGCCGCTGGTTCGTCGTGGCCGGCGCGGGGGCGGCGCTGTGCATGGCAATGGCACGGTGGGATTACTTCTGGATCGCTAACGTCCTCTACCTCGGATTCGTCCTGTGGGCGGTCGCCGGGTCAGTGCTGAAGCTCGTCGCTTACCGGCGAGGCCTGTAGCCCGCCGCCATGAGCAAGCCGACCAGGATCACCAACTCGATACGCACGCTGCGGTTCGCCCATGACGAGATGACGCAAGCGCAGCTCGCGCAGCGCATCGGAGTGACCCGGCAGACCATCATCGCCATCGAGCAAGGCCGCTACTCCCCCTCCCTGGAGATGGCCTTCCAGATCGCCCAGGTGTTCAAGGTGCCGCTTGACGAGGTATTCCAGTATCCCGACGGAGAGGCAGGGCCGTGATGAAGGCCGCCGTCCACCGCAGGTTCGGTTCCCCGGACGTCGTGACGGTTGACGACGTGCCCGAGCCCGTACCCCGGGACGACGAGGTACTGGTGCAGATCCACGCGGCGACGGTCGGGGTCGTGGACAGCGTGGCCCGCCGGGGCACCCCGTTCTACGCCCGGTTTCACTTCGGTCTCAGCCGGCCGAGGTTCGCCGTCTTAGGTACCGACTTCGCCGGGCAGATTCGAGCCACCGGGTCGACGGTCACCCGCTTCGCAATAGGCGACCAGGTCTTCGGCACCATCGCGCCACGTTTCGGCACGCACGCCGAGTACGTCTGCCTGTCCGAGCAGGCCGCCGTGGCGCCAAAACCGGCCAACCTGACCTACGCGGAAGCGGCCGCGCTCGTCGACGCGACGGCACTGTGCTTCCTGCGGGACAAGGCGAACCTGCGGCGCGGGCAGTCCATCTTGATCAACGGTGCCTCCGGCGCGGTGGGCACCAGCGCCGTCCAGCTCGCCAGGCACCTCGGAGCCACCGTGACCGGAGTCTGCAGCGGCGCGAACACCGACCTGGTCCGCACGCTGGGCGCCGATACCGTCATTGACTACACCCAGGCCGACTTCACCCAGGCCGGGCAGACCTACGATGTGATCTTCGACGTGGCGGGTAAAAGCTCCTTCTCCCGCTGCCGCCCCGCGCTCAACCGCGCGGGGATCTACCTGACGACCGCGCCCTCCCCGGCCATCCTGCTTCAGATGCCGTGGACGGCCAGGTTCAGCGCCCGGAAGGCCGTGGTGGCGTTCACCGGCCTGCGAGCGGCCGAGAAGAAACGCAAGGACCTGCTGTACATCTCCGAACTCGCGGAGTCGTCATCGCTCACCCCGGTCATCGACGCGTGCTACCCGTTGCGGCGGATCGCCGACGCGCACCGGCACGTCGACTCGGGACGCAAGAAAGGGAACATCGTCGTCACGATGGTGGACCCCCGGGAACCCGCCCCCTGATATGCAGGCCGCTGTCGGGGTGACGGCGAGCGGGCTGCGCGGGCTAGCCGTCACCCCAATGCGGCGGCCGCTCGCGATAGAGGCGCTCGTCATCGTCCGGCCCGGGCGGTTCGCCCCAGCCGACGTCGGTATCTTCCTGGCTCTGCGTCGGCAGTACCGGCTCGTCGCGCGGGTCCGGCGGGCTGACGCGGGCCGGCTGCTTCGGTGCTGCGTCCGGCGGCATGCTGCCATCATCCCAGGCGCGGCCGGTGAACCCGCGGCTGGCCATGGGACTCAGCGGCTGGCTCGCCGAGCCGCCGCACCAGGAGGTCGGCCGCGTCGATGGACAGCTGATCACCGGTACTCACCATATGCAGAGCATGGCGCGCTCACGTTTCAGGCATGTGGCACGGCGGACGGCTGGGCCGGGCCAGCCGGGTACGCCGCGACAAATACCGTCGCCTCGCTCGCGTCGCGCGGCCACCGGTAGGCACGGCACCGCATGCCCGGCGGCAGGACGAGCACGTCACCGACGCTGAGCACGCAGTCGGCCTGGTCAGGCGATTCGAACTCGAATTTCAGCTGCCCCTTGACCACGAGGATGAGATCAACGGCCAGCGATGAGAACCAGTTCGCGTCGATGGCCTCGGCCAGCTTGCTCACCCAGACCATTTCGATGCCCTGCCCGGAGTACACCGTTCCGACGTCTCCGAACGGCACCGACCTGACCTCGGTGGCCTCCCCGCGCAGGACGTTGAACACTTCCAGGCCAGATGGGCTGTGATCCGCCGTCATCACAGCAACATAAGCCTAAAAAGGGTGGGTCCGGGGTACATGACCACATCGGCCAGCCAGGGCGGCGCGTTCCTCGCGCTGACCGACCCGGCCGACCGGGCCCATCACGGTGGGATACCGGGCCGACGACCTCCCCCCGCAGAGCCCCCGGATCGACGAACGCCGCCGCGACGCGGCCGATGTCGTGCACCGCGGGCGGTGGGGCCGCCGCAGCTAGCGGCGGTGTGAGAGAGTTGCGGCAGTACCGACGGGGAAAGGGGTGCCGCAGATGCAGCCGATGCCGGAGGACTGGGACAGGGCCGTCGCCGTGGTGGCTCACCCAGACGATCTCGAGTATGGCGTCGCCTCGGCTGTGGCCCGGTGGACCGGCCAGGGGAAACATGTCTCCTATCTGCTGGCGACCCGGGGTGAGGCGGGCATCGCCGGCATGGCTCCCGACCAGGTCGGCCCGCTGCGGGTGGAGGAAGAGCGCCGCAGCGCCGCGGTCGTCGGCGTGACCGAGGTCGAGTTTCTCGATCATACGGACGGGCTGGTGGAGTACGGGATCGCACTGCGACGCGACCTAGCGGCCGCGTTCCGCAGGCTGCAGCCGCAGGTGATCATCACGACGAGCTTCGACCTCACCTGGGGCGAGGAAGGCCCGGTCAATCACGCCGACCACCGCGCCGTCGGGCTCGCCACCCTGGACGCCTGCCGGGACGCCGCCAACGAATGGGTCTTCCCCGAGGCAGGCCCGCCCTGTACCGGCATCAGGGACGCCTACGTGGCCGCGGTCGGCGCGCCGACTCACTTCGTGGACGTCACCGACACGATCGACGCGGGCGTCGCGTCGCTGCGCGAGCACCGTGCCTACATCGAGGGCCTGGGTCGCGAATTCGATCCCGACGAGTTCCTGAAGAACATGGCGGGCTACGTCGGCCTGGGCGCCGGGTGCGAGTACGCCGTGGCCTTCCGCCGCTATCCGATGGGCTGATGGGACTGACGGGTCTAGGCCTGCCTGAGCAGGATGGCGACCTGATCGTCGAGCGACACGGCGGCGGTGAGGCGGTTATCCACGGTGACATGCGGAGCGGCCGGCGCGGTCCCGACGCGCATGGTCTGGCAGAACTCCTCGAACTCTGCCAGCTTGGCCGAGTCACGCGCCAGCCCGCGGGCGGAAAGCCGGCGCCGCAGCGTGTCCTCGTCTGACCTGACCCAGACCAGGCGCACGGTCTCGCCGCCGAGTTCGGCGACCCAGGACCGCCACCGCTGAGCGTCGTGGATCTGCCCGGTAAAGGGGCCGGACAGCAGGACCGGACAGCCGTGGACGCGGATCTCGCGGGCGGTGGCCGTCATTCCGGCGTACTCGTGGATCTTGACATGCTCGTCGTACCACGGCCCCTCGCGCTCGCCCGGCGGGCGGCCAGCGGACGCGAGGACGGCGGCCACGAACGATCCGTACATCGTGTCCTTGTCGAGCAGCGCCGGAGTCGGCTCGAGCGCGGCGAGCAGCAGGCCCGCGACCGTGCTCTTGCCCGCTCCAGGCGGTCCGGCCACAACCCAGGCCGGCGCGTGGGCGCTCACGAGCTCAGGATGACCCAGCTGTGCCCGGGTACCAGGGCGGGATCGGCAGGCCGGGCGCCCGGGTCGGGGGTCTCCGCCACGGCGAGCCCGGCCACGTCGACCGGGAACCGGAACGAGGTGTCGCCCGCGTTCAGCAGGACAAGTATCCCGGCGTCGTCCCCGGCGGCCCGGAAGGCGATCGCTTCGTTGGTCAGGTGCTGGACGGACGTCCGCGCCCGGACCAGCCACGGGTGGCGGCGGCGGAAGCCGATGAGGCGCTGGTGCAGCCGGTAGACCGGCCAGCCATCGGGCAGTAGCTCAGCTGGACTGGCTGGGAAAGCCGGGCGGATCTCGGCGTCACCGCCGGACCGCTGTTCCTTGACGCCGCGGAATGCCTGTTCGTCGCCGTAGTAGATGCTCGGTATGCCGCCGACGGTGAGCAGCACGGCCAGCGCGTGGCCGACGTGCCGTTCGTCTGCGAGCTGGCTGGCCAGCCTGGTCACGTCGTGGTTGCCGGTGAACGTCTGCGGCATGACGCCGTCGAGCACCTGGTTGTGCCGGTCCAGCGCCCAGGCCAGCTCGAAGAAGTTCCTGTCGTTCAGCGAGCTCCAGATCGCCTTCCACAACTCGTACTGGGTGACCGAGTCCAGCCCGCTGTCCGACGCGTAGGCCGCGTAGTCGCCATGGATCACCTCACCGAGGAACCACGCACCGGGATGCGACTCCCGGACTCTCGGCAGCACCTTGGACCAGAAGCTGGCCGGCACCGCGTACGCGGCGTCAAGCCGCCATCCTGCCGCGCCCCGGTCGAGCCAGTAGGTCATGACCTGAGCGACGTAGTCGAGTACCTCGGGCTCCTCGTGATCCAGGGCGACGAGCTGGTGGTGACCCTCGAACGTCGCATACTCGCCGCTGCCCGGATCGCGCCGGAACCATCTGGCGGCTGGCGAGCCCGGCCCGCCGGCAAGCGCGGCCCGGAACGCCGGGAACGAACGGCCGACATGGTTGAACACCCCGTCGAGAACGATGCGCACGCCACGCCGGCCGGATTCGGCAACCAGATGGTCGAAGTCCTCCTGATCGCCGAGCCGGGGGTCTACCTCGAAGTGATCAACGGTGTCGTAACCGTGGGTCTCGGCCGCGAAGACCGGCCCGAGCAGCAGGCCCGAGCAGCCGAGTTCGACCACGTAATCGAGCCATCCCTCCAGCTGCCGCAACCGGTGCCGGACGGGCTCCCCCGGCGCCAGCGCCGCCTTCTCCGCGCCCGTGAAGCCCAGCGGGTACACCTGCCACCAGATAGTGCGCTCAGCCCATGACACCACCCAGGTAACCATAGCTGGCGAATGTGACAGGCGGGCGCCGGGCGGCGGCGGCCCTTTAAACGAACGCTGGGGTCCGGGCCGCCGATGGCTCGCCCCGGCGGGGTCCAAGCCTCGCCGTCCGGCCTGGTCTCAGGGGAGATGAATCCGAGCACGGCGGCGCCGCTCAGCACGGCGGCGGCCAGGCCGAAGGCCGCGGCGTAGGAGGCCGAGTCGACGAGGAAGCCTCCGGCCACGGGCCCGACGACGGAGCCGACGTCGCCAGCCATCTGGTAGGACGCGACCAGGGTCCCGCCGCCATTGTCGATGATGTCGCCGATCATGGCCGCTGGGGCCACGTCCAGCAGGCCCGAGCCGAAGCCGGCCACGGCCAGCGCGGCCAGGTACGTACACGGGCCGGGCAGCAGCGCGAGCATAACCATCCCGACGGCCGAGATCAGGCAGCCGGCGATGATGACCGGGCGCCGGCCGAGGGTATCGGCCAGCCGGCCGCCGGGTAGCAGCGCGACGCCGTTCAACGCGGCGAACAAGAGGAACCCGATCCCCGTCCAGACCTCCGACCGGTGCAAGACCTCCCGGACGAACAGCGGCACGAGAGCGCCGCGTATGCCCAGCGCGCCGAAGCCGTCGGCCAGGTTGGCTGACGCCGCGGCCCGGTAGGTGCGGCTGCGCACCGCGCGGCCCAGGGTGGCCAGCGAGCGGGCCCGCGGCTGGCTGGCGGTCGCGGGCCGGCGGTTCGGCGCACGGCGCAGCACGACCGCGGCCAGCACGGCGGGCACGACGAGCAGGCCGCCGTAGATGAAGAACGGCGCCCGCAGCGACCACGCCGCGATCAGCCCGCCCGCCGCGGGGCCGCTGATCCCGCCGAGCAGGAATCCGCCGCTGAACAGGCCGCTGGCCCGGCCGCGCTGGCCGCTGGGCACGGTGCCGAGGAGCAGGGCCTGGGCGCTGATGCTGAACATCGCCGACCCCACCCCGCCGCCGCCGCGCAGCAGCAGCAGTTCCGTGAAGCAGTGGGAGCACCCGGCCAGGACGCTGCTCACCGCGACCAGCGCTATACCGGCCGCCATCACCCCGGGCTCGCCGAAGCGGTCCGCCAGGCGCCCCGCGGGCAGTGCCCCCACCACCCGCATTAGCGCGAACACGCTGATCACGCCGGCCGCGGCGGTCACGCTGACGCCAAACTGGCGGGCGAAGGCGGGGATGGCCGGGGCGACGATCCCGAACCCGAGTGCGACCGTGAACGAGACCGCGGTGAGGACCGCCACTTCCGGGGGCAGATCGCGGAACGGGCCTCGCCGGGCACCACGCACGAAACGGCATTGTGTCAGCTATCTCGCGAGTACTAAAGGGACAACCGTTCCCGGGGCACGTAGCCGCCTCGTTCGGGACAAATCTTGACAAGAACCTGCCGCGGCCGTCAGCTGTGAGCAGCAGCGGGCACAATGACGCCATGGCATCACACGTCGCACTGCTGCGAGGCATCAACGTCGGCGGCCGGAACAAGGTACCGATGACGGACCTGCGCGAGGTAGTGACCTCGCTCGGGCACACCGGGGTGACCACCTACATCCAGAGCGGCAACGTGCTGTTCAGCACCGCCGACACCGACACCGACAAGCTGGCCGCGGCGCTCGAGTCGGCCATCGGCGAGAGGTTCGGGATCTGGTCCTCGGTGGTGGTCCTGAGCCGCGACGAACTGGCAGAGGTGCTGGCCAGCAACCCGTATCCGGATGAGCCGAACCCCAAGCTGGTACACGTGGTATTCCTGAACGCCGAACTGCCGGAGGACCTGCTCGCCCGCATCGCAGCCGCCCAGAGCGCCGCCGCGGCCAAGGGCGGCCGGGACACCGTCCAGGCGGCCGGCCGCGCCCTCTTCGCGCATACGCCGGACGGCTACGGGACCAGCGAGCTGGCCCAGGCACTGTTCCGGATCATCAGCGCCCCAGTGAAACAGAAGAAACAGGAGCTGGCGGCCACGGCCAGGAACTGGGCCACGGCGACCACATTGCTGTCCCTGTGCGGGGAGGGCCGGTGAAGCGAGCGGTACTGGTAACGGGGGCGTCCCGGGGCATCGGCCGGGCGGTGGCGCAGGCGTTCGCGGAGCTGGGCGACCAGGTGGCGGTACACCACCGCGGGTCACCGGAACTGGCCCGCCAGGTGCTTTCGGGGCTGCCGGGCGGCGGCCACACGGTCGTGCAGGCCGACCTGGCTGACGCCGACGCCGTCCGGCGGATGGTCGACCAGGCTCAGGCGGACCTCGGCGGCCTTGACGTGCTAGTCAACAACGCCGGTATCTACGCCTGGCATCCGATCACCGAGGTGTCCTACCAGCAATGGCAGGACGCCTGGCGTGAGACCCTCGCCGTCAACCTCACCGGCGCGGCCAACGTGACCTGGTGCGCCGTGCAGTACATGAAGGAGACCGGCGGCCGGATCGTCAACGTGACCTCGCGCGGCGCGTACCGAGGCGAGCCGCGGCATCCGGCGTACGGGGCGAGCAAGGCCGGCCTGAACTCGTTCGGGCAGTCGATGGCACGAGCCCTGGCGCCGCTCGGCATCGCGGTCGCGACCGTCGCCCCCGGATACGTCGAAACCGACATGGCGGTGGACGAGCTGAACTCGCCGCGCGGGGAGGAGATCCGGGCGCAGAGCCCGTTCAACCGGGTCGCGACACCGGAGGAGATCGCAGCCGCCGTCGTCTACCTGGCCTCCGCCGAGGCCCAGTGGGCCAGCGGGGCCATCCTCGACCTCAACGGAGCCTCCTACCTGCGCTGAGGGGCGCTACTCCGGCGCGGCCGTGCCCATAGTTCCCGGCCGAACAGTCGGTGAAGAAGACTCGATGGAGCCCCGTGCCCAGCGCGTTTTTTGGTAGGGTTTGGGCGTTTATTACCACGGGGGCCTCGGCAGAGACCATGAGGTCCTGGACGGCTCATTGAAGGGAAGCACAATGACTGAATCATTCCCGCCGGGGGGCGGCGGATTCCCGCAGCCAGATGAGTACAGCGAAATGCCGCAGCCAGGCGGACGCCAGGAGACCGGCGGGCCGAACCGGACTCCGCGCAGCGAGATCGGGCCGGCCGTCTCGGCCAACCGCAAGAAGGAGCCTGTCCTCCTGCTCGACCTGTCGACCAGCATGGACTGGGGCGCCTCCGACGAGAACGGCCCCGACTGGCCAGACCAGAGCAGCCGCCGGGCCATCGTCATCGGCGCGCTGTCCGGCCTCGTGCGCGCCCTGGAGAACGAGGACTCCGAGGCGGCGGCCGAGCAGGCGGGCGGCAGCGACGAGCGCGGCGGCCTCATGGCGCACGGGTTCGCTAACGGGCACGTCGAGATCGGCGACCTGAACACGTCGAACCTGGAGCGCAGGCTCAACTCCATACAGTGGGGCGGCAGGACCTACATCATGCCTGCCTGGAAGGCGGCGCTCTCCGACTACGACGAGGAGTTCGGCGACCGCGACCCCGACGAGCAGCCCGTCATGGAGGTCCTCGTGCTCACCGACGGCGAGGCCGACGACTGGATGGAGTTCGAGCCGGTCCTGGAAAAGGCCACCGCCAAGCGGGTCTTCGTGGTCGCGATCGTCGGCCACGGGCCGAAGCACGACGCCACCCTGCAGGCCTACCAGGAGGGCGCGAGGAAGAACCAGGCCCAGGACAAGTTCGGCAAAAGCCACGTCAAGGTGGTCTCGTTCGACTCGGTGACCGACCCGGACGAGATCGCCGCCGACCTGGTCACCCTGGTCGTCTGAGTTCGTATGCAGCTGAGGGGCGCTCCCATCCCTGGGAGCGCCCCTCAGCGCGTGAGCTGAGCGCCGCGGCCCGGATGCCCCAGCCATCGGCCAGGGCGTGCACCAGGTCTCGTTCGGTAACTCCCGTGGGCCTGTCCCTCACGGTGCCTCACGGTACGGCGGCCGCCCGGCCGACAGTCAACCGATTTTCGGGCCGAACGGGCTGGGCTAGAGCCCGGTCAAGATGGGCGGACTCCGTCCGGGGAGGGGGTGGGCAACACGATCATCACCCGGCTCCAGGCGAGCTCGGTGCCGGCCGCCAGGCAGCCGTCGGTCACCGCGTCGGTGCCGAGCGCGCTGACCCTGATGGCCGGCATGACCGGCGCGATGCGCTCAAGTTCCCTGGTGACCACCTCGGCGAAGCCGGGCGCGCGGCCGATCCCGCCGCCGAGCACGATCAGGTCGGGGTCGACCACGGTGATAACGGCGCAGATCGTCTTGGCGATAAGCCGCGCCTCCTCAGCGACCACGGCCATCGCCCGCTCGTCGCCGGCCGCCGCGGCCGCGAAGACGCGCCGGGCCGACACCGGGCCGCGCATGCCGCCGTGGCGGGCCGCCCGGACCACCCCGGACGCGGACGCGGCCGTCTCGAGCGTGCCGCGCTTGCGTACCTCGTGCTCGTCCGCGCCCGCTCCGCCGGACAGCGGCATGAACGCGATCTCCCCCGCGACGCCGTGTGCCCCGCGTAGCAGCTGGCCGCCGAGGACCAGCCCCATGCCGATGCCGGTGCCGATGTGCACGAAGGCGAAGTTATCGACTTCGCGGCCGTGGCCGAGGGCGCGTTCGGCCAGGGCGGCGGCGTCGACGTCGTTCTCCATCACCAGCGCCGGCCCGAACGCCTCGCGCAGGCCGGCCAGCGCCGCCGGGCGGTCCCAGCCGCGCAGGCCGCCGGTGAGCTTCATCGCGTTGCGCCGCGGGTCGTAGACGCCTGGGCTGCCGATCACGGTCTGGGTGATCGCCGAACGGGACACGCTCGCGTTCTCGCACAGCATGTCGGCGAGCCCGATGAGCTCGGCCACCCGGCTGCGGACGCTGGTGGCGCGGGCCCGCAGCGATTCCCTGGCCCTGATCTCCCCGGACAGGTCGGCGATCGCGCCGCGGACGTACTCGTGCCCGATGTCCAGCCCGAGCACCAGGCCCGCGTCCGGCCTGATCTCGTACAGCCGGGCCGACCGGCCAGGCACCCCGGTCCGCTGCCCCGCGATCCGGACCAGGCCCGCCCGCTCCACGTTGTCCAGGGCCAGCGACACGGTCGGCTTGGACAGGCCGGAGACCCGGGCAAGTTCGGCCCGCGAGCAGGGGCCGCGCTGGCGGATGTGCTCCAGCAGAAGCTGCTCGTTCATCGCCCGGATCAGCGATGGTCGCGCCGCGAACAGGGCCGCGCCGGAGTTCTCTGGCGGCGGCAGCGCCAGCGCCGACTCCGACGCGGCTGGGGCCGGCTCCAACTCCGGCGGGCCCGTGGGCACAGCCGCGCCCGCCCCTGCCGACATGGCTGTCACGGCGACCTCCTCCATCGTGGTGCGCGGCGTCCGGGGCGCGTTGCCGGACCCGGATGCCCGAAAGTTACGGCCTCAGGCACCCGAACGTTAAGACCTGGCGTCAGTTCGCCATGACCCTTGTCCCGGCCAGATAGTTAGGATACTGTCCTAACAAAATTCACGGAAGTGGTTAAACCTAAGACATACCAGTACAAGCGACGTCCCGATGGACATAGACGTCAGATAAGCGCGAAGGCTGCTTCGCGCGCAGGCACCAGTTCTGCGCGTACGGCAGCCACGGGCTCTGCGCGCAGCTACCGGCTCCGCGCCCGGTCAGGACCAAACGGCAGTAAGGACGAACGGCATGAGACGCCTCACCAGATACGGGGTCATCGTCGCGGCCGGCATGCTCGCGGCGGGCTGCACCGCCGGTTCAGGCTCGAGTTCCAGTCCCGGCTCCACCAGTAGTGCCAAGACATCGACCAACAGCGTGCTGACCATCTCCAACGAGAACGGCGCGCTTTGGACCTGCGGCTTCAGTCCGCTCAACACCTCCGACACCCTGCTGTCGGTCGGCTTCATCTACGAGCCACTGGTATACGTGAACCCGCTGCAGAACGGCAAAACCACACCTATGCTCGCTACCTCCTGGAACTGGGGAGCGGGCAACAAGACGCTCACCTTCACGATCCGCCAGGGGGTCAAGTGGAGCGACGGCACGCCGATGACCGCGGCCGACGTGGCGTACACCTTCAACCTGATAAAGAAGTACCCGGCCCTGGACCTGACCGGTGCCTGGTCGGTGCTGTCAAGCGTCACCGCCACGGGCCCGAACACGGTCACGATGGATTTCAGCACCACCGCCGTGCCCTACTTCTACTACATCGCGGACCAGACGCCGATCGTGCCCGAGCACATCTGGTCGAAGATGGCCAACCCGACGACTAATCCCGTCAGCCAGCCGGTCGGCACGGGTCCGTACCTGATGAGCAAGTGCAGCCCGTCGAACATCACCTACACCGCTAACCCGCACTACTGGCAGCCAGGCGAGCCAAAGATCGCCAAGATCCAGTACCCGGCCTACACCAGCAACAACACGGCCAACAACGACCTGGCCAACGGGAGCGCGCAGTGGGGTGCCCAGTACATCCCTGGCATCCAGGCCTTCTACACGTCCAAGAGCCCGGACTACCACTACTGGTTCCCGCCCACCGTCAACGTCTCGCTGGTCCCGAACCTGACCAACCCCCTGCTGAGCAACGTCAAGGTCCGTCAGGCCATCTCGTACGCCATCAACAGGAGCCAGGTCTCCAGCATCGGCGAGTCCAGCTACGAGCCGCCGGCGAACCAGACCGGCATCGTCACGCCGACGTTCTCCAGCTCGCTGGACAGCTCGGTCCTGTCGAGCTGGGGCAACGGCTATGACCCGGCGAAGGCGAAGGCCCTGCTGGCGTCGGCCGGCTACCACATGGCCGGCGGCGTCATGACGAACGCGGCCGGGCAGAAGCTGGCGTTCACCGTGATCAACATCGGCGACTACTCCGACTGGGTCGCCTCGATGCAGGTGATCCAGCAGGATCTCAAGGCGATCGGCATCCAGATCACCCCGAATAACCTGTCCAACACCGACTTCGACGCTGACCTGTTCTACGGCAAGTACCAGCTCGCCTACTACGACCAGCAGACGTTCGGCCCGAGCGCGTACTACGAGCTGAACAACTGGCTCAACTCCGCGAACACGGCGCCGGTCGGCAAGTCGGCGGCCAGCAACTACGAGCGTTACAACAACCCGGCCACCACCGCCCTGCTGAACCAGTACGCGACCACCACCAGCGCGGCCACTCAGCAGACGATCCTGAACAAGGTCCAGCAGGCCATGCTGAACGACGTGCCGATCATCCCGGTGGTGGAGGCGGTGGACTGGTACCAGTACGACACCGGGTCCTTCACCGGCTGGCCCACCCCCGGCAACCCGTACGCCCAGCCGTCCGCGTACGCCTACCCGGACAACGAGCAGGTGCTGCTGCACCTGGCGCCGAAGTAAGTTAAGGCCCGCCGCGTGCCAGGGCTCTCCGGCAAGAGCCCTGGCACGCGGCCCCGGAAACCCCCCACCCACCTTCTCCGCGCACGGGGGGCTCCCGCCCCCCGTACCCCCTGGCCCATCCCTCTTCACCGGAGCCAACGAGCTTGAGATACGCGCTGCGCCGCCTTGGTTTCTTCGTCCTCACGCTGTGGGTAGCGCTCACCCTTAACTTCCTGCTGCCGCGGCTGATGCCGGGAAACCCCGCGCTGGCCATGATGTCGAAGTTCCACGGCGAGCTCAGCCCGAAGGCACTGAACGCGCTGGAAATCCTCTTCGGGGTCAACACGCATGAGAGCCTGCTTGGGCAGTACTTCGGCTACCTGCACCAGATCCTGACCGGCAACTTCGGCACCTCGCTTAGCGAATACCCGGCATCCGTCACGTCCGTCATCGGCAGCGCGATCTGGTGGACGGTCGGTCTGGTCGGCATCACCACGGTCCTGGCCTTCATCCTCGGCACCGGTCTCGGCATCATCTCCGCCTGGCACCGCGGCGGGAAGCTGGACAGCGTCGTGCCGCCGGTGTTCGTGATCACCTCCGCGATCCCGTACTTCTGGATGGCCATGGTGCTGGTCC
>Ga0187807_1000346_pt1 | contig 14354 bp, 16 predicted proteins | sample NC_wetland_sal_i_4_FD_132432 | JGI IMG/M metagenome (GOLD analysis project Ga0187807, IMG submission 132432) | Wetland sediment microbial communities from Neuse River Estuary, North Carolina, USA - ASW_2 | ecosystem: Environmental > Aquatic > Freshwater > Wetlands > Sediment | place: USA: North...
CACACGTGCGACAGGTTCGCCAAGGTCAGGAACATGCCCGGACCAGACCCGGCCTACAGGCCGGCTCACCCCTCTCAGGCCGTGGTGCACCACCTTTTCGCCACGCGTTGGCGTCTACAGCGTGATGGTGCCGTCCGGCTGGGAATCACGTTCAAGGGTGTCCGCAGGCCATCAACTGTGATCCGAAACCCCTTACGGATAGGCTTGCCCGGCGCTGGATACTCGGTCCGGTGGCACACCAGGTACCGGTGAAGTTGTCAGACCTCCGTTATGCTGCCGCGCAGGTTCACCCACGTTGACCAGTGGCGTTTGCTGGGGATCCAGTAGATCTCGTGCAGCGTGTTGCCGTTGCCGAGAGCGTAGACCTCGAGGTTCCCAGTGCCCGGGTCGTACACCGCTGCACTCGGCGTACCAGGCGGACTTGTCGAACCAGACACAGGGGGTGTGCTGGCCGATGCCGCTGGTCCCATCGATACGGTGAGCGTTCCTATCGTTCCGGTCAGAATCAGTACTCCGGCTGGAACCAGATTTCTGATCCGGGCCATTCGCCCCGAACGGTTCACGCTCATGCTCGACCCCGTTCTCGTTTGCCAGACCGGACGGCCTGGGCTTCCTCCTGGCACGCGGTGAGCATCGGCCGCTGTCTGTGCCGAATGGTCGCGCGCCTAGCTCAGGCCTATCGGTTTGCGGTAGCAGGCATGTAGCACCGAAGTAGCAGAGACGGGCCGGGCCCTTTCGGACGTCTGGAAAGCGCGTTTAACGCAGGTGGGGAAGGGCAGCCGAACAGAGGGCACCGGCCGGGTATCGCTGGGCGAGGGCCGACGCCCGACGCCGCATTGACGAGGATTCCGTTCAGCGCACGTGCATGGTGCCAGTCATCTTGTTGGCTAGGGCCAGGCCCACAGTGATGAGGACGATGCCGAGGATCACCGCACCCCAGCCGAGTATCAAGCCCACGAGCGCCAGGCCTGCCCCCTGCTCGCCGGTACGTTTGATCTGGCCTCTGGCCATGTGGCCGAACACGATCGCGGGGATTGTCGCCAGCGGGCCGAACATGAACTGCGCGATCCCGCAGACGAGGCTCGCTATCGCGAACCCGTTGGTCGTGGCCACCGGGGCCACCTCGGTCGCCCGCACGGCGGGCAAGTCCGTCGTGAGCTGGTCGAGGTCGGCGTACGTGCGCGCCGACAAGGCATTCTCCAGGCGATCGTCGTACTCGTCCTTGGACAACCGGCCTTCGCTGTAGGCGGTCTTCAGGAACTCCACCACGCGCTCGCGGTCCGCGTCGGCGGCCCGCATCTTCCCCCGGTCGCCATCGGCCACTGGGTAGCCCTGCCCGACAGCCATTGGCGCCTCCATCCCCCGGAGTTCCTCGCTGTCGCATTCAGTCTAGCTCGGGTGTGAATGGGAAAGGGCAACGCGCAGCGTGCCCGCTGGTTCCGTCTCCGTATCCGGGGTCGTGGCATGACCCAAGCTCGCCTGGACTACGTTGGTTCGCCGCGATCGGAATGGAGCTGTACCGAGCATGTAGCTTTAATGGGCGAAGGAGAGTCTGTGTGAGCATTGCGACACGCTTTCCCGCGGCAGCGGACACTATCGTCATCGGCGCTGGAACAGCGGGTGCGGTGGTTGCCGGCCGCCTCGCGGCGGGTAGATCGGAGCGTACGCTGCTGCTGGAGGCAGGGCCTGACTACGGGCCGGCCGATAGCGGTCGCTGGCCGCACGACCTCCTCGACGCGACGAGCGCCGCGCAGTGGTCCCACGATTGGGGCTATACAGGCGAGTTCGGCGGCCAAGTGATCCACTTCAACCGCGCGCGTGTGGTCGGCGGCTGTTCCGCACACAATGCCGGTGCCATAGTGTTCGGGAGCCGGTTCGATTACGACGGCTGGGCAGCCGCTGGCAACGTGGGCTGGTCGGCGCGGGAACTGATGCCCCTGTTCACCTCGGCGTGGAAACAGCTGCGGGTGCGGCGCGTGGGCCTTGACGAGCTGACCCCGTTCCAGCGCATCTGCCGGGATGCGATCGTGGCGAGCGGGATCCCCGCGGTGGAGGACTTCAACAACCTGGACGAGAACGCCGGCGTTGCCCCCTTTCCGGTTAACATCGACGGCGTTAATCGCATCAACAGCGCGTTCGGGTACGTGGACCCTGTCCGTGATCGGCTCATCGTGGTCGGCGATGCTCCTGTCGAGCGGGTGCTTGTTCGGGACGGCCGCGCCGTCGGGGTGGCCGTGCGGGATGGTCAGCGGCTGGTGGGAATCGGCGCGTCGCGCGTGGTGCTTTCTGCTGGCGCCTACGGGAGCCCCGCGATCCTGCTTCGGTCCGGTATCGGCCCCGCCCGCGAGTTGATCGCCGTCGGGGTGAATCCCACGCTGGATCTGCCTGGTGTCGGACGCAACCTGCACGACCAGCCGTGCGTGGAGGTCCACTACGAGGGAAGCGACGACCTGATCGAGATGATGGAGCGCCACCAGGTGGAGACAGGCTGGCGACCAGACGAGCAGGTGATCGCGAAGTTCCCTTCGACCGAATGTCGGCAGGGGTTCGACCTGCATATCTACCCGGTCGGCGGCTATAGCAAGGACGCCTCGAAGTGGTACTGGTTCCTGGGAGCTGCGTGCCTGACGCCCCTCTCCCGCGGGAGCGTGCGCTTGACTGGTCCCAGTCTCGACGACAAGCTCGCGATCGATCACCGCTATCTCAGTGACTCCGCTGGGTATGACCGCGCACGGCTCGCCGAGGGCGTCGAGCGCGTGCGCGCGGTGGCGGAGGCGCCGGAACTGCGAAGGCTGCTGGGCCGGGAGACGCGCCCGGGCCCGGAAGTCACCGGGAAAAAGGCGATCGAGCGCTTCCTCGATCACGCTGCCGTGCACTATTACCATCCGGCCGGGAGCTGCAAGATGGGGCCGGCCAGCGACCCGGAGTCGGTCGTCGACTCGGAGGGGCGGGTGCACGGGATCGATGGTCTCTATGTAGCGGACGCGTCGCTAATGCCGGCCGTGATCTCCGGCAATACCAACATGCCGACCACGGTCATTGGCGAGCGGATCGCTCGGTCGCTACTCGGTTTGACCCAGTCTCCCGGTGACGGTGGCGATTAGCGCGTCCGCACTGTGGATCCAGATCTTTAGCTTCGTGCGCCAGACGTGCTCGCCCCAGGCGAGAACCGCTGTCCCCAGTAGCATGACGGCATGGCTGTCTACCTCTTCGCAGGGATACCAGTCAGCGACTACGCCGCAGCGCTGGCCTGGTACGAGAGGTTGCTCGGCTCCCCGCCATCGTTCTTCCCCCACGACACCGAAGCCGTGTGGGAACTCGCCGAACACCGGTCGGTGTTCATCGTCCAGCGGCCGGAACATGCCGGGCACGCCACGCACGCCATCATTGTTGACGACCTCGACACCCTGATGGCCGAGATAGCTCAACGGGGACTGGAGCCGGCGACGCGGGAGACGTACTCCAATGGCGTGCGCAAGACCACCTACGTTGACCCTGACGGAAACGAGATCGGGTTCGGCGCAGTCCCATCCTGACCGGGAGCCAGGAGCCGCAGCCTAGCCCGTTATGGGTGCCGCCTGCGGCAATTCTGTCAGCGAAGCGCGTCGCCACCGATGGGCTGATTGTGGGCCCACCGCAGGGACTGGTCGATGACCGGGCGGGTGAGTCCTTCGGCCGGGTCGATGCCGATGAGCAGCGTTGGCGCGCGACGGCTGGCGGCCCATGCGTATGCGTGGGGCAGAAGCTGGTCGTCGACCCAGGTAAGCGGGCGGTTCCCGGCGTAGTCGATGACGAAGCGCAGCTTGTCGCCCGGGTGGAACGGGGGCGGCGGGAAGCCGATCACGGGAAGGCCGGGGAGCTGGAGGAGCGGGGCGAGCAGCCGGTTGGCCTCGGCGCCCCATGCGGTCGCCCATACGAGCTGGAACCGCGTTGCCAGTTCACCCAGCCAATGCCCGTGCGCGGCGCATATCCGAACCGGCTCCTCGCCCGGAAACAACTCGTGCTCGGTGTAGCCAGGAGGGCAGGCTGGCGCCGCGTACGGGTTCAAGACTCCGTCCACGTCGAGTAGGAACAGCGGCAGGCTAGAGGTCACTGGCGTTGATGGTTCCACTGAGCTCCAGGAGAGTCTCGACGCGCCCGCACTGCCGAAGCGGGCGGTGAGGCGGTCCCGAACTCCCACGTCGATGCTGGTAGGCGCCATCTCACGGCGCATTCGGTACGGGGAATTCTTCAATGGTGCCGGAATTGTAGTTGCCCAGCAGGACCCGGCCGGCGGCCTGGTCGAGGGTGAGGTCACGGGGGAACAGGCCGGCCGGCACCACGCCCACCACAGCCGGGTGCTGCGCGAGCGCCGCGGCGGTATCGACGACGCTGACGGTCTGGGCGGTATCGGTTCCCGTGCCCGGGACGAGGCCGCGGTTGGAGTTGGCCACCAGCGCGAGGCGGCCACCGTCGACTAGGAGCAATCCAACAGGCTCAGATCCGACCCGTACCACGGCCCGTAGCGCGCGGGACGGATCAGCCCGCAAGCTGGGGGCGGAAAAGCCCAGCAGCGCGTCCGACTGCAGCGCTGTCACCCATACGGTGCCGCCGTCCGGGGACACGGCCACGCGGACCGGCTGGCACCCGGCTGCCACATGGGCCACTACCGCGCCGTCGTCAGCGCCGCTCTCCGCGTGCCGTGTCGATGACCCAGAGCTGGCCATGCGGGCCGTACGCGCCGAAGGTCGTGACGTACAACTGCCCGCCGGAGGGCGACATCGCCACGCCCACGGCGCCGTACGCCAGGGGCACGACGCCAACCGCGACCCCGGGGGCGCCGAAGCCATGTCGCAGCGCCGCTGCCAGGTCGAAGACGCTCAGCCCGCCTGTGCCTTCGTCGGTGACGAAGGCGTAGCGGTCGTCGTCGGACACGGTGACTTCAAATTGGCCGGCGGCGCCGTCGGCGAGCACCCCCACCACCGGGTCAGGACCGCCGTCCTCAAGCGCCGGGACACTCAGCACCCCCGTCGCCGTGCCGCCAGCCACCAGAAGCAGCCGCCCGTCATGGGTCATCGCCAGGCCGTATGCGGCATTCAGCGGGCCTGGCAAGCTGACCATCCGTACCAGGCGCGGCGCGTCATGGCCCAGCGCGATCACCGCGATGTTGCCGGTGATTCCTGTGGATACGGACGCGAACGCCCACTGGCCGTCTGACGTGCCCACGATGGCGGTGGGATCCCCAGGCACGAGGATGATGCCCGCGCCGGCCGCGGCAACCGCGGCGAGGCGCGTGTGACGGGACCGGTTCCCGCGTAGCGGACAGCCCATCCCTTCAGTATTGCTGGCCGTGCCGTGACGGACGATCAGCTCTGCTCGCGATTATGCTCGCTGTGTGAGCCGTCCCTTCGTGCTCGCGTACGACCGCAAGACAGTGCCGCATGGCGAGGCGCTCGACCGGCAGGTCTCGGTGCTGCGCGAGGCGCATCGCGGCGGTGACCCGGTCTCGGCGCAGGTGCTGCGCGGGACCGGCAGCAAGGGCACAGACGAGGAACTGCTCGGCGGAGCGCTGACCGTGCAGGCCGCCCGGCTGGCGATCGCACGAGACCATGGCTATCCCGACTGGGCCGCCGCCCGTGCGCACGCGGACGATATCGTCGACACCCGGTTCGAGGCGGCCGCCGACGCGATCCAGTGGGGCGAGCTGACGGCGCTGCGCGACCTGCTCGACGCGCATCCGCCGCTGATATCGATGCGTTCGCCGTTCCCGCACCATTGCATGCTGCTGCACCACGTTGCGGCGAACGGGATCGAGGTCGAGCGCCAGCTGCAGTCGCCGGCGAACGCGACGCAAGTCATTCGACTGCTGCTGGACCGGGGTGCCGAGCCCGACGCGGCGTGCGACCTCTACGGTGGCGGGCCGAGCATGACCACGCTGTGCCTGCTGGTCTCCTCCTGCGTTCCCGCGGCCGCGGGCGTGCAGGCGCCGCTTGTCGAGGTGCTCTGCCGCGGCGGCGCCGCGGTAAACGGGCCCGAGGACGACGGAGCGCCGCTGCAGACAGCGATCACCTTCGGCTACACCGAGGCGGCCGAGGAACTGGTCCGCTGCGGGGCGCGGGTCGACAACCTGGTCTTTCACGCGGCTCTCGGTGACCTGGCGGCCGTGCGAGGGTACTTCGGCGCCGACGGCAGGCTCGCGAGCGGTCAGCAGGGGAACCTTCTTGAGCACGCCCTGATCTCGGCGGCGTTGCACGGCCGCCGTGACGTCGTCGAGTTCCTCCTCGATCGGGGTCCCGACCTGAGCTTCACTGAGCCGTCCTTCGGCGCAACCGCGAGCGGTGCGGCGAGACACGTCGGGAACACGGAGATCGCCGCGCTGATCGAGGAACGGCTCGCGCAGTCCCGAGGCTAGGTCGCACTGTCAGCTGGTGCGGCCCGAGTGCTGAGCGTCCGCTCACATTAGCCGGTCAATTGGGCGGCGGATACCTCTGCCGAGGTGACGACCGGGTAGATCTCGAAGGCGACCAGGTCCAGCCAGTTGTCGACCCACACGTCGAAGAGAGCGGGGTCGTCGGTCTCCATGAGCTGGAAGCACGTGTCGAGGGACCCGGCGACCACCCAGCTGTCCAGGTAGCTCAGGCCGTCGGGCAGCATGCGGCCGCGCTCCGCGGCCCGCGCGTAAACTGGCCCGGGGCCATGGGTGTAGTGCTCGACCACCATGAACAGTGCCATCGTTTCCTCCGCGCTGGGTCCGCCATTCATGATGATGGTGCACGGCAGAACCGCGCCAAGGTCGGAGGATCGCAGTTGACGGACGCCGAATATCCCGAAGCCTTGCTGGCTCGCGAACCCGCGCCACCCTATGCGGGAGAGGGTGCGTTCGCCCTGTGGCACTTTAGCGAGGACCCGTCCCTCCGCCAGTTCCGGCCGCGTGCCCGCGCGGCCGATCCCGGCGCGCCGCCGCTCGTCTGGGCGGTCGACACGCGGCACGCGCCGATGTTCTGGTTCCCGCGCGACTGCCCGCGAGGATGTGTATGGCCGGTATCCACCACGACGGCGGAGGACATGGAGTGCTTCTTCGGCCAGACGTCCGCGACCCGGATCCACGTCATCGAGACCGGCTGGCTGGAGCGCATGCGGACCTGCCGTCTGTACGCGTACCGGCTGCCCGCCACGACCTTCCGCCCGCACGAGACGGTCGGCGGTTACTGGGTCGCCGGCGAGCAGGTGGACGCGGCCGATCGGGTGGACGTCGGCGACCTTCTCGACAGGCACGCCGAAGCGGGCATCGAGTTGCGGATCGCGCCGTCCATCTGGCCGTTCTGGCGGCGTGTCACCGCGTCCTCCGTCGAGTTCAGCGGCTCCCGGCTCAGGAACGCTCGGCAGCGCTAACCGCGGGCTCACCAGCAGGTAGCGCTCGTCGCTGACGGGTCCGCCCCACAGCAGCGGGTCCTCCAGGGCGGTCACGACAACCTCGGCGCGGTGCCGCAGCACCGCCCGCGAGGCATCGGCCGCCGTTAGCCCGGCACCGGTGTGCCAGCGGCCCTCGATCAGCACGAGCACACCGCCGGGCTGGAGCAGCCGCAGCCATGCCGCCAGCGCGGAATCGGCGTCCGGCATGGCCCACAGCACATGCCGGGACAGCACGGCGTTGAAGCTGCCGGGGGGCAGGCCCGGCAGCGCCGGGGCGGCCGCGTCGCCGGTCACGAACCGGGCGCCGACACCGGCCGCGGCGGCCTTCGCCCGGGCGGCCCTGACCATATCCGGCGCGCTGTCCAGGCCGGTGACCGTGTAACCGGCGGCGGCCAGCAGCACCGCCAGCGACCCGGTCCCGCAGCCGAGGTCGGCGACCGCCGCGGGAGCCGCCGGCAGGTGCGCAAGCAGCAGCCGCAGCCACGCGTCCCGGACTTGCGGATCACGCAGGCCGTGGTCGGGCTGGTCGTCGAAGGTCGCCGCCTGACTGTCCCAGTACGAGGAGCCGGTCACAAACGTTAGTTTCTAGCACACCCGCCATGATGGGACCGTGAACGCAGCACGGTCCGAACGGAATACCGCGCCGCGCGGCCGCGTTGCCGCGGGCATGACGGAGCAGCCGCAAGACCGTGAACGCATGCAGTTCTGGTTCGATCCGCTGTGCCCCTGGGCGTGGATCACCTCCCGCTGGATGCTCGAGGTGGAAAAGGTCCGCCCCGTGACACCCGAATGGCGGATCATGTCGCTCGCCTACCTGAACCTCGTCCAGCACGAGGGTAAGGGCCTGAGCGAGGAGTACCTGGAGCGGATGAGCAAGGCCTGGGGGCCCGTCCGGGTCTGCGCCGCGGCGGCCGAGCACCGTGGCCCCGACATCCTCGGGCCGCTCTACACCGCCATCGGCACCCGCCTGCACAACCAGGGCCGCCGCGGGGATCCCGAGGTCATCCCCGAAGCGCTGGCCGAGGTCGGCCTGCCCGCCGAGCTGGCGAAGGCCGCCGAGAGCACCGACTTCGATCAGATGATCAAGGACTCGCACAACGAGGCGTTCGACGAGGTCGGCCTTGACGTCGGCACCCCTGTGATCCGGGTCCGCGGCAAGGCCATGTTCGGCCCGGTCATCACGCCCGCGCCGCGCGGCGAGGCCGCCGGTGAACTGTGGGACGGCCTGGTGCTCGTGATCAAGGCGGACGGCTTCTTCGAGCTCAAGCGCAGCAGGGACCGCAAGCCCACGTTCGACTGACGCCGCCGAGTGACGCGGGGTCCCCGGTAGCGCGCCTCCTCAGTACAAAGCCGGCGCGTGACCGGCGCTCGGGCAGTCCCCTGCGAGGGGGCACGCCGGGCACGACGGCTCCTTGCGCCGGCAGGCGAGCTGCCCGTGACGGCGCAGCAGCAGGCTGGCCCGCTGCAAGGCCGGAACCGTGGCAGGCAGCGCGGCGCTCGCCGCCGCCTGCGCCTGCCGGTAGCCCACCGAATAAGAGCGCGCCGGTGCGGCATAGCCGAGCCGGGTGAGCACCCGCAGTGCGTTGGCGTCCAGGGCGAGGACCGCCCGGGCACCGGTGAACAGGTCGATCCGGTCGGCGCCCGGCTGGCCGATGCCCGGGAACGCCCGCCACGGCGCGCCAGCGATGGCGAGCTCCGCGCACCGCCGCAGCCGCGCCACCCGTTGCTCGGGATGCGGGCCGGCCACCACGCCGGCAAGCGCGTCCGTGGCAGCCGCCAGCAGAAGCGCCGGGTCGAGTCCCGTCAGCCGCCGCAGGTCCGCGACCGCCTGCCAACGCCGCCGGTCATCGACGAGGTAGGCCACGTTCTCGGCCAGGACCAGCTCCCACCCGTCCGCGGACGGCACAGGGCCCGGCGGCCCGCCCGCCTCCTCGAGCCGGTCAAGCAGCGCCGGCAATTCCCCGGTCACGCGCGTCCGAAGCCGCACACCTAGGCGGCCGCGGCCAGTCGCAACTGCTCGAGGTCGATGCCGAGCCAGTCACGCAGCCCGGCGGCCCCGGCCGGGGTCACGGTGACGATCCGGCTGCCCTCGCGCGGCCGTATCCACCCTCTCCCGGCAAGCTCGCCCGCGACCGCCGCGCCCGCGCCGCCCGCTAGGTGGTGGCGGCGCTCGGTCCAGTCCAGGCACGGCCGCAGCAACGGCCGCCGCTGCCGCCGCAGGCCGTCCACGTCGATGCCCAGCGAGCCGAGCACGCTGTCCCCGCACGCCCCGAGCACGAAGGTCCCGTCCAGGTCACGGACCGCGGACCGCTCGAGCAGCGCCTCGGTGACCGCCACTCCCACGACCCCGGCGAGGTGGTCGTAGCACATCCGCGCCCAGCGCAGGCTCCGCATCCGCGTCGAGCCGCTCAGCGACCGCACTGGCGCGGGCCGCGCGAACGTCATCAGCGTCTCGAGCGCGTCCGCCACCGGCTGCCCGGCGAGGGAGTACAGCCGCTGCCGCCCGTTCGGCTCGGCCCGCACCAGGCCGCCTGCGACGAGCTTCTTCAGGTGCGCGCTGGCCAGCGACCGGGAGATGCCCGCCGCCTCGGCGAGCGCCGAACCGGTCTGCGGCCGTCCGGACAGCAGCGTGATCAGCATCCCCGCCCGGTTGCGGTCCGCGATCAGGCTCGCTACCGCGGCGAGGTCGGCGTCATGGTCCATGTCCCGAGCCTAACCCGGTAACTGTCAAATCCCCGTTTGACAGTTCTGGAGCTAGCGTCGGCCCCATGACAGTCAGGACTCCCGCGCCCTGGACCCGGGTCGCCGTCGCCATGTTCGCGGTTGGCTGGGGCGCCAACCAGTTCTCGCCCATGCTGATCGTGTACCGGCAGGCGCTAGGCCTGAGCCCGGGCGAGGTCGCCGGGCTTTTCGCCGTCTACGCGGCCGCGCTCATCCCCGGCCTGCTGGCCGGCGGGCCCGCCTCCGACCGGTTCGGCCGCCGCGCGGTCGTGCTGCCGTTCGCGGCGCTGTCCCCGGTCGCCACGCTGCTGCTCGTCATCGGCGGCCATGAGCTCGCGCTGATCACCGCCGGGCGGGCGCTCGCGGGGCTGTGCTCGGGCGTCGTGTTCGGCGCGGCGACCGCCTGGGTGCAGGACCTGTCGCGGGGCAACGCGCTGAGCGCGCGCCGCGCCGCGCTCGCGCTGAGCGCGGGGTTCGGGCTCGGTCCGGTCACGGCCGCGCTGCTCGCGCAGTGGGCGGGCGACCCGCTGGTCGTGCCGTACCTGCCGCACCTGGCGATCGGGGCCGCGGCGCTAGGGGTCGCCCGCACCGCGCCGGGCAGCAGGCACACGCCGCGGCCGGCCGGCCCGCTGACCGCGGGGCGCTGGCCGCCGGCCGCGCTGCGTACCCGCCAGTTCTGGCTGACCGTCGCGCCGCCCGCCCCGGTCGTCTTCGGAGCGGTCTCGCTGGCCATCGTGGTGCTGCCCGAGGAGGTCACCAGCGCGCACGATGTCGGCCGGGTACGCCGGGCTGATGACCGCGCTCGCGTTCGCCGCGGGCATCGGGGTGCAGCCGGCCGCCCGCCGCCTGGCGGCGCGCAGCCCCTACGCGGGCGTCATCGCGGGCCTTGGCGCCATGCTGGCCGGCGCCGCGGTCAGCGCCGCCGCGGTAGCGGCCGGCAGTCGGCTGCTGGCCGCCGCCGCCGCGGTCTTCCTCGGCCTCGCCTACGGCCTGTGCCTGGTCAGCGGGCTCTCCCAGGCCGAGCGGCTGGCCGGCGACCACGACCGCGGCGCGGTCGTCGCCTGCTACTACGTGCTCGCTTACCTCGGCTTCGCGGCACCGTACGCGGTCGACGGCCTGACCGGCGCGCTCGGCCGCCCGGGCACGTTCGCCGCGCTCGCCGGGGCAGCGGCGGCACTGACCGCATGGATGGCAGTGCAAGCCGCGCGCGCCCGCCCCGCATCTCGCCCATCCCTATCCCGAACGGATGGCGCCTACTCCCGCACGTCTACTTGATATGCAGCAGCTTCTTGGCCTGCACCCAGGTCATCACGACGTCGGTCGGGGTACGCCCGCAGACGCTGGCGATCAGCTCGGTCTCGCTGTCCCCGTAAGCCTTCCCCTTGGTCACGTGGCCCGCGCCCATCGCCAGCTCGTGGGTTTGCGGGGCGCAGGTCGTCGCGTTCCCGTAATTGCGCAGGATGTTGTCGCGGTGCCCCCAGGCCGATCCCTTGTCGTCGTACATCCAGCCGTAGTCGGCGCCGAGCGCGTTGTCGAAGCCGCCCGCCCAGTTACCGCCGAGGCTGATCCAGTGGCCGCCGCCGGGCAGCGTGAACGGCACCTTGTTCAGCGGCGGGTCGGTGTCGGCGTTCGCGCCCAGTTGCGCGTAGTAGTCCAGCGATTTGGTCAGCACCACGATCGGGGTCAGCCCGCGCTCGGTGCGCTCCAGGTTGGCGGTGACGAAGATCTGCTCGTCGGGGGTCAGCTTCTCGTAGCCGGCCAGCGAGAAGGACATGCCGCCGATCTTCTCCTGTACCGAGCGCGCGTGCGCGATCGCGCGCAGCACCATGGTGTTGCACGCGGCGGAGTCCCCGCCGTCCGCGCAGGACCGGGCGGCGAGGAAGTTCGGGTCCGGGCTCACGTCGCGCGAAGGATTCTTCGGCGGCAGGATCGCCTTGGCCGGGATGGCGCTGCTCGCGCCCGCCGCGGCGGCGCCGGCCCCGAGCAGCGCCGCGGTGCCGAGGGCGATGGCGGCGGCAGTCGCGGCCAGCCGGGATGCCAGCTTTCTCGTCATGTGCCGGGATTCTACAGATCCGCGAGGTGCTCCTCCAGCATACCGTCGGCGCCCCGATCGCCCCGGTCGCCCCGATCGCCCCGATCGGCGAGCAGGCTGAGCGCGTGCCGGAGCCGGAAGGCGGTCTCCAGCGGGCGGGCATCGGTGTCCAGGCCACGCGCCTGGGCGTACGCGCGCCACAGCCTGGCGCTCCACTCGCCGAAGTCGAGATCCCAGAAGGGATGGTCGACCCGTACCGTCTCCCAGTCGGTAATGCCCGTCAGCTGCTCGCCGACGGCGAGCAGCTGGCCTTCGTGGATGTCGCCGTGCACCAGCACTGGCGCGTGCCTGGCAGCGCTGGCCAGCAGGTCCGCCCAGCCGCGGGCGCGTTCGGGCCGGCCCAGGCGGCTCGCGGCCTCGGCGGCCGCGTCGGCGCTTGTGGCCGGGTTGAGTGCCCGGCGCAGCCAGCGATGATGAGCGGCGTCGAGGTGGCGGGGAGGGCGCGCCCCGGCCAGCGGTGGCGGCTCGAGCTCATGCCAGCAGGCGGTGGCCTCGCCCAGCTGCCCGGCGAGCGCCCCGGGTTCGGCCGGCGCCTCACCGCGCAGCCGGGTGACGGCCGCGAACGGGAACGGGTAGATGTCCGGATCCGCCCAGCGGCCAAGCAGGCGCGGCACGACATCTAGTCGCGTGCTGGCCAGCGCCCGGTAGGCGGCGAGTTCTCGCTCGAACCACTCCACGCCGTCCGCCGAACGCGGAAACAGGAACACCCGGTCGGAGTCGAGCAGGACCAGCTTGTTCCACCCGGTCACGTTCAGGGCGAGCCGATCCGGATCCGCGCCGGTCAGCGACGCGAACCGGTCCGCCTGCGGGGGAATCAGCACCGCGCCGACCGGCCGTCCCCTGATGTCGCCGCCCATGCCCCCAGTATGACCGCCTGGGACAACGCTAACCTATCTCTATGACTGACGGCACACGCTCAGATACAAAGCGTGAGCAAAGCCTTTCACCGGCGATGATCGCGCTGGCTCTGCTGCGGGCCCTGGCTTCTACCGCCGTGCTCGTCACGATCTACTACCTGCTGCCGCTGGACCATTCCGCCAGGTGGGTAGCCGTCACGATGCTGGTGATCGGGCTGGTAGTGCTTATCGGCCTGATCGCCTTCCAGGTCCGCGTGATCATCAAGTCACCGTTCCCCGGCCTGCGAGCGCTCGAGGCCCTCGCCACCAGCATCCCGCTGTTCCTGTTGCTGTTCGCGAGCACCTACGTTGTCATCGCCGCAATGTCCCACAGCAACTTCAGCCAGCCCATGACCCACACCAACGCTCTGTACTTCGCTGTCACCGTGTTCTCCACCGTCGGCTTCGGCGACATCACCGCCACGACCCAGGCGGCACGGCTCGTCGTGACCGGGCAGATGCTCGCCGACATCGTCATCGTCGGCTTGGGGGCCAGGGTCATCGTGGGAGCCGTCACGCGCGGCCGCCAGCGGCAGCAGCCAGGCACCACAACCACGCCGCCAGCCACGTAACTCCGCCAGTGCGGCGGCTAGCCTGGCGATCGCGGTGGTGTAGGCGTGCGGCGGCGGGGTCGCGTAGCCGACGACGAGGGCGGGCGGGTGCTGGCCGGCGCCGGCGTCGTAGCCGCCAAGGCCGGCGACGGCCAGGCCGCGGCGCTCGGCGTTCGCGATGACGTCGGGCTCCCGCCGTCCGGGCGGAAGTTCCACCATGGCGTGCAGCCCGGCGGCGATGCCGGTCACGCGGGCGGCGGGAGCGGCCTGGCGCAGCGCCGCCACCAGCTGGTCGCGGCGCCGCCGGTAAGCCAGCCTGGCGTGCCTGACCTGCCGGTCGTAGCCGCCGGAGGTGATGAACTCGGCGAGGGTGAGCTGGCTGACCGCGTCAGGGCCGCCGCCTGACAGCCGCGCCGCCGCGGTCACCTCCTCGAGCAGCCGGCCGGGCACCGCCAGCCAGCCGAGCCGCAGTCCCGGGGCCAGCGCCTTGCTCGCGGTCCCGCAGTAGACGACGTGGTCCGGCGCGAGCGCCTGCATCGCGCCGACCGGATGCCGGTCGTAGCGGAACTCGCCGTCGTAGTCGTCTTCGATCAGCACCGCGCCGGTGCCGGCCGCCCACTCGGTGAACGTCCTGCGCCGCGCCGGCGCGAGCGTCATGCCGAGCGGGAACTGGTGCGCCGGGGTCAGCAGCGCGGCGCCGGC
>Ga0187807_1000347_pt1 | contig 14350 bp, 25 predicted proteins | sample NC_wetland_sal_i_4_FD_132432 | JGI IMG/M metagenome (GOLD analysis project Ga0187807, IMG submission 132432) | Wetland sediment microbial communities from Neuse River Estuary, North Carolina, USA - ASW_2 | ecosystem: Environmental > Aquatic > Freshwater > Wetlands > Sediment | place: USA: North...
CGGCGGCGGCACTCTTGGGTTTGTGTTCACGGCCAATGAATTGAGCTTTGCCGGAGCCACGGTGGAGTTAATCGTGGGTGGACCCTTCAACGTCACGGTAGTCGGCACTGCCGTCACGGCCACTATCCCCACTTTCACTTCCGCCGTGGATTTCATCGCGTTTTTCAACGCGTCCATCGCCAACACGATCATGAAGCTATCCGCAATTGGGGCCATCGGACCCGTGGATCAGGCCGCCGCCGTCATGACGCCTTCCCACATTTACACGCTCACCACCAGCGGCGCCGTCGCCCCTAACTTCCTTTTCCCCGAGTTCCAAATCACCCTCTACGACGCCAATTGGAGGGCTCGCTCCAACGCCCCGGTAAATTGCAACCGGATCATGCACTACAAGAACGATTCGACGGTAACCGGCGTTTCCCCGCCGATGAATTACTACCCGTCTCCCGGCATTCTCTATCCGGTGAATGGCGTGATCCGATTCGACATTTACAGTCTGGTGCCGTCTAACTCCACTCTGGCTTCACTGCAAGTCTTCATCACCTTCAAGGGCGTGCGGAGGCTTCCCTGTTGATGCGCGTGATGTTTTACATCCCGGAATCTTCCCCCACTATCGGGGCCGTGGTGTCTCTGCACACGATTCGCTTAATGTTGGATGAGGGGGGAATAGAGACACGGTTGTGGACCCCCGAGCATCGGGCCATCCTCAATTTCAAGCCAGATGTGTTCTTCGGGTACGGTGGGTTGCCGGATGATGTGGCGCGGTTTAAATTCGCACAGGCCAATAGGGCACTTACTGTTTTCACCCTTCGCAACGCCAATTACACCGATGCCGCCGGCGGGGAATTACTGCGTGGGATGGATGGGATACTATCGTGCAGCAAGTTCATCGCGGATTTGTACAGGGGGCAATTAGGCATCGACAGTGCTGTCCTGCCCCTCCCCATCCACTCGTCAGTTATAGCGATGGGCGCCGGCGGTCATGGCAAATACTTCACCATGGTCAACCCCTCCCCGGAAAAGGGTGGCCGCTTCATCGGCCAACTCTCCGACCACCTCCACCACATCCGCCCGGACATCTGCATCCGCGTTTACGAAACCCGCGGAACCCGCCGCAACGTGTGTGATGACGGCTCGATTTCCTATTTCTCTTCCACCACCAACATCCCCGAAATCTACACCCATTCCCGCGCCACTCTCATCCCTTCCCTCTGGCGCGAGCCTGCCGGCCGGGTCGCCGCCGAATCCATCCTCAATGGAATCCCCTGCATCACCAGTGGAAAGGGAGGATTGCGCGAAGTCTGCAACGGTTCCGGCATCCACATTCCCATTCCCGTATCGGACTACTTCTCCCCAGCTCCCAATTTCGTAATCGAGGAATGGGCCGCCGCCATCATTCATTTGAACGACGATGACGCCTTCCACCAGGAGCACTCCCGTCGATCGCTCGAAGCCTCATCCATGTACGATTACGCTGCCGTTTCTCATCAGTACTGTGATTTCTTTTCTTCCATCACATCGCATGCATCCCAAGGAGCCACCACTCATGCCTGACTCTGAACCCCAAATCCTCGACGGCTTCACTTACTCCATGAATCGTCTGTACCTCCCCATCTCCTTCTCCACCGCCGCCCTCGCGCAGATGGAAGTGATCCGGCAGGCGAAAGGCTACCAATGGAAAGCCTTCCCAGTCCCTTCCCCTGAAGGCGTCACCCCCAGCTCCACCGTCAAAACCAACTGGATTCCCGCTTACGGCCAACTGGAGCAGCAAGTGAAAATCGAACCAGGCTCTTACTTATACGGTTGGTCCTTCTACGCCGGTGGAAGTACTCCCGCCACTTTTCACATCAATGTGACCGACGCCTGCACCGAGACACCCCTCACCTCCGACTACCTCATCGCCTCCCTCCTCGATTGCAGCAATGACATAGGCCATAACCCCATCATCCGCGGACCCGCTCTCTTAGCCCAACCCCGCTTGATCTCCGAGCCCGGTCTGGTCAACGTGGAAATCTACAACAATTCTTCCGAGGCACTCCCTGGACAGCTAGTCCTCTTCTGTGCCGTCCCCCGTCCATCCTCCTCTCCCTCTCCCTACGCCCTGTCCCCCTCTAACCCAGGCTGGGATCCTAATGGAGAAAGAGGACCGAGGTACTAACCATCATGTCAGCAGGCAACGCCGTTCTACCATCCCAAGTCCGCACGTACCTCAACACCAACCGGACCACCAACGTCCCTCAACCCAACGAATACGATGCGTGTCTCCAACAGGAAAAATTAATGTGGGACATGATCGTAGCAGGTGGTTTAACTCAAATTTGCTGCCCCGAGGGACGTGCGCCATACTACCTCAAACCCTACATCGCCATGCCCGACTCCGGCCGCCGCTTCAGGGAAATCAACTCCCAGCTCGTCGGCACACCCGGCGCCAACACCACAGTAGCCCTGCTCTCTTTCACCGTCCCCATCGGCTACGACGGCGTTATCGACACCGTCACCTGTGGCCTCACTCCCCCCTCCGGCGGCAGCACCGGCTTCGTGGAAGGCTCAGGCGTAATCATCTGGCGCGTGGCCGCCAACGCCATCTCCCAGCCCCGTTACCTCCGCAATCTCGGCAACCTCAAGTTTTCTCTTGGGTCCCTGCAAATCCCCGTACCCACTCCCAATTCCAGTCTCCGCATCTACTCCGGCGATTTAGTTACATTTTACGTGGATTTTGTTTCCGCATCCGGCGTGATCGATCCCGGCGCAACCGTGGTTGTCTCTCTAAGTGGCTGGTACTACTCACGTTAGTATGATTAAGTGACGGTGTAAACCATGAAACACAAACATTTCCTCCATTCTCTGTTACTCCTCGCTACTCTCCTGGGATACTGTGTAGACTTACGCGGGCAGCAACCCCCACCGCCGGATTGCATGGTGCCGTTTGATACTGGAGCGGGGGCGGCGAGCGGGACGTATAATTTTCCGGGCGGGAATGGGTTTGATAATCGGACGGCGGGGTGCGTGACGTGGACGCTGGAGTGGCAGTCGAGTTTGAGCCCCACGGTGGCGTTTCAGTCGAGTGTGGGAGTGGCGAGCCCGACGAGTTACGGGGCGTATACGGGGACGGTTATTTTTAGTGGGACGGGGATTGCCACGTATAGTAATTTGCAGACGGGGACGGTGGTGGATACGCCGTGGGTGAGGGTGCATGTGGTGACAGGGTCAAGTGGACAGACGAAAGGGGTGTTGTATGGGTATAAGACTGGACAGACGGGAGGAACGGGGGGAGGGGGAGGTGGGGGTGGTGGGGGTGGATGTACCGCGCCGTGTTTGACGGGGACGGATAATGATTCTGCTAGTACAGTGGCGGATCACTCATTCCCGAATCAGGCGGATATTTCGGGGAGCGCGGTGAGTGCGATTAAAGTGGTGGCGGGGAGTTCAGGAAAATTAATTTACGTGGGGCATTTGAGTGTGAGTCTGGCGGCGGGGACGACAGTGAGCGTGATTGAAGGGACGACTACGACTACGCCTTGTGATACGACGGCAACTACATTGGCCGGGCCATATCAGAATACGGTGGCGTTGGCCCTTGATTTCACCAGGGATGATCCATTGACTGCGGCGTCGGGGGATGATTTGTGTTTGAGTTTTGGGGGGAGTAGTACGGGTGGCGGGTTTGTGAAGTATTCGCAGAGGTAGGGAGCCCATTGAAATGAGGAAGAGAATCGCGTTAACGGCATCAGTCCTAATTTTGGTGATTGGCCTGGCGGATTGGGCTCTGGCTTCCGGGATCACGCAAACGGCTTACAACCTCATTGAAAACGCTGGATCGGCTCTTACGATGCGTTCCACGCTGAACTTCACCGGGGCGGGAGTGAGTTGCGCGGATAACTCCGGCAGCGTGCGAACGGATTGTACTATTTCGGGGAGTGCGGGAAATCCGACGATTACGGTAGCTAATGCCTCCTCGACGGGCACTACTACAGCCACTTTGACGAAATTGACGGGGGCTCCCTCCACGGCGTTGATTGCGGCTACTACGGACACGGGAGGAGTGGTGGGTATCACCACGAGTGGAGCGGGGACCACGGGGAATGCCACGATTACGATAGCGGGGACTGTCAATTGTGTTTTCGATGGGGCGACGACAGCAGGGGATTATGTGCGGATATCAAGTTCTACCGCTGGAAATTGTCATGATGCAGGGGCAACTTATCCCACATCGGGGCAGGTGTTGGGGAGAGTGCTGAGTACGAATGTAGGTGGAGGGACCTATTCATTGGATCTTTTCCCATCGGAGATAGAAGGCGCGGCGGGAGCAAGCACGAATAGCAAGATACGTTCGATTGGAGCGGGATTCGATGGCGGTGGATCAGCCATCACTTCCTCCACGGTCACGTATTTCACGGTGCCGTTTGGCTGCACGATAGCGGCGTGGAACATCACGGTTGACACAGGTACGATCACGTTTGACGTGTGGAAGATTGCCAGTGGGACGGCGATTCCCACCGTAGCGAATTCGATTACGGCGAGCGCCCTGCCCGCGATTTCCTCCGGTACGGCGGTGCATTCAACGACTCTCACGGGGTGGACTACTTCGGTCACGGCCAACGATATTTTTGGGATCGATGTGAACGCAGTGGCGAGTACAACGAGGGCCAGTTTAGTGCTGGAGTGTGACGTGCCATGAAGAGGCTGATTTTATTTATGATTGGATCGGGCCTAGCTTTCGCGGCATTGAACAGTACGATTGTGTATGAAGTTCGGCCCACGGTGGGGTCCGATAGTAACGGTGGATGTTTCGACAGTGCGGGAACTGGAACCGATTATAGCCAACAGAACAGTGCCCAGTACAATTTCACGGATTTGGTCATCGGAGCCACCACCACCAACGTAAGCTCTGCATCGCACTCCTTCGTGGCGGCTGATGTCGGGAATTGCATTGACATTTCAGCGGGTACGGGATTCACCACGGGATGGTATGAGGTGATTTCGGTAGCGGGAGGAGTTGCTACGCTCGATCGATCGGCTGGCACTGCGGCATCAAGTGGAGGGACGTGGTTTGAAGGTGGAGCATTGGCGACCGTTTCACAGGCAAATTCCACTGCCAAGGCAAGCAATACGGTTTGGGTGAAAGCGACCGGAACTTACACAGTCACTTCGGCCATGACTATCAATCTGAACTCCAGTGCATCGACTTCAGAAACTCCCTACTCGATTATCGGCTATTCCTCGTCTCGTGGGGATAACGGGAAATTTACTTGGACCACATCCACCAACTCCATTGACTTGATCGACTTCACTGGTGCCACTTTGGTGAAGCTGCAAAACATCAACTTCACTACAAGCGCCGGTACGAAGGGAAACGGGATTCAAGCATCGGCTTCGGGCAACTCAACTTATGTCTGGGTCATCAATTGTGTCTTCAATGGTTTCGCGGTTGGCATCCTAGGGAACTACAATGTCAATTATAGCTTTCAGCCGCTCTTTTTCATCAACAGCCGAGTCACTGGTTCGGTCTCCCAGGGGATCTACAATAGTTCGCCGGTATACATCATTGGATCAATGATTGATAACAACGGCGGAGATGGAGCGGCGGTGAGCGGTGGCTCTGCTCCGAGTGGAGGAGAATGGACCATCGAGCATTCCGTCTTTTATAAAAACGGCGGAAATGGGATAACATTGAGATCCGGTTTCGGCGCTACCTTGGTTGTGATCGATGAGAGCGACTTTTCAACCAATACCGGCTCTGGAGTAGCTTCCGACAATGGCAGCGCCCCAGGCATGGCGATTTCAAATTCGATCTTCGACGCCAATGGAGCTTATGGGATTTCCGCTAGCGCTGGAACCATAAAGCCGTCCTGGAACCTCTACAACAACGCGTTTTACAACAACACTTCAGGACAGATGCAGAATATCTCCAATGCCATCAGCGCCAATGCCATCACGTTGACGGCAAGCCCGTACACTACCATCGGCTCAGACTTCTCATTGAACAATACTTCGGGTGGTGGTGCGGCATTGAAGGGCGCGGGCTTTCCCGGTGCGATCCCTAATGGAGGGAGTGGACATATTTCCGTGGGAGCCCTTCAACCGGCGGCGGGTGGAGGTTCCAGCGGGCCTGTGGGTTTTCCGATCGTGCAGTAACTTTTTACTGTATTTATTGCAACCACTTGACTAAGGGTTGAAACTTGACGCTCACAATCAAGCGCGGAAACTTGACGGGTTTAGGTACGCCAGTGTCGGCCCCCAACCTCACCCCATCCCAAGCCTCGGTAGTGCAATTGATTAATTCAGCGGCCTCCTCCTACCCCACCGTCCCCGGCCTTGCAAACATCGCTGTAGCGGTGGCCTCCCATGAGAGCCAATTCAACCCCACGGCACAAAACCCCACTTCCTCCGCGGCGGGAGTGATGCAGTTGATGGCCGGGACACAAGCATACACGGGAGTGACCAATCCCTACGATCCGAGTCAAAATGTGAATGCGGGGGTGGGGTTGCTGGCGGGGTACTATCAGCAATATGGGAATTGGCCACAGGCTTTGCAGGCGTATGCAGACGGGCCGGGGACAGTGGCGGCGGGGTTGCCGCCGAGTTCAGTGGCACAAAATTTAATTGACTACTCGAATCAGTACGATTCGGCGGCGGCGTTGGAGCAGGCGGGGGTTATAAGTGACACAAGCGGCACCGATTACACTGGCGATACGGGAGGCACAAGTGACGAGACATTAGCTAGTGCTGGCACTGGAACGGATTGGACTACGATAGGTCTGCTGGGCGCCGCAGTGGCGGCAGCGGTGATTTTATCCTAATGGTGAGGGAAATGGCAAGATCGCAATTTTTGCGGGACCTGTGGTTGATGATGTACATGGTATTCCACATCCTCGTGGTGTCGTTTGGGTTGTTTATGGTGTGCATGGGGGCTCTGCCGAAGGAGGCGTTTGCCCAAAGGGAACCGGCACAGTACCAGATTGACGATTTGACGCGGAGGGTGGATGGGATTGAGGGGTTGCAGTTGGACCACAGGCTGACGGTGATTGAGACCACGTTGAAGGAAATCCAGGATACCGGGTGGAAGCCGAGCGTGACGGCGATCGGGATGGGGTTATTGATTGCAGAGAGGGCGGTGATGCAAGTGAAGAAGAGGATGAATATCGAGGGGGAGGATGGTGAGTGAGTAGAGTAGGCGTAGTGGTCATTTTGGCGGCGGTGGCGGGGGCGGCGGGGAGTGGGCAGGGGTTGCCTACGGGTACGTTTGTGGCCGCTTATGGATCGTTTCTGCCACAGTCTAGCCCGAAACCAACGGGAGGGTGGGTGTTTGCAACGCCGGTGGGAGCGGTGGGGGGTGTGTGGAGTATTACGGGGACGGAGGTGGTTATTCAGAGTAAGAGAGCAACCACAGTGGCCTGGACTGGAGTGGCCGTGCCTATGACGACGCCATGGGGTAGTAAAGTGTTTGCGCTGGCAGCACCGGGGGGAGCGACTACGGGGGTGAATTCAGGGTACAGTGTGACGGGAGGGTTGCTGGTGGAGGTGCCGAGACCGAAGAAGGGGGTATGGTGGAGGTGGATGGTGCCAGGGTTGGCGGGGCCGGCGGTGGTGAAGAGTAGTTTGGGTAATTCACAGACGTTCATTAGAGTGACATGGGGAGTGCAAGCGAAATGAAAATTACGATCACGACGAGTAGGATTTTGCAGGGAGTGTTGACGGTGGCGCATATTTTGAATCTGGCGTTGGCGGTGGTGCCAGCACACGATAAGGTGTGGGTGGCGTTGGCGATCGGGGCGTGTAACATTGTTGTTAATGATTGGTCGCACAATTCTACGCCGGATGGGCAAGCGATTCCGCAGAAGGGGGCGTGATGGAGACCCCAGCGGCTTCCGCGTGCATTCATCCGCACTTAAGCGCGGTGGGTGTGATGACGGATCATGAGTGGTGGAGATGTGATAGTTGTGGCGCGACGTTCACGATTGTGCCAAAGGATTTGGCCGTGAAAGTCGAGCGCGGCAGACCTACTCCAGCGGTTTCCGATCCACCTGCACAGTGACACCTAAGCCGGAAACGGCGGACTGTAATAGAGCTGGGACACGGGAGAGCAAGCGGGACCCGGCGGCTTCGGCTTGGGTCAATAAACGGGACCCTGCGGCTTCAGCCTCGGAAACGAGGGCATCGATGAGGGGTTTGGCGGCTTGGGCGTCTTCCTTGGGGTTGAAAATGCTCATGGCTAAAGTTTACACCTTAAAGGGTACTAAGGTGTGATAGAATTTCCCTGGACCGTAAGTACCAAAAAAGGAGAAACCAACCATGTATCCGCCTTTCCAACTGCCCGCATCGCTGACCCCGATCGCGAGCAAGCTCAACATCGACCTCGCCAACATTCAAAACGGGGCCAACATCATCGGCAAGGACAATGCGATGACGCAGGCTTACACCGGGATCATCGCGGGATATTCCGGCGACCCCAACCGTGGACAGAAGATTCCGGGGACGGAATTGGGGTACGACGAGGCCACGCAAGTGCAACGGCTTATCTATATGGCGTACCAGTTGGCGGGCGCGATCCCGGAGGACCTCGCCACGATTCTTTCAACGAATCCGGGGCCAGGTGGGGAGGGTGAGTGGTGGAATTGGTCCTATGCAAAGTGGGGCTTAGTTCCCGGCTGGCCGGCCGATTCGAGCTTGCAGATGGGGAAAGTACTGCAAGTGAACGGCACGAGCGTCACTCCCGTGAGTGGAGTGTTGCTGCCGTAAGGGTGAGCAGGGAGGGTGAGGGCGACGATGACCGTGAAGAGATCCACTACAACCTTCGGCTCAATTCATCCGGCTTGTTGCTCTCCCCTCCCACTTACACGGCGCGGCTCGCGAGGATGAGTAGCCATTCCACCCGGCGCCGCCGCGCGAGAGCTTCACTGACTTGTCCACCCTCATGGTCGAAATCGAGCAGGTTTACTTTCATTGCATCGCCTGGTGGGAGGTGCTCGCTAGCCAACACACGATGCAACGCACCTACGCCGCAGTTGTAGGCAAAATCCAGTAGGGCGGCTTGCTCGATTAATGGCCTACCTCCAACCATCGGCAGAGCGGCAGAGAGGTAATCCGATAGCGCGGCTTCGGCTTGCTCCTGCGTGATGGTCTGGCCCTTGACCACGGGCTTGCCGCCGATCGACGTGGACCCGAATCCCACAGTCCAAATCCCGCGTGTGTCCTGGTAGGCCGTGAGCCGCAAGCCCTCGTAGGATTCAATCAGGGCGGCGGCGAGTTGAAGTTGCGTTGGTGCCATGGGAATTACTGTATCATGGGTGGAAGGAGAATGAGACCAATGAAACGCCTGCTTATCGTGATCGCCGCATCGATCACCGCATCGATTTCCTGTCTTGCTCAATCGCTCACGCTGAGTCTCAACCCGGCTTCTTCACAGGCAGGGCAGAATACTACGCTCACTGTTGCGTATCAGGATGCCTCCCCGAGCGCTAACGCGGCCGGAATCGAGTGGCAGTTAAATCTCCCCGCCGGCGTCACTGCTGGGACTCCCGCCGCCGGCGCCGCTGCCACAGCGGCGAACAAAGTGGTTACCTGTGGCGTGGCTGCATGCCTCGTCATCGGTGATGGGGCAGTGCTGAATGACACCGTGATTGGATCTGGCGTGCTGGCGACCATTCCTCTCACACTGAGCACCAATGCGGTTTCAGGCAGTGTCACCATGACGGCTCTAGGCGTCACGGCCACCACCCCCAGCTCCATCGCCCTAACCATCAACCCCGCCACTCTCACAATCCTTAGCCCCTACGACTTGAACGGTGATGGGTCAGTGAACGCCGCAGACGTGGGGATCATGATAAACGAATTCCTATCGGGCACGTGCAGCGGGCAATCCCTCAAGGTGGCGGATGGGAAGTGTAGCATCGTCGCTGTGGAGTACGAGATCCTAGCGGCTATCGGTGTGGTGCCGTGAATCGAAGAGTATCAGTTGAAGGTGCCGGGGGCGGGGAATTGGTTGGATGGTAGTGGGCAACCGTTCTGGCACGAGGATGTGGAAGGGCGTGTGTGTTTGGGGCATTGGATGGGTGGTGATGTGGGTGGGGTTACATTGTACGATGTCTGCTTGAATGCAAGCTCCCTGCTCGCCGCCGAGGCCGATGCGGAGTCATGGCTGGCTCAGTGGATCGTGGAGAATGATCCTAATCCGGTACCGGCACCGTGACGTCGCCATCGCTATTTTCGGCGGTGAGCGATTCGCTTATCGTCACTCCCGGTGGTGTAGGCCTCCATCGTCATTCCCGGCGGTGGCCGCGGTCATCGCCGCCTTTAACGATGCGAGATCCGCCATCGTTGGAAATGTCGGTATCAGCGATCGCCGCAAGCAGGCACCTACGCTCCAGCATCGGCATCTTCTTCAACTTCTCTACCCATCGCGTCCGCTTTCGCTTGATTCTTTCCCGCTCTCTGAAATCTTCCCCCAGGTGGCCGTAATCGTGTAAAGCCGTGGGCTCCGGGTAGTTCATCCATAAGCACTCTTCAGCGGGGCCGCCGCGTGTCATGGCCTGGAACCGGATCAGCCTCCAGTCCCGCAAATGCCGTGCATACAACTCCGACCAATAGCCGGAAAGCATCACCATGCACTGAGCCCGTCGGCACCAGTGGAGTAAACGCACGTGGTCCGTATCGCTCATTTCATGATCGTAAAGGGAGCGGGAGCTGGAACGGGTGGAACGGAGGTAGGGAGGGTCCAGGTACACGAGGGTGGATCCCATCGCTAGATACAGCGATGAGTCCGGATGCTCAAGGAAAGCAAGGCCGTCGTCAACTCTCACCTCGAGCTGGCATCGTTGAAAGTGGCGATGGGCGCCGGTACTCATCGCCGAAACCGGCGAGAGTGTTCTCGAGCTGGCATCGCCGTTTACGGTGGTGCCGCCGGCCACATCGCCATTCCCAACGATTACGGCCGCCCGCCATTTCGCCACCGCCTCCGCCGATAGATCCATCGCGATATTCACTTCCGCCGGCCGCTTCAGCCTAAGGATCGCTCCTCCACCTAAAAAGGGTTCAATGTATACCCGGTGCGGCGGCATCTGGCAAATTAAGCGCTGATACACCCCCGCTCCGTTCTTGCCACCTGGATAGGTCATGCTGGCCAGTATCGCTGGAAACGGCGAGGATGTCAAGAGAGTGATCCTGGACGGAACGTATAAGGCCACCGATCCTCCGGGGCTTCGGTCCCCACCTGCATCAGCGGCGTCCCATCCTCCTCACACACGAAATCCCGGTTGTAGGGATCGGTCATGCGGTACATCATCGCATCCACCAGCATCCGGTGCCGGTGTACACGCCACCTCACACACAGCTCCACCATGAGGATCGCGATGGCGATGAAGAAAAGAGCGTCAAGTACGGTTTGCATTTGCATTTTGATTGCAGCCTCCTGAAGGAAGGGTACTGAAGCGGTGTGTGTTGCACAATGGGAAGGAAGTACTATTTTCAGCGGGTGGGCAGGGATGCTACGATTCAATCCGCTGGAGGGCTTTATGGGCTCACCGGCATCCCGCCACCCCACGGGACGAGCGACACCAACCTTTCCAAAAAGTAGCGAGTCCCGTGGGTTTCCTCGTGGGGGATGAAGAGTTTGAAGGCAAGGCGGGGTAGTGCGAGGCATGGCAGGGTAGGGTTGGGCATGGCATGGTGTGGCACGGTTAGGTCTGGTTCTGTTAGGTGGGGCCTGGTCAGGTCTGGCATGGTTCGGTTTGGTAAGGCGGGGTTGGGCATGGTTAGGTGAGGTACGGTTTGGCTGGGTACGGTTTGGCGTGGTTAGGCAAGGCAAGGTCAAAAAAGGAGAGAGATCCACATGAGTATTAAATCCATCGAATGCAGAATCGAGGGCATCAGTCCACTCCTGATGCACGCTTACCCCATGGTGCCCATTGAAGCCCTGGAGAAGAAAACACTACAAGAACAGGCGGAATACTCCGCGTACCGCATTCCCGGCTCCCGTGAGCTATACATCCCCGGTACGGCCCTCCAGCGGGCTCTAGTGGGCGGCGCGAGCTACTCCAAGGGCAAAGGGCGGGGGAGTCTGGCCAAGCCCGCCGCGGCGTGTCTATTGGTCAATTCTGAATATCTGGGATTGGGCATGGAAGAATATGAGATCGACTCCCGCCCCGTGGTGATTCCGGCGACGAAAGGGAGAGTGTTGCGGCACCGGCCACGATTGAGCAAATGGGGCGTGAACTTCACGCTGGAGTATGACGACACACTGTTGACGCCCGATCAGGTGCGGAAGATTGTGGATGATACCGGGAAGAACGTGGGGCTGTTGGATTTCAGGCCGGAGAAGAAGGGGCCGTTTGGGAGGTTTCAAGTTGTGTTGTGGAAGGTTTGAGGGTGGGGTCAGGTAGGGTAGGGTAAGGCACGGCAGTGCGCGGCAAGGCTAGGTTTGGCGAGGTTCGGCATGGCAGGGTAGGGTTGGGCATGGCATGGTTGGGCATGGTTGGGTATGGTTGGGCACGGCAGGGTTTGGCGAGGTGGGGCATAGCATGGCGGGGTGTGGGCGAGGCAAGGCAAAGTACAAATCCACTCCCACCCACCCCATTTCCCCTTTTCCCCCTTTTCGGAAGTGTGGTGGCCTGTTCAAGCTGGAAAGGGGGGTTGACGGAGGGGTGGAATCGTGGTAGTTTCCGGTATACAGGATGAAAGAGGAAATGCTCTACCGTGTCATGAGCAACGATGTGGGGCCACACGCTTATAGCGGATTGGACGATGTCGAAGCCAGAACCTTCAACGCAGCCGTCCTACAAGCAGTGACTCGATTCGGTCGTCTCCCCACCGACCCACGGCGCCGTGACCAGACACTGCGGCTACTAGTGCTGCCTCACGATAAATTCCACCTCCACTCTGGCACCACGGGAAAAATCCTCCCTGAAGCGGAGCGCTATGTGGTTGAGGTTGAGTGATGCCGGGACACGCCACAAGACGGTCATTGTACCTGTCCAGAGAGCATAAACGGCTTAAAGTTCGTGTAGCGACTCTGGAGAAAGCGTGCAAAACCGCCCTCTCCTACCTAGAGGAATCCTTCCCAGCCGATCAAGCCATCCACACTAAACGGGCTTTGAGGAAAGCACTGGCCAAATGAGCCACACCCCCGCCCCCGTCCGCGAAATCGCCGCCACCATCCGGCACCACCGCCTCACCTACGCCATGTTCCACAAATGCGTGGGCCAGGCCCGCAAGCTCGCCGGCATCAACCCCTCCCGCGCCGGCAAGCGCCTCCCCAAAATCCTCCCCGATGCCGTCCTCGAAAAATACTTCGATACCATCTCCCGCTCCGGCAACCTCCAGCATGAGCTAATGCTCAAACTGATGTTCTACACCGCCATCCGGGTCTCCGAGTTAACCCGCATCGAAATGACCGACGTGGATCTGGACCAAAGCAAAATCTTCATCCGTCAAGGCAAGGGGGACAAGGACCGTTATGTCTTGTTCGCCAAGAGCATGAGAAGCCTGCTTCGTGCCTACATGGCCCTCTGCTCCTCCAACACCTACCTCTTCGAGTCCCGCGCCCGCCGCCACTACTCCACCCGCCGCATCCATCAAATCGTGAAGGAATACGCGGAGGTGGCTGAGATCAAGGAGCGTGTCCACCCCCACTTGTTCCGGCACCAGATGTTGACCTGGTTGACGAGGAGCGGCTTGGGGGATGCTCAAATACAGTTAATCAGCGGCCACGCGAGCCGGGAAACGCTGGAGAAGTACCAGCACATGGCATTGGGGGACGTGAGCGAGGAGTATCAGGAGGCGGTGGGGAAGGTGAAAATATGAGTTTGGTTGGTGTGCGCCGCCGTCGCCGCCGCTTACTTCGCCTCAAGAAAGTCAGTCTTAAGAGGCGGATACTACAGTTACGTGAATTGAAAATCCAAAGGAGAGAGGAAAGAGAGATGAAAATTGACGAGTTGACCATCGGTGAAGCCAAGGATCTGGCCAGATTGTTCAATGGCCCCTCTACACCACCTGAAAACCACGCCTTCAAAGTTGGCAACGCCTACTACATCCGAACCGTGACCTATCACCTCACGGGCCGAGTCACGGCCATCATTGACGGTTTCCTAGTGCTGGAAGATGCAGCTTGGGTTGCAGAAAGCGGGAGATACTTCGATGCACTGAAAACCGGCAAGTTGAGTGAAGTGGAACCTGTACCGGATGGCACTCTTGTGTCAATCGGTGCTGTGACAGATGCGTCTCCATGGAACCATCCATTACCAAAGGTGCAACAATGACGACGGCTGTACTTGGGAGCGGGAGCTGGAGCGGGAGCCGGAGCGGGAGCTGGAGCGGGAGCCGGAGCGGGAGCTGGAGCCGGAGCCGGAGCGGGAGC